>Ga0163217_1118360_pt1 | contig 15866 bp, 17 predicted proteins | sample SynspAceP_FD_185933 | JGI IMG/M metagenome (GOLD analysis project Ga0163217, IMG submission 185933) | Saline lake microbial communities from Ace Lake in Antarctica - Synechococcus sp. Ace-P (PacBio error correction) | ecosystem: Environmental > Aquatic > Non-marine Saline and Alkaline > Saline ... | reverse complement strand
TAGTAATTCGTGCTGGGACTCTGACCGAAGCGTTCGGCATCGTTTAAGGGGGTGATCCAGCCCCAGGTTCCCCTAGGGCTTTACCTTGTTACGCTTCACCCCAGTCATGAACCACACGTGTAATCGTCCTCCCGAAGGTTAGACTAACTACTTCTGGTGCAATCCACTCCATGGTGTGACGGGCGTGGTGTACAAAGGCCGGGAACGTATTTCACCGTTTGACATCGGGATTCACGATACTAGCGATTCGACTTCACGGAGTCGAGTTGCAGGACTCCGATCCGGACTACGAACGCGTTTTGTGAGATTGGCTCCCCCTCGCGGGTTTGCGCCCTGCTGTGCGCGCCATTGTAGCACGTGTGTAGCCTGGCCGTAAGGGCCAGATGACTGACGTCATCCCCACCTCCTCCGGTTTGTCCACCGGCAGTCTCCTAAGAGTTCTCAGCATTACTGCTAGCAACTAGGGATAGGGGGTTGCGCTTCGTTACGGGACTTACCCGAAATCTCACGACACGAGCTGGACGACGGCCATGCAGCACCTGTTCAGAGGTCCCGAAGGCACCGATTTCCATCTCTGGAAAGTCTCTGCATGTTCAAGGCCAGGTAAGTTCTTCGCCCGTTGCGCTCGAATTAAACCACATGCTCCACCGCTTGTGCCGGGCCCCCGTTCAATTCATTTTGAGTTTAACCTTGCGGCCGTACCCCCAGTGCGGTTCAACTTAGTGCGTTAGCTGCGCACTAAGGATTCAATCCCCAAACTGGCTAGTTGACCCATCGTTTACGGCGTGACTCCAGGGTAATCTAAATTCCTGTTTGCTTCCCCACGCTTTTCGCACCTCAGTGTCAGTGTGGGGGTCCCAAAGGTAGCGCCTTCGCCACTTGGTGTTCCTTCTTAATCTACGCATTCACCGCTACCACAGGAAATTCCACTACCCTCTACCACACTCCTAGCATGCAGTTCGAAGTGCCGTTCCCAGTTGAGCCCGGGGCTTTCACATCCGCTTACATAACCCACCTACGCGCGCTTCGCCCAGTAATTTCGATTAACGGCTTGCACCCTCGTATGTGACCCGCGGCTGCTGGCACGGAGTTGCGGTGCTTCTTCTGCGAGTGACGTCAATCCTCAAGAGTATAATTTAAGGCGCTTCCTCCTCGCTGAAAGTGCTTACAACCCGAAAAGCCTTCTTCACACACGCGGCATGGCTGGATCAGGCTTGCGCCCATTGTCCATATTCCCACTGCTGCCTCCGTAGGGTTCGGGCCGTGCTCAGTCCCGATGTGGCTGATCATCCTCTTCAGACCAGCTTTACGGATCGTCGCCTTGGTAGGCCATTTAACCCCACCAACAAGGCTAATCCGACTTTTGGCTCATCTAATAGCGCAAAGGTCCGAAGATCCCCTGCTTTCCCCCGTAGGGCGTATGCGGTATTAATCCGAGGTTTCCCCGGGCTATCCCCCACTACTAGGCCAGATTCCTAAGCATTACTCACCCGTCCGCCGCTCGACGCCTGTAGCAAAGCTACCATCGTTTTCTGCCCGACTTTGCATGTGTTAGCCTTGCCGCCAGCGGTTCAATCTGAGCCATGATCAAACTCTTCAGTTAAATCATACAAGATCCCCGAAAGACTTAAATCTGCTCAAGTTTCAAAAACTCAATTCTTTGACGAGTCGTTTGACTTGGGTATTTCTTACCGAAAATACTCCAGTCAGCGCCCACACGAATTACTTGGTTAATTTTTTAAAAGAGCGTGGAGCCGTGGCCTCCATCAGGAGGCGAATATACATCGTTTCGCCTTTGCCCTGTCAACCGGTTTGTTTCGAGCCGTCCGGAAGATCTTCTTTCCATAAAACCACCGAATCAAACCGGCTTGGTTTTAATGCTTGATTCGAGAGGCGCATTCTACAGCGTTCCGAACCGTGTCAACCGTTTTGTCGCGTTCAAAGTTTAAATGGTCAGGATTTCCTAAACTTCAACGTCTTACCAAACAGTTCTCGCCAATTCCTGCCTCTCTATAACCGGCTGTCCCTCAAGCGGAGATGCGCATTCTACAGACTTCTCGGGGCACGGTTCAACGGCGAATGTCCGAAAAAAGTTCAATTTCTCGTCTGGGCCTATTTCACCCATAGTAATACGCGCCAACACCTTCTTCTTGCCGGCCTGATAACACAGGGTCGGCCTTCGGTGGCAAACATTCTGTCACCCTCTAGCTTTACGCATCTATAAAGACGGCACCGCGTTCCCAAACACATCCCGCGTGCTGCGCCGTTCTTGACCAATCCAGCCATACGCAGCCCGTACGATTGCCAACTGTTCCTGCCCCTTCCAGCGGCAACGCTTACCTCGGGCACGTTGTCGGCGGTATTTTCGCCTAACGCACACGGTTTACCCGCAGGACTTGTGAGCAGTCTTCGGGCAGCGTCTTTCATTATGGGAAGCGCGTTAATAAGCTCTTCTGCAGCAGCTTTTATAGGTCCTGCGTGTAGCTCCGGAACTACTTGGGCCTGAAATCTTCTACTTCAGCCAAAGCCGGAAGCTCAGCAATTCAAAGTAACGCCATAACAGCTCATCAGGTACCGAAAGCAGTTAGTATTACATTTCACCAGCGCGCGTCATTCACAACCTACATAGTTGCCCAACGACCTGACATCTTTTGCACCCCATCCCAGACCCCAAGGAATGGGCACGGTCAATATGACTTGGGTTTCTGACCGTAGTTCTTCTGCAGCGCCCGGCCCATCAAGCAAGTTAAATTTCTGCATCCGGTGCCGCCGAGTTCAACGTCGCCTCTCAGGGCGAACCGAATCGCGTATCTGAATGAGCGGGTATAGAAATTCGTGTATCGCAATCGGCTGACCACCGGTTGTAAAGCGCTTGTCAAAACGTCGCGTTCGGAGGCATGCGAGCTTACTGTTGTACTGCCCCGCCAAAGCAATCATTGTCGGCGGCGCTCAATTTTTTTTTTTTTTTGCTCATCCATTCAGAATTAAAAGCAACGCGGGTTTTGGCCGGGGTCCAGAATTTGGAACACCTGCTCTTTTATAGCTAACCCATAGCCGCTTACCTGTCTCCAACTGGTCAGCGGCGGCCGAGTAGCCACTCTTTGCCCGACGGATCGCCATGGTCATTTACCGGTGAAAGTCTCCGATCAGGAAAAGACTTCGGTGACCCAATCCCTGGAAAACTGGCGCAGCTTGTTAAAAGCACGTTGGTGGCCAAGATTGAAGATCAGGCGCAGGGGATCAAACCAGCCTTAATTACGCGCGGGGCGCCCTTCTTTAAGTTTGGCGACTACTCCTCCTGGAAATAGCTCGCCGATCACCACGGCTTTAATAAGCCGCTAGCGATCATCAGGGTCGATGCCATTGAACCACCCCACCATAATTTGACTTGAAACAGTATCCAGTTCACAGAGTTTGATAACAACCCTTGCCTATTCGCCGCGACTTTGCTAAATTACACTTGTTCAAGTTTTTAACCATCGGCTGAGTCGTCGTGGCGACGCATTATAACATCGCGCTCCGAGAAATCGCGCGTAACAACACCGCAACTGTAATGTTGACGTCTGTTGCGATGATTCTTATACCGGTAATCTATCAGCTAGGACTATTAAAATCAGATTGAATCAGTGGCACAAGCTGCCCGAAATATTCGACTTAAACGGGTGAAACGTGTTCAAAACATTCCCCAAGACCCCATTACCATCGCAAGCAGCAGCCACCGTTGTTGTTACCACTGCCCATGTTAATGAGCCGAGTGCCAGATGTAGAAGCAAGCGCTCCATTCACGCTTGATTCTTGAATCGGCGCAGCCACTACCGTTGTTACTCCTCTTCCTGCGCTACCAGGCATCGTTAGTGCCTGGGCCACAAGCAAAGAGGCAACCCAAGCATCGACCCGGCAAACCAAGGTAAATTCAAACTGACAACTGCCGTCGCGCCTCTCGACGCGGCTTGCAGCGAAGCCCTTCTCCCTGGCCCGGGCAAGCCGACCATAGACGTGCATCGTTTGATTGTTCGTCGCGGTGACACTTTTGTCGTCTCTATTTTCAAAAAAGCCGGCTTTAATGATGGCATTATGCTGTCGCGTTATTCATGGAACAGTGCGAAAGCCAAGAAAACTTGCAAGCGCCTTTACGGCCGGCGAGACCCTCCGTTTTGCCCCAGATTCTGAAGGATCCCTTGCCGCGGGTGAGCTGCCAGCGAAGCAAATTGGAACGCCTAAGCATTTACCCACGGTTGAAAGGACGCGGGTTTCATTGGGCAAAAGTTGTTCGCGAGCCTTGAAGTGCAAAAACAGCATTTGCTTAGTGGCACCATCGATTGGCTCTTTTACCTGGCCGCCGCGCTGCCGGCATGGACGATCGGCTGACTATGGAAAATGGCCGAATTCTTTGGCTGGATATCGGACTTGTATGACGATGTGCCGCTAAAGGCGAATCGGTTTGAAGTAGTTTTACGAAGAACTGTAATCTGGACGGCGAAAAGTTTGAGGCAGTGGACGCATTCTTTAAACGGCGAACTTGTTAATCGCGGTGAAGACAACATTCGCCTGTTATACCACAGACGCTCAAAGGTGAGACCGATTACTACCAGCCCTTTCGGGCAGAAGTATGCGCAAAGCCTTTTGCGCGTGCCACTAACCGCGCGAGTCTCGTCACCCTTTAATTTGCAGCGTCGACACCCGGTTTGTTAGATGTTGTCGGGCCTTCACCGAGGTTACCGATTATGCAGCTCCGCCGGAGCCTATCAAAGGCGGTACGGCAACGGCGAATTAAGTTTGCTGCGATGGGAAAAGGCGGTTACGCCGCACGTTGTGTTTGTCACACGGCGGATAATATTTCAACTCCTATGGCCCAACATGAGCAGACTTTGGTAAAGGGCATCAAAAATGGAGTGGCCGGGTTAAGCAAAGTGAAACCATCGGTTACGTTGGCTCTTCTGGCATGGTTTACTGGCCTCGCACTCTTACACTATGAATTTCGGGTAATGGACGGCCGCGAAACTTCACGCACAGTCACGTGCCAGACCGCAAGCCTCATTCCAAAAAAACGAGACTGGCCCGCTTCAAGAAATTCCACTCAGGCAACAGCTGGCACAGCTTAGACGATTTGCGCGGTGATGAAAACTGCCTTTGGACTCTGGCTTCAGGGAAGTAAACATGACCGCCTGGATAGGGCTGATGTCAGGCACCAGCATTTGGACGGTAATAGACGCCGTGCTGTGTGCATTGGTGTGAAACCAACACCATAGAATTTCAACGCCCCGCCACCACCCTTGGCCTACCCCGCCGAACTTGAGCCAGGCTTAGAACTGGGCCGCCCAGAAATCACGCGACACCCGATGAAGTTGGGTGTGAGCTGGATACATGACGGGGCAGTGTTTGCCAAGGCTGCAAACACCGTTATTCGCAATTCCGGCTAACCTTTAAGAGTATTGGCGCGGTGGGCAGCCCTGGCCAAAACAATACGCCACCAGCCTAGCCGGTGTTACGCGCGCCAGTTTCCCTGCAAAATTGCTGAACCCAAAAACATCATCGCCGAGTGCACCGGAGTCGCGACCGTTCGCCGATTTTCGTCGGCCGCGACATGGGCCCGTGGTGGGCAAGGGCGCGCCGCTGATTGCCACTGTTTCACCAGTCATTCTTCAGCAGCGTAGGAAGAAGACCGGCTGCATCATCAATTTGGGCGGCATGGGTGCTAATATTACCTGGCTACCGAGAGCTGAACAGGGGAAGCGTTTACGGCCTTTTGAAACAGGCCCAGCCAATGCCCTGTTAGATTGCTTGGTTGGCCGACCTGACTGGCCGTCATTTTTGGACTGTGATGGCGCTTGCCGAAGGAGGTATTGTCAACGAGGCGCTGCTGGCGATCTGTTTAACTGACGCTACTTGCAAGTCCTGCCCCAAAAAAGTACGGCAAAGAACGCTTAATCTGAGGCTCCCCCCACCCCCAGGATAAAAACCCGGCTGCAGCGTTACCAGACTTACTTTTGCCCTCCGATGTGCAGCGGCACACTGTTACAGCTACGGTGCTTCTAGTATGCTCAGGGCAGAAAATGCCACAATCGGCGGCGTTGACGGGTGTATGTGGTTGTGGCGGCGGGCACTGAAACCCTGTGTTTGATGCTGCGAAAACTTGCTTCGGGCGCTTAGCCCGGCTGAGGTGTACAGCACCTGAGGAACTGGGACCGTCCCGCAATGGGTCGAAACCCGCAGGATTTGCCTGGTTGGCTCGTCGCACCTTTCTGCGGGCTGAGGTGGCAATCTGCCAGAAGTGACCGGCGCCAGCGGGCCGAGAGTGTGGGGCTATCTACCCGGCCGGATGAATGCCGCGTTCCGACAGCTCATCACGCAAGCTGGCAGCCAGTAAACAACGCAACGCCGTTAGATTAGATGGAGAAGGAACTGCCGCAGCCGCAAGTGGAAAGCTGGCGTTGGGGTTGTTCACCACAAACTGTGATCCCTGTAGACCTTCCAGAGTAATCGGACTGTAGAACCTTACCAGGTTACTGATAACTCATCGGGTCACCAAGCAGTTTCACGCCGTCACGCTTCGATAAATGTGTTCTTCATCGTCTTGGGCGTCCATCGAATTGAGAAAACCCATTTACTGAAAGCCAGAACACCCACCACCGTCTACATATACCCGTAAACTTGAGGCGGCGTTGCCTTCTTCATCAATTAGCTCTTTTGGCTTTTGGCCGCCGCACTGTTACTTGAAAACAGCGGGGCTGATACCTGTTGCTGAAACTACGCTCAAGTTCCCCTCCGGGAATGTTGGCTGAATTTTAATGATTAATCGTATTCCTGACTTCAAAACAATCAACTATTACCAGAAGCGCAAATATTGCGCAGCGCGATGCCTCTGGCCCGCGGGGCTAGTTTGGCCACCAGTTTGCTCCATGAAAAAAAGTACGCTGGACCTTTTACGGTTTCTTTACCTTTTTGGCTGCGCTACTACTTGCACCTCCAGAGCTCAAACCCATCGGGCAACGGAGTGAAGCCCTTAATGGTTTCCTTTGAAAATAGCGAAAGCGGAACTTTAATACCACTCATCAATCTTGTGGCGATAAATCACGGCAGCGGGATTGCCTCTGCACTATTTCACCGTCTGGTCCCAAACAGATTCACGGCTACCACACCCGACTGTAGAGTTTGTTGTTACAACCCTGGATCAGGCACCAGCGAAAATTGGAACCGCCTTCGGCGGGTGTTATCAAACTCAGGCGGTCAAATCTGTAAGCCTTTGGCACGCTTGCCGGAGCCAGTTGATTTTTTTTTATTTAAAAACCCAGGTCCAATCGTAAAACTGAGGCTCTGGTTTCCAGCGCCACAAGGGCTCTGCCGGAGCCTGGCTCAACGGCTTGTTTCGCAATCGCCCGCCCACGGCTTCCAACTATTTTTTGCTGCCGGGCTGTCTGATACTGTTTGCGTAGCTTTGTCGCAGACGCTCCTAACTGGTCCGCTCACTTCAAACCTGCCCAAACGCGCACCTCACTACCAATTTGCCGTACTGCACACCGGCCCAGTAGCCGCCGGCCAAAACGTCCCGGCAAATTAGCGCCAACATCAACCAGCGGCAAGCCAACCACCTTGGCAGTTTTGGTTGTTGAAGGGCGGAGTTAACCCACCCTTGAAGCACCGCGCAGCAGCTTTCTTTTTTAAAGCGGGTACGGCGTCTCATGCAGCATGGCTGCGCTTCCGGACCCATGGTTTTCGGGCAGGCCAAACAATGACGTTCATATTCTGTACGGCCTGACCGGCAGCACCTTCACCAGATTATCAATCACCGAAGGTAACAATAACCACGCTGGCTGTGTTTTCCTGGCGGTGCAAGCGCCATGCGGCAAGTGATTCGCGCCTGCGCACACTCTGCCGGTGTTTCCGGCTGGACATTGCTCATAACGGCAATTTACATCCACAAATGGGCATTCGTTCGCCGATTAACGCTCTTCGTACAATTCCTGCAGCCGGTCAAAATGCCCTACGTTACTGCAAACTCTCTAGCTCGAGCGTATGCGTGCCTCTATGCCGCGATTCTAGATCGTCAGGGGGCCACCAAAGTTGCGGCACAAATGTAACGCCCACGCGCGCTTGCGGCCTGGCTTAGGGGCCGGTGCCGAATTTCCGGCGGTGGCGGACTGGCAGACGCGCCATAGGCCTCTTGAAACTTTCACCCACTCGCCATGCAACTACCCACGCTGGCCTGACGGCCCGCCACCACTCGAGCCCGATTTGGCGTCGGCAATTAACGGGAAGCTGTCTACCAGCTTGTTTTCCAGCAAAGGCAGGAAACCAATGCACCGCAGTTAGGATAAACAACCGGGTAGTTAGCCACCACTGGGCACCATTGGGAGTTCACTGCGCACCACTTCGGGGCAGACCGTTAAAACGCTTTTTCCGCCCACTCTGGACGTTCTCGTGAGGGCCATCCCATACCACTTCGCCCACACGTCCAGATTTTTCAAGCGAAATCGCGACAAACCACAACGCGCACGCCCGCGTGCATTAACTCCGGCACCATCGCATGGGCTTACACCGTGTGGCGTGGGCAAAAAAACACCCAGATGCATTGGCAAAAGTACGCCAACATCGGGTTCTGAAAACGCCAGATCAAAGTGGGCGCGCAGATTTGGGGTAAAGAATCAGAAACGAGGATACCGGCTTCCGAACCGCGAGGTAATACAATGCAAAATGTGCCCGGGGATGCACCGCCCCAAGAACCCTCAGCAATTCAACGCGGTGTATCCGGTGCCACCTACAATACCTACTTTAATCACGTTTAAGCTCCCACTCTCTGTTTCCTGAAATTTGCTTTAGCCGATTATTCTATCATGATAAGCCACCCCCTTATTGCAGCCCTGACAGGGGGGCCTACCAATACCCAAGACAATTCTGCGCCGGATTAGTACGGCATTGAGAATCATCAACGGCTCAGCCCTGCATGGCACCCCTTATGATTCCGTTCCGCACGCCCCGCTAAATGGCGAAAAATGGGAAAGCCAGTTTTCCGGGCGCCGGTTATCCGGCGGCAGGACGCGCTTACCTCAACTTGCCGTGTTGGGCCTGCTGTCCGGCGTTAGTGACCGCGTGGTGATACTGCTATTCGGACAGGCGATTCGAATGGCCGCCTGGGTTACTTTTTGCCAGGTGATAGTTTCGAATCTTTCGAGGCAAACTGCACATGATCACTTCGCGGACTGCTGGCCACTCGCCGGCGCTCTAACGTTGGGTTTAATGCTGGCATCGACTTTGCAATTCAACGACCGCAAAGTCGGCATTGTTCATGTGATGGAGCGCGCTGAATTTATCCATCGAAGGTACATTTCCCTGCGCAGCGCCATTGTGCAGTTTGTGTGCGGGGTACTGGACGTTGTCAGTGGCCAGTCGGCGGGCCCGCGAGGGCCTGCGGGTTGCATTGGCGCGACTTTTTCGAAGCCTGATGCGGCAAATGGCGATGCGGCTACCCAACAACAGCAGTTCGTACCTGGTGGCTGTGGCTGTGCGGCCGCCATCTCCGGCCTCGTTCATACACGCCCATTTTCAGGAGTAATTCTTTCGCCGTGAAGTGGTGATGATGGAATACACAAGCTGATTACCCCTATTATTCTAGCCCGCGGTGAGCGCGGCCGTGGTGAATCAGATGGTGTACCAGCTCCCGAGCCCGCTTTCAGTGTTTGCCAGCGCTGACCATGAATTCATTGTTGGAAATTTACCCCTGGGATTTCTGGTGATCGCCGTCACTTGGTGTGGCCAGCCGCCGATGTTTATCAAGCTGGTGGATGTGATGGGCCGTTTTCATCAACGCCGGTGCTGCTGCGCCTGTGTTGTGGCTGGGCTTATTGATGGTTGGCCCTTTGCTCTGCTGATTTCCGCAGGACCATGGGCATTGGCTTACGGACACTGTTAATGATACTTTCACGGTCAGCTGGGGTTCTGGCTTGCTACTGTCGCAGGATTGGCCAGCTGTGATTACCTCTACAACCATAGGGCCTAGGGAATGCCAGCGGGGTGATTGGCCCCACGGTCTTTATGGGCGCACCCTGGCGGCGCCATGGGCTTGATTGCGCAAAAATGCGCCCAGGAAACTGGCATCATCGGTGGTTTTTACGCCATGTTGCATGGGCGCCATTGATGGGCGCCGATTACAGGCGCCGCTTGCGGCACTGATGGCCTTTGATGGAGTTAACCGTTAACCCAAACATTATCCTGCCGGAATGCTGATCATTACCACGTCACTTTGGTCACCAGGCGAAGCAGTTTGGCGGCTAAATCACTATTTTTGACCATTCTCAAGTCTCAGGCCTAAAGCTATTCACAATTCTCGGTTCATTCAAGGCATTGCGGGCGGGTATCGGTGGCGGCCATACATCAGCGATAAGAGGTATCGCTATCCGTATTCAGCGCAGGCTGGACGGCCGCACTGAGGACGCTCTCAATCCGGAGCCAAATGGCTGGTGATTGACGCAGCAACGGAGACCAACGTCGCTGATGCCGGGGGTTAGATCTGGCACGTTTTTCTGCTTCTGAGGGACAGTGAAAAAACGGCTTTGAAAAACGAAGAACCAGCCCGCTGCCCGGAGCAGATTGACCTGATGAACATACCGGCAAATCGTCGCGATCTGGCGCCGGTTGCAATTATCAGCAACGCTGGAAAGCATTGAATGAATTGGATAAACAGCAAGCGCCAGAAGCTCTTGTATGTTCAGCGTCCAACGGTTGGCGCCAATGATCTTGAGAATTCATGGCGTTGTGCTTGGAAATCAGATATAGAAAGTTACTATCAATATCGGCGGAGTTTAAGCATGCTTTGGTAAAAGGCTGTTTCACATTAATCGATGGTGTGCTGGTTTTTGCCGGCATTTTTACCTTTCCGCGACTGTTTCGTTTACCACGCGGCCTGCGAAGACGAAACCGGGCGCGAAACGCTTCAAAATCATTGGCAGCGCAAGCTGTATCGCGGAATTTTACCATGGCCGGCTATGGCATCGCCACGTATTTTTTGGTGTATGGCTGGTTCAGTTTATAGCGTGTCTGGCTACTTCAGCCAAAAAGGCTGGTTTTCACGTCAAACTCGGTGACTAGTGGCGCTATTGATCGTTTATCACTTTTACTGTGGCCATTTGTCAAGTGTTTCTCGCGGGACGATCTGCAAACACCCGAAGCCACGTGTGTTTTACCGCTTGGTTTAACAAGTGCCCGTATTTTGTGCTGCTGGCAATGGTTTATTCTTGCGGGTCGTGCGGCCATTCTAGGCCGCCACTACACTCTATGATTCCCACAACAATCTCAATGCAAGGAGAGAGGAAAGCATCAAACTCCGCAAGCCGTCCTCAAGTATTGATTTTGTCAGGCGCTGGACCCCCTTCCGTGGTGCCGGGTGTGCAAGCTGACATCAGTCTGTACTTCTCTGGGCTGTCATCCACTGCCAGTCTGACCTTTGCTTAACCGTGGCAAGACACCCGCAAACGTTTATGCTTCGGAGCCGAATAACGCCGATTTGATTCGTCGTCAACTTTCCAACTGCCTGGCTGGCGATCACCCCAATTCCAACGCCATAAAAAAGACCGGCGCTTTAGGTTTAATGCTGGACGGGGTGCGACGCTTACTGGGCTAAAATTTGTCCGCAAGGCACCCGCACATACCTCACTGATTGTTAGACCCCTGTGATCAAAACGCCGGCGGCGGTGCATCTGGCAGAACTCGAACCTCATTAACGCAATGCTAATCGCGCCTTATTCCCTTTAGCGGAAATGATAACGCCCCAATGGGTGGAACTGAATTGCTGACCGGCGAACCTGAATCCGCAAAAGCCGCCCGCGAAAGCTCAGCTGGCTGGCTGCGGTGGACGTGCTGGCCACAGGCGGCCACGGCACCCGCGAAACCATCATCAATGTGCTGTACCGCCGTGATGGCCGGAGCCCCAACGTTGGCATATCGAGCGTAATTGGTGGGCGGCGGCCAAATATTCATGGACACGGTTGCACGGCTGGCTCCTCTATCGGCTGGCAGGGCCGTGCCTGCCGGCCTGTCGCAGCGCGCCGCTATCGCGCAGGGCCGCAGAACTACGTGCAATGCGGGCCAATCCTTCAGGGCGCTGAATGGGTGAGGGGGCAACTGTGCCCGATCGAGGATTCTATGGGAACATTAACGCTGAAACCGGTCTGTATGCATACCGACGGCCACTTAACCACCTTGGTGATACACTTGATTAGCGGCCGCGTCGAAGCCGCTCGGAAGTTGGCGCAGTACAGGGTCCAATTTAACCGTGGAGAAACACTTTTGCCTGGCAGCAGAACAGCTACGCCAGGCCAGCGCTCTGCAATCCGCCTGCAGCAATTGAGGGTGTGCCGTTTACTGATTAATGACAACATCGCAGCTGGCCTTCGGGTGCAAGCAGCCTGCGTGCAAACCGGGCCAAGGCGATACGCCGTGGCAGACGCTCGGGCGCCTGCTCGGTGAACAGGCCATTATTGGCATTACTTGCCACGGCCGGACTTGGTGTTGGCACAAAGCCGCCTACGCGCAAAGGTTGCAATATTATCTGGCCTTTGGCCGGTTTTATTCCATCAAACCACAAAACCCCAAACGCATTCCGCGGCTGACACGCAGTTGTCCTGGGACTGGCCCAAACAGTCTCAAGCTCCCGGTAACCGCCATTGGCGGCATTACTTGCGCAACGCCGAAAAACCTTGGTTCAGGGCTGGCGCCGAATTTGCTGGCGGAGCCGGTGGGCTTTTCAGCACCGACATGGATGCCACTGCAGAAACGTTGCCCGGCGAATAGCCGGGCATATTTTGTCCAACTCCGTTCGGGCAATTTTTTTAAAAGCACTTAGCAGGAGCCCAAGACATGACGCACTTCCGAAACCCTGTTCGAACAGGCCAGAAATACATTCCTGTGGACGTTAACTCCCCGTACGGGCTTTATCACATGGGTGGTTGGCGGTACGCCTATTTTTTTCAAACCCCCCCCACGTGGGCCCCCCCAGGGGGGCCGGGCCCCCGGGGTTTTTTTTTATCTTTACGATGAAGGACGAATCGCCGTTACATCGATTTACCACGGCTCTTTGGGACCCAATGATTATTGGCCCACTCCAACCCCGCTTATAAAAAAGAAGCTTTGCACGCTCGCAGATTGAAAAAGGCATAGGATACCGGCGCACCAACCGCTCCACGAACAACCCGAGAAGGCCAAAAAGTGTGCGAACTGGGTTACCGTCCATCGAACTGGTGCGCATGGTGAACTCCGGCACGCGAAGCCACCATGAGGCGCGCTGCGCCTGGCCCGCGGCTACCACCGCCGCGACAAAGTGGTCAATTAGCAGGGTTGCTACCACGGCCACGGTTGAGTTCACTGCTAGTGAAAAGCCGTTCCGGCACGCTGACCATCGGCCTGCCTAATTTCTCCTGGTGTACCCGCTTGCCTTTGGCCGAACATCACCCTGACCCCTGAACTTCAACGATATTGATGACGTTGCGCGAAACCTTCCGCGCCTAGGCCACGAGATCGCGGCCATTATTGTAGAGCCGGTTAGCCGGCAAATTGAACTGCATTCCACCGCGTTCCGGGTTCTGGAAGGCCTGCGCGAGATTTGCGACGAATAACGGCACAGTGTTTGATCTTGAACGAAAGTGATGACACCGGTTTCCCGGGTGTCACTGGGCGGCGCCCAGGCGTTTGTTCGGCGTCAACCCAGGACCTGACGGCGGCTGGCAAGTGATCCGGTGGCGGCTTTACCGGTTAGGTGCTTTTCGGCGGCAAACGGCAAAATCATGGAGCACATTGCGCCTTGGGCCCGGTTGTTACAAAGCGGGCACTTTTGAGCGGTAATTCCGCTTGGCGATGACCGCTGGCCTGAGCCACACTGAACGCGATTTCCGAACCCGGAATTTTCACGGACGCACTGACCCTTAAAGACTGAAAAGATCTGCGCTGGCCTGAAGCAGCAGCCGACGAGGCAGGTTATTCCGCTGGCGGGTACAAGGTTTGCCGGTGCTATGTTGGCTTTCTTCTTCAGCAAAGATCGGTCTGTTCACCTCGCCTTTTGAACCAGGAATGGAGCTGCGATATTGGAACCGCTTCAAAAGTTTTTTCAGGGCATGCTGGCCGAAGGGCCATTTACCTGGCGCCGTCGGCTTTTTCGAAGCCGGCTTTACCAGCGCTGGCCATTTCCGATGAGGACATTGAGGTTCACTCTGAACGGCGGCACGCAAGGTATTTGCAACCGCTTTAAAATTGTTTGACGACGTTAGCCCAAGCCAAAAAAGGCCACTGCTTAAACGCAAGTGGCCTTTTTTTTCTATCCGGCTTTTCTCCGATCTACAGTTTTTGGCCTGACTTTACCAGCGCTAGACGGCGCGGCTTTCGGCCTGCTGTGCGCAGCCGGCCACATTTACCCCGAGCTCGTGGAATATCGGGCCAACAGTAACCACCTGAACGCTGCAGGCGCTTCATCACCGCCCCGCCAGCGAACAGACCCTTGAGGCGCTAAAACTGTTCAGCACTGCCAACGGCTGGCGGTAATCACATAAGCTTCGGACAGGTTTGAAATACACCGCCGCAGACGCGCGTGCAATGCGCTGCCGCCACGTTTTCCAGCGGGATAATCGCCGCCGCCCAATTACCCTGTGCCATCAGGGTATCGGCCTCTTTTACCAGGCCCGCTGCCGCAGCAGGCATCTGGGTCACCAGGCTTCGCGGTACCCGCGGCACGACTGTTTGCTGTGTGTGATTTCTGTTCAAGCGGCTGTTCGCTTTTGCGGCCATACCTGCGGTTCATCGGCCTGGCTTGGCGGCTGGCCGTCGGTCAGTGGCGCGTTTAGCGCGTCTGCGGAAACGCTCGGCCGGCAGGCACGTAAATACCACCACTTGGGTCCCCTGCCACAGCCCGCCCCAGTAAACCAAAAACGGCACAAAAACCAACGGCGCTTTGCCGAAACGGCTGTGTTCTCATCTTGCACGCTCATCATTGAAACAATCCTTTCAAAACCAACCACGCGCATTTTTATGTGGCAGAGCGCCAGCCCACAGGTGATTGTCTGCTTTTAGGCTCGTCTGCGATGATAAAAACGGCATTAGTCGCGCATTCTCGCATTGTTCATCGGTTTAACGCCATGCTGTTTGTACATTGACCCAATGGTATTGCACGCCGTCGGGTAAAACCACCGGTGTTGGAAGACTGTTTTAGCGGCACCTGAGCCATGAACTTCGACCACACCAGGCCAAGGCTCCACTGGCCCCCGTTACGGGGGTAGCGGGCCGTTGTCGCTCTCGCCCTACCCAGACCGACCGCAGCAAGTCGCCGCTAAAGCCGGCGAACCAGGGCCATCGCGGGCCGTCATCCGGTTAGGTGCCTGGTCTTTACGGCCAACCGCCAAAGCGCGGGGGTACAGTGTTATAGGGCGAGCGGCCCGTGCCTCCTGGCATGGTTTCCTGCATGGCGTGATTTGCAGGCAGATGCACTTTAGCGGCCGGGTTCGGCCACCTGGTTTCACTGCAAACCTGTAGCGACTTAAGCGGGTTCAGGCCGCCCGCGTCTGGTCACTTCTCGAATGGTGCGTAGGGGGTGTTAAAACCCTCAGACGTCGGCCACGGGCCCTGGTATATCGGCGCCACATCCGCCGTCATCGCTACCAGCGCCCAACAAGCATAGACGATAGTCGGAAATAGCCGAGGTCGGTGCCCAAACGCCTGCAGCGTGGATTATCACCTGCGGCCAACCCCAATGTCCAGACCCACCCCGAACCACCGGCAGGTTAATAGGATTTAGACAACGCCTGATGCAAGGGTACTTCGCCCCGTCCAGACCGTCGTAGTTTTTGGCTGCCATACCCGTGCCATTCTGAATTTCAGGCGTGGAAGCGTGT
>Ga0163217_1119924_pt1 | contig 15867 bp, 5 predicted proteins | sample SynspAceP_FD_185933 | JGI IMG/M metagenome (GOLD analysis project Ga0163217, IMG submission 185933) | Saline lake microbial communities from Ace Lake in Antarctica - Synechococcus sp. Ace-P (PacBio error correction) | ecosystem: Environmental > Aquatic > Non-marine Saline and Alkaline > Saline ... | reverse complement strand
AGGAGTACCTTGGGATAACAAATTGTAAGTGGAGAATACTTTTTCGACCAAGATGTGGCGGTTTGCTATGATAAACATAGACCTACCAAGCGGGTTAAAAACTCCTATAAGTAATTGACTGGTTTTTTGAATGTTAAGCTAATTTTTCTTAACAATTACCAAGATAACAGATATTATGTAGAACATTATGTTAGAGATAATATTTAAGACTAACTACATAAAAATCCACACAAATGGAGATGTATAGTAATAAAAGGAGCAAGTCAGTAGTAACATTTTACCAAGATAAACTATTCTATGGGACCATAATAAGGGGGACCACATGCAAAAAAAATATTAACTGGTGTGTTTGTTGCTGCTAATGGTAATTCAACTTTTATTCTACATAACTACAGTAAAAGAAGGAAACGGACAGGAAGAATTAGAACAGAAAAAACAAGATTTCGAATCGCAGTCAACTAGATATAAAACGGTGTATTCAAGAAAAGGAAGATAACCATAACGTTAAAGGAGAAAAAGAAAAACACTACGAGTGAAATAAAACAATTACAGGTAAGAAATTGATGAATTTGTTCTAACAATTACAAAAGAAGAAGGGAAAATTTGAGAATTCAAAAATTAGATTGAAAAAATACAAAAACAGAAATTAATTAGTTGAAAGAATTAAGTTTTACAACGTGAAAAAAAGTTGAAAAACTCAAAGCCCGCGCAATACAGACAGGTGGTAACGTCGCCGATCTAGTAGATGTTGTAATTTTCTTCTGAAATCCAACGATTTGATTGGTCGTATGGACATTGCTCAAAAACAATTGATAACGGCCTAAGTGAAAGAAATGTTAGTGTTCAAGAAAATAATGGAAAAGCTTTCTTTGGAAAAAAAATGAAAAAAATTAGCCAGTAGAAAGAGAAATTGATAATTCTAACTAAAAGGTACTATTGAAATAAATTAAAAGTAATTCTTGTTAGCTCAAAAATCAGAAAAACTAGATGATAAAATCATCAAAAGTCGCTGCTGGCTTTACAAACATGACAGCGAGTTGAAAAAGAGTCATGTGGAAAGAGCAAACAAGCAAAGCTACTCAAACTAGTATATTATCAGATGAATTAGAAGGAAAAACGTCAGAAAAATTTATTGAAGAAGAAGAGGGAAAGCAGTGGTCGCGAGTAAGCAAGAAGTTCTCGTTGCTCCTAAAAAGTCCTTCCACCTACTGGAAAGGCCAGTTGATGAATTAATTCTGGATTTATTGCGGACCAAGGCAATGATTATACGACCTCCACCATTTGGTTATCGGATTCACCCAATCACTGGAGAAACGTAAGTTGGGCATGGAGGAATGACTTTGCTGGAAGTGGGACTGTTGTTGGTAGTGGCATCATAGTTCATGGGCATACTACGTAAAAATAGACCATTGAGGAATGGGTTGCAAACTCTTTTATGCCCATTAATGAAGGCGTGGTAGTTGTTAGTTTCTCCCGGGCCAAATAGTATCAAAAGAGTAGCAAGATAGGAAACAATGGGGACAAAGGTGACTCCACAGGTGCTCAAACTTACATTTTGAAATTTATAAAAATAACCACGCAAGTAGATCCTGCGCCTTACTTAGGCATATAGGAATAGGATTCGAGTATTATTATTTTTTTTTTTCTTTTGTTTTTTTGGTTTTTTTTTTTTTCTCAACTATTATATAGGTGAACAATTGTAGTGAATTACCTAGATATGATCAATAGAACAATAGCGATTAGAAAGGAGATTAAAAGTGGGATTGAATTTTTTTTTTTTTTATACTACTTGGTGAAATAATCCTATAGGCTATCTTCCAGTTGGGACCGATCAAAATCTTACTGGGCTATGGTCGATTATTATTGCCCTAGCGATGCTTTGGCGCTCTTTTTTTTTTTTTTTTTGGCTTTTTTATTAGGAGAAGGGAAAAGAAGAGGGCTCTCAGAGATGCGATTACTATTTGATATATCTTTATGGGCTATTCCAATATGGTTTTGTAGGTTGCTCGTTTTTATTATGTTTTTTATTGCGAATTAGATTCATTATCTGCAAAATCCAACCGAAATTCTTAGCTATCTGGAATGCGGAACTTGCAATTTATGGTGTTTAATTGCAGGTGACATACTATGTACATCAATACAAAGAAAAAATGGAATTTCTTTAGCTCTTTATTAGATGTTTTAGCACCTTAAGTACTAATTGGCTCAAATCTATTGGCCGTTGGGGAAAACTTTATGAACAAGGCACACGGGGGGCTGAAGCCGTCAATTTTTTTAGGAAAAATCTCTATTTTACCTGATAAAATCATCATCAAAAACAAATGGAGATCAATGGTATTTTACTACCATCCTACATCTTGTATGAGTCTGTATGGAGCTTATGGGCTTCTTTCCGCTCACGTTCTACGGAAATCGAAAAAAAAATTGTTGACGCCAAGGGAGAAGTAGCTTAAGTTAACATTTATCTGGTATTCAATGGGAGATTTTTTTATTGAAAGGAATGAGAAACCCGATAGGCTTATGATTGGAGGAATTATCGAGTGTCGCAGATTACTTATCACTTGTTTTATTTGTTGGAGCTATCTTACATCGGTATGTTTCGCAGAACAAGATGGACCCTCCAAAACCTATATTATCTAGAAGGAGAAGCAATTAAATGGTAGTAAAAAAATATTGAATCAGATGAAATAATTTAAAAGGAAAGGGGGATAGTCAAGTATGAGTGGTAAATTTTTTAATAGATGAGGAATAGAAACTATGTGTTATATAGGGATTTTTCAGATAGTATTTTTACTGATTTGAAAATTCTTCATGAAAGAATATACAAAGAAACATTTCTTAGAAAGAAGTATTCAGAAAGAAAAAAATCTTAAATAAGTGACTATAATGAAGAATATTTAGATTAAAGTCCATAAATTTGTGTAAAGGAAAAGGCACATGAAAGGCCTCTTTACGTACACTGTTTTTAACCACAAAAAAACATACAAGAAAAGGCAATCCATAGTGACCCAAGTACATTTTTACATTGGAAACGGGGGAAAAAAGGGGAAAAATTAACAACCCCCCCCAAAAAAAAAAAAGGCTTATTGAACATTCGCGTAAAAGACGGACCACCGCCCAAAAGGTATTCTCAAGATGGTTTTGGCATCAAGTTATGACAAGAACGGACAGGATTATCTTCAAGTAGACCGACTAGAGCGCTCAGGAAACCGTCGTTAGCAACGGAATGGCTATTATGGAAAGAGAGTTTAACAACACGTGTTGGAACATTAAGAATTTAAGGTCCCACGGACCCGTGACGGGAAAATGGTTTCTCCGGATATATATTGAGCGATATCAACGAAACGAGAAAGCCCTTGCTTGGCTTCAATGGTAGAGATGTACGTTCTGGCGTCTCTACGCGCAAGTCTCTCAAATCGTAGAGGAACTTGCGGAAAGTGACTGTATCCAAATCATTGTTTTCCAGTCTAACTAAACAGCTTGATCACTCCTATCTGAATTTGCAAAAAATCGGATTCTCTCGGATACGAAGTTATCCATTCTAATGATTGAACTACGTTCCGTATATCAAGGTGCGCTGAAGTTCATCGTGTTTTTCTAAAAGTTGCATATCGCTTTGGGAATCACTGAGAAGGCGAGCGTGAGATTATGGCTTCATGATTCAAAAATGAGAGAGCGTAGAAAACATGGACTACCATTCTTTGAACGTACTTGAAACAACGTGATTGAGCGGAACACAAGCTGTCATTTCAGGACGCTCACCCAGTCTAGTTACGGCTATTCGTTCAATCCTTTAGCGGCTTTCTTGGCAAAGATGTTCAGGTTCATTTCATGAGAAATATCTTAGAAACCATTCTGAAAAAGGAATCTAAGCCCTTTAGAGATTCTTTAAAAGCCGTCTTCAGATTCACCAATATCGATTTAGCTAGGGAAGCAGCGAAAGATCAATTACTACAGGGCCTATGAGAGGCAAGAAAAAATATCAAAAAGCCTGCGAGAAATTAGATAGAGGTTTTTTTTGAAAGATGCCTTCCAGTACGCAGTATGGAGCAGGTCCATTCTACGATTAAAAAGTACCAACTTAATTGAACGACTCAACCAAGAAGTTCGTCGTTCGTGAGAAAACCATCCGTATTTTCGCGAATGTTGCTTTCGGCTAACCGATTTGGTTGGCGCGTTCTAATGGAAAGCATTGAAGAGTGGATTAGTTCATCCCGCAAATATATACCAGTTCTAACACAGCTGCAAACCTACAAATGGAAAACAATCGTTACAAAAAAGACAGCTAATCTTTACTGGGGACATGTGCTAGAACTTTTACACAGGATTATGGACTTGGACTAATATTTATTTGGAGTTAATCTGTTAGTATTGAAGAATTAGTACTTATAAAAAAAGTAATTGCACTTTGTATATTAAAGACAATACTTGTTTTCGAGTACTATTTTTGATAGGAAGGGTTTACCAGTAAATATAGAAACCTTTTCCATAATCGCTTTGAGCCGTTATTAGTTCCTTTATGGGCCTTAATGTGACTTTTTACAATAGATAAACCAATTCCTTGACTGCTTAAAATTCTTTCTTGAAAGGATCAGACATATAAATCTCTCAAAAATACGACTGATTTCTTGTGGATGAATTCCTTCTCCCGTATCTGCTACAGTGAGTATTGCTGATTTTTTTTTTTAGAAATCCCAGTGTTATTTTTCCCTTTCACTTGGACGTTGAATTTAGCAGGCCATTTGACAAAATATTTTGTTAATGAGTTGACTTATTTTGTCCTTATCCCCGGTAATAAAAAAGTGACTCCCATCTACGAATAAGGAAATATCTTTCTAGCAAAAAGAGCTTCAAAAATTAGAAGATATATTCTTTGAAAGAAAGATATAAATCGAAAGAGTTTTTATTCCAAAAATATCCTGGTTGACTTTTCAATTTTCATTAATTTTATCAATTACTTTCCTATAAGTCTTGGTGATACGGTTAACCTCATCATAACAATTTGAGTCGGTTTCGTCTTTTATTTGCCATATCCACGTCTATCATAGGTTCCAGATTTCCCTGTTTAATGTTGTTAAGGTTTGTTCTGATTTCATGAGCAATATTAGAAGATAATTGTTTCTATATCTTTGCTGGCTTTCAAGCTGAGCAGAAAGATCATTTACGATTAGAATTAAGATTCATCTAGTGCTTTAATATCCGTTTTCAGGGAGATAAATTCACATAATCTCTTTAAGAAATTTTTTTGTAAAATTTTTTACTTCAATTATAGCGCCACTTATTTTTTTTTGCAAATATACAGCAAACAGGCAGAAAGAAACTAAGGGTAAACCGTAGCTATTATAATAAGGTTATTCTTCATATCGGCAAGAAAGAAAGCGTCATTGTCTGAATAAGTTGTAGGCCCCCATAACTAAAAGAATCGTTTCCGATTTTTTGTCCACTAGTAAATAAAGGAAGTTTGTTTTTACAAGACGGTGATCATCTCTCCCATCATCTTTCAATATTATGGAATACTATCCTGTATTTCGTTTATTGCCAGCTCATCTTGAAGAAGTAGGTCTCCCAACAGTATTTTTTGTTCACATTATCATATACTTTTAATATTATTGAATTGTGTAATGACTGTAAACCTATTTGTTCGAATCAATAGATTTGGCCATTCTCCCATATTTCATAAAGTTGTTCTAATCATTGGTTACGGCTTACCATTTGGACCTTCTTGTCTCTCTGGCAACCATATTTAGGAAATGGTTAATTCTAATAAGATTAACGTCTCATACTAAATGCACCCAAATTATGATGAAAGAAGAAACAAGAAAAAACGAATGAGGAATATTAAACTGCCACTTATTGTACGATTTCATCTTTTTTACCCACCAATCGATTAACCATGCATAAAACGGTTAAAATAAAAACTGTCTTTGTATTATCTTCAATTTTTGTCGTAGGTTTTTTAATATGGGAATCAATAATTTGACGATCAAGAACCTTAAATTCAATTCCTTTTACAAGTTTCTAATAAATTGTTCTCTAGAAAAATTTGTTTTGGATAGGATGCTAAAAGTGTCAATTTAATTCAAAAATTCAGTAGGAGTCAATATAACCTCCTTCTGAGTTTTTAAAACTTGTTTTTTAGCGGATAGATTACTAAATTACCTTTGTCAAATGACCACTTAGTCTCTGTTACAAAGTCATAGCTGACGACGCAGACGGTTTCTTACACGGGCTACTAATTTCTTTAGGGCTTGAAGGCCTTTACCATAAGTTCATCGGCCACCCATCTGCGAGACCGGCGTAAAATGTCATACTCTGTGACTTCGCAGTCAACATAATGATAGGAGTGTCAGAAATTCCGTATGTTTGGCAATAAACGGCCCCAGGTATATCAGGCAGCAGAGAACCAGTACAATTTAAATTTGGTCTACTAATTCAAATTTTTTCATTGCATCTGTACCGTGCGAGGATCGAAATATCTGATAGTTTTTTGTAGCTAGATAAAGCTTCTACTATATCTAGTTATTTTGGGTTCTCGTCTACGATTAAATTTTCAAAATAATTTCCTCCCATAATTTTCTATAAGTATATTTTTACAGATTTTAATCTAACTTCTATTGGCTTCATGCTCTTAGAATATAATCAACAGTTTATGGATTTTTTTGGGGGAGGAGGGTATTGCTTTATATTTAATCTTAAAATAGTAATATCATATCGGTCTTTCCATAGTGAACAATTTTTTTTATTCAATCGTAGAAAGTCTTGTTTCTAACATTATCCGTTTAAAAAAACTAGGTTTCCGTGAGAATCTTTGAATTATTTGTTATTTAAGATTACAAATGTATAGTCTAATTGCGATGACTATAGTTTACGTTCGTAAACGTTTTGTGTTGTCAAGTGATTTTTTAATAAATAAGAAGAAACACTTAATTACTAAGTTTTTAGGTGCTGATTAAAGGATGGTTATTATTGGAAGTTCCTAATAATTCTTATATCTAAGGGATATTAATAACTCTTATTTATTGTTATCTAATAGTTATAGTTTGAGAGGTTTAATAGTTTGATAAGGAAACTAAATGTAAAATTTATCTGGCTAATTAATTTTATTTCCTAAAGGTTTCTCTTTGAATTCGATTATCTCTGGGATTTTTTGATAGATACCCCTAGTATTCTCGTTCAGAAGATTTCTGGGTATCTTTTCTTTTGGTTTTTCGAGATAATTTTTTTCAAGTTAATCCATATTTTTTTGTAGCCGCATAATTCCTCGATCTATCCATTGATAAGGGAGTGCGGCATGGAATAATATTAAAATCAACTAATTCTTGTTTCAAAGCAAAGCTACTAAACAACGTCAGCGTGACCATATTCTTTTAACATCTTGTCATAGCTCATTCATAAAAACATCTGTATCTGTTCCACTTCGGTGCTCCCCGCGCAGTTCATTCGCTGCTTTTTCATAGAAAAGACTGTCAGTATCTGCATCATAGACCGGAAATAATTTGATCTATTTTTTCCATCTGATTTGGCGGTTCAATTGAGGGAAATCGCACCCACGCCTAATTTCATTATTAATCGTTTGATGGACTCGATTTAAAACATTGCAACCTGACGGTTAGTGTACTTTTCTTTTTTTAGAAACACTATTTGACAGGTATCTGCATACGAAAGGTGTTTCCCTTATGTGAATCTAGGTTATTATTGGTTTGCGTCATGTGAATTCATCCTTTATCTATTGAGAGGTTAGTGGTAACTTCAATATAACATGAATTTCACTTGGGCGCTTTTTTTAGTTAGCAGTGGCTAATTCATATCTACAATCAGCATATGAATTGGAAAATTCAAAAACATTTTCAATGTATGGTAGCCAGTGGAGAGAAAACCCTTTTTATGCTTTAGTTTTAGCGGCTTTAACCATAACAAATTAGGGTTCTTTTATGGCGTAAAAAAATAGGCAAAAGGTTATACAATTTAAATTAAAAATTTAATGTAAGAGAAACTATTATATTAGGTGCACAACATATAATGTTGAATTAAGATGCATTGCTTCTCTATTGTATCTTACTTCATTTCTTGGAATAAAACTATATTTAATTAATTTTACATAGTTTTGTATAGTGTATTGTGTGGAAGTTATGGGGATTATCTTATTTAAGAAAAAGATGATAAAAGACATATTACGAGGTGATTTTTTGACAAGTTCGTATTGTTTGATGATGAAAAAGTAATTACGTGAAGTATTAGAGGCGTATTTTGGTAAAAGAAGGATGGAAAGTTTTCTCTTCGCTTCGAATGGAGTGAAGGACTTAAAAAAGTGGAGATCAAAAGCCCTTGACCTTATTATATTAGATTTAATGCTGCCTGATATTGATCTGGTATGAAGAAAGTATGATAGATTAGATAAGAATGGACAGCAATATACCATATTTAATGCTTACTGCCTAAAATCTTGCAGGGATGATTTACATTTAATGGGCTGGTATTGGTGCGGATGACTATGTAACGAAAACCGTTTAGTCCAAGAGAGGTAGTTGTGAGGAGTAAAAGGCTTTGTAAGAAGAACTCAACAAAAGGAGTAAAACGAGAACAACTTAAGGTTTTAATATGGACAAAAAACTTAATCCATTGGATTTTGTTAAAAAAGAAAGGTGAAAACTGAACCAATGCCAATTTCTTACTTTAACTCCAAATGAATATAAGTTTTAACTGCATAGTTAGTTATCCTGGGAAAGTATACAGTTAGAGGCAGACTTTCTAGGAACCAAAATTACAAGAACATATGGCCAGTTGATTGTTGGCAAGGGTATGAAAGAAACATTGATACACATATAAAAAATTTGCGGTAAAAATAGAAACAGATTTACGCCGTTCACCCTAATTTCATCATTTACTGTGTTTTGGAATGGTGGTATAAGTTTGGAGGGATTAGGATGAATCTGGACACTTAGTTTAAGCGGTTTTTGTTATACTTTTGTTGGTCTCTTTAAGCGGTATTTTTTAATTGCCAGCATTTACTATTTTTTTTCTGGTGTTGAATCCAACTTCCACGGATTATATCACGACAAATAGAGCGGAAAATTATCGAAAAACCGGTTAAAAAAAGGGAATTAAATTTCAACATATGAGGATACTGGCGAGTAAAACTAACGACCATTGGAAAATATGAGCATCAGCATGCAATGACAGAAGATTTATTACTATAAACTTTATAACTAATACTGGCAATTTGTTGGTTGATTCAACCATCAGTGGATCTTTGATGGAGATGATGAATGGCGATCAATCCCATCAAATTTCTAACGAATATCAATCAATTCACTTACCAATTAAAACAGCGAAAATCAAGTAAATTGGGGACTTGGATGTCTATTATTCAGGACAATTAATAGGTGATGAATTCGTCTTTTTTGAAATCAATTAAACGAAAATATCATTTACTGGCTAGTATTATTTACTGTTATTTCTATCGATATTTAATTAGTTTGTTATTATTCAAAAACGCTTCTTAACGTCAGTGAGTTAATAAAACTAATAACTGGGTTACTTGAGTTACGTAACCATCATGGAAAACCCAAATTCCGCTTAAAAACTTGACTGGAGAGATGAAAACCATTTAGGTGAGTCGTTTAATCACTTGCAGATTCCTTAGTAAAGAAGAAATACTAAGAAAACAGTTCACAGCCGATTTTGCACATGAGCTTAGAAACGCCCCACTTGCAACGTTAAGGGTCATATTGAGGGCTTTTTCAAGATGGTATATGGAAGCCTGGATGAATGAGATAGAAACATTTTCATGCAAGAACTAATGCGCTTAGTTTAGGCTAGTGAAATGACTTAGAAAAATAAATTGCAGCCGAAAAATCCTCAAATTAAATTAAATAAAACAAAACTAGAAAACAGGGAACAATATTGCTGTTTTATAAGAGGAGCAGTTATACCCCATTAATTTATTGAAAAAAGGTTATGATAGAGTTAGAGGTGCCCAATGTAAAAGAAGAATCACAATGGTTTTTAGGCAAGATACGTGATTTAAAAATCATTTCAAAATTTTAATCAAACATTGTTAAAACCAATGCTTTACAAATATACACCCCCAGGAAAGAAAGTTTCTATTTATGGAGAAGAAAAAGATAATCAATTATTTTCGGTCGTAAAAAGACGAAGGGAAGGGATAAGCGGAAGATGATCTTCCCGTTTATTATTTTCAAAGATTTTATAGAGGGGATAAATCCACGTGATAGAAAAAACGGGTGGGGTTGGAATTGCGGAATTATCTATTGTAAAGGCATTTGTAAAGCCACTCGAGGAGAATAAAAATTACGTAGTCAATTAAAATATTGTTGGTACAACGATTAGAATTAAAATTTCCAAAAAAATAAAGATAAGACATTCCCTTGTTGATAGAATCTATTTTATTTGCGATATAAGTAGATACGAAATAGTTAATTATGAAACGTAGGTATAGAAGTTAAGATAAAAGATGAAGGCTATCTAAATTAAATTCTTTTCTATGATTACGTCAGGCTAAACAAGGATTTAAACTATAAATAAGGGAAAGCTAATGAAACTTTCTTTTCAGAGATTCGTTTCTATACTAACCAATAGATTAATTGGTTCTAAGATACCGGTTGTACCACGTAGGCTCACATCTATCAGGTGCCTCATCATGGAATTTGTGTCATTTTTAGGGAGCTTATCCAATAGACAGCAGTGGCAACTTTTACCCTTATTTGGGAGGGCGGTTTGCTTTTTTTAGTTTATAGTAATAATCAATAGTCATTTGTGGCAGCTCTCTGTTAAGGAAATCATGCTTGTATAGTAAAATAGTTTCTCTTTTTCAAGTGTCTATTTTGTATTAATATCATCTTGCCCAAAAGTATTTTCCAGTGGATAATCTTCTTCTCCTCTTGATAAAAAATGATGGTTTTCTGAAAGGTTTTTACATTTCATTGAAAAGGCTGGTTCGAAAACCGGTCAGTGTCTGTTTCAAATATTTCATTCTAGATATCACAGAGAACAAAAAATCCTTTTCCATGAAGTATCTACCTATTATCTTAAGAATATTTTTTTTTAATCGCTGTATGTTTAATAATCTACATAATTTCCACATACTTATCCATCAGATAACATATAACTTTTAATTATAATAAGAGTTAAGAAGAAAATAAACTACTTTACGAGTAAAAAAGCAGAGGTGTTGAAATGTTCCGTTAGACTGTTTAAGTAAAAAAAGGCCAAGATTAGTCAGCGATTATTACATTATTTAGAATAGAAATCATTTAAAAGGAGGAAAATAGGATAGTTTTTTTGAAGCTGCAATAGATAAAAGAAATTAAACAAAAAAAGGTAACACACAAAAGTTAGTTTATTATGTATGTAGAAAAGGAACGCTTTTCTAGTGAAGGTGTTACTATCGATTACAAGTAGGTGGTATTTATTTACCCATGAAAAAATTAGTAAAAAACAGAAAGAAAAACCAACAAATCATGGGAGTAAAGGTTAGATCTACTAAATTATAGGGTATCTTGTAAGGTTCCAGCCCTTGATAATAGATTGACTGAATCGAAATAATAACTGTAACGTATGTATTCGAGGTTTAAAATAAAAAACAATGAAGGGGGTTTTCATTTTTAATTTTAAAAATGAATAAAGGTTTAGTTTAGTGAATACAAGGTTTCTCAATAAAAACCTTTCTTACAGGATCTTTCAGTTCCTGGGAAATTAGAAGAAGGAGTTTTTGGTGATACAGGGGCGAGAATATAACGCTAGTAAGAGTGGATGGAAATGAAACATCAGTGCTTACAGTATGGGAGATTCAAAGAGTAATTAATTATGGAAAGTCATATCTCCATTAAATTACACATACTTACCCATAAAATCTCCATGATAAGAGGTATGATTGAATTAAGAAAGAGAGATTAAGCAATGTCGGGAATTATTGATGTTGTTTTTGGAATAGGTCGTTTTTGGAAGGTGGACTTATTTATGATGTTTATTGATATTTTTGCCCATCGCGGTACCTAGTCTATTAGAAATAAATGACGGAAATTCGTTTGTACAAAGGGAAACCAATCAGGTGAGGAGGCCCAGAGCATTCGGAAATCGCGAAAGTTTAGACTTGCAAAAGGCGAAATATCTTTTTCAGACTTTTGAGGCAATTAATAAAAATAAATGCAAGAATAATTGGAATGCTTAATAAAAAAATGATTAAAGGAGATTGAATAAATATGAGTTGAATTAATGGAATGCTAGCTGCAACTTTAGCTGTTTGCAAGCGGAACAGGGTTATTTCGTTTTATGCTCGAATGATACATTAATCAAAATACGGTAATCCAAGAGCAAGGCGTAGATCATAATTGAAGTGACAGAAATGATGGAAACAAACTAATTTAAGAGAGTGATGCCAAACTATTCATGGAAACATTTTACTTTACCATTCAATTTGAATGAAGCAGAAAGTTATATGGGGAGGAGAAATAGGAACTTGGGGCAAATGAAACCGTATATGAGTGGAAATGCATCCTGACCTAGAGATAACTCGAATTTAAAAAGGGAAATTTACAAGGGAATGCATGGAAAACAGGTGCGTTCATCTCAAAGTTGTAATTTTAGATCATGATAATATCTGAAAAATGATTATGAGTCAATTAATTAGGGATTAGGGTACATTAAAAAAATAGGGAAATGATAGAGGAGTGAAGATGTTTTTATTGATTAGTTTTAATTTTGTTTTTTTACTTGTTGATAAAACAGCGGTGAAGTTACAATAAAGTTACTTGGAAATAAGGTTTGGAAAAAAATGTAATAATAAGTACAATGAACTGAAGAAGTAATTCGATTATAGGATATTGCATCTGGTGAAATTTCTACAGATGAATACAACAGCTAAAAAGCATTGTTATTGGATTATAATACGATGAAAAAAGAAGGGAGAATTAGGATGATGAACGGAAGGATATAGGGTAACTTTTCGATGGTGTATTAATGGATATATGTGTATGCCAGGCAAGGGTTTAACCATTTGATAGGATGGGAAGGTAGCAATCTAATACCAATGCTTATGGTTGACTTATTGGCCATAAGGTTTATTTCCCTTTTTAAGGGACAAGAAAAAACAGAACCAACACTATCATTAAATAAAGAAACGTCTTCAGTGATTATGCTGAAGAAGTTGCAAAATTGCGCTATGCTCGTGGTGAAATATCCATGAGATTTCAAAAGATATTTTAAAGATAATAAAGCAAATAGGATTGAATTCGTGTTAAAAACTTAATTCTTCATATTAATCAATGTATTATCTAGTCAGAACTGGCGACTTGGTTCAAATTAATAGGTTGGTAAAAAAATATTCCGCGGACTTTTCTATTAGCTTTAATTAAAGAAGAAATCGGGTCCGAAAAAAGGGGGAATCTTATACAGATGCTAAATTATGCCTCTACGCTCAAGGTGAAATAAATAAAGGCAGAATTACGAACAAATTTAAAAAAACTTGGTAATATGAAAATAGTCACAATTATAATTTTATAGTTTAGTAGATGCTACTACTTTTTAGTACAAAAATAACCCGAAACGAAAGATTCTTTTTTGAGGATTTCGTCCCGGGTTAAATTTTATTCGTTATTTATTCAAAGCAAAGCTAGATATTTTCCGGGAGAGTAGTACACTTCTGGACATTTTTCAGAAAAAAAGAACAGCTAAAAAAAATTGTCTGAAAGTTTACCTAGTAATGTGTTCTTTGATAGCGCATTGAGCCTGGACTAAATGTAATACACCAGCAGCTTCTTATTGAAGGGCTATGATTTCTATCATCGAAACTATCTATTGTATAATAAAGTGAAAAAAAGAGTTAGATATGATTATTTTTCTAATAGTTTGCACCCAGGTTCTGGTAGGGAACCATTGCTGAATTATCCATAAAGGAAATATTCAATTTCCAATTGATCTTCAGGAGAAAAATACTACGTACTGAAATGAATAAAGGACGGAAAATAGGCAAACCAAGTCTTCTCGTTTTCATCTTAATCAGGGGAATTAGTTCGCCCGATAAATCATTCAATGGCATGATTTGAAAAGAGAATGAAAAAAAAAACTTTCCGCATTGAAAAATCAGTTGGTTTTAGACGGTTTATCCTCGTATTTCAAAAATCCAAGCTCTTGCATTGAAATGAAGGATTCAAGTCAGAACTGTTGTTTTTTATTTTAGGATCTACCAAAAAAATGTTTGCGTTGATCGGCTCTTACATCGTGTAGAATAGACGATACTGAAAAAATTATTGGAACGACGTTTTGGGGTGTACTTAAAGGATCAACCTCTTATAAATATTACACACGAAAAAAATGTCATTAGTAAAAATAAATGGAAGGAATCTCATTAAGATTTGTTTCGGAAAATAGAAACAATTTTATAGACTCGCTTATATTTGCTAGTGGCTAAAAAGCTAAAGAAAGCTAACATGTCTATTTAATAGAAAAAAAGCTTCTGTGTTTTTTTTACTCATTAACGTTTTTCTTCGTAAACTAAAAAAAATCAGAAACTAATCCAAAAAAAATTTGAGGTTTTTAGACGACTTAGAACTGTTTATGAGTTTATTCATTGAATGGAACTATTCTCTGGTTAAATTTAACAATGATTGGCGTTAAAAAAAAATTCAAATTGTACTTAGATTACAAGATTGGTTTTAATCTTATGAAGTTTACCGATGCACAGTAGTGAACGGATTGAGAGAATGAAACAAGGTAGTAAGGTCTAGTGGTAGTTCACCTATTCTAATGGTCAGAGGTGATACAATTAGGATAACGACATGGAATATGAAAAGAGTGGTTAATTGAAATGGAAAAATAAATCAAACTTAAAAAAAGAGTTTGATATCATTAATCCTGGATAAACAAAAGAAGCTAATTCTCTAGTTTAGTTCTTAAAAAAATATTGCTGTGATTTTTAATAAAGGAGACGAATAAATGAGCGATGAAACTAAAAAAAATTAAAACCGCTATTAAATTCGTGTTCTAAAATTTATGATGTTTTAGAAAGGACCGATGGAGCTATACAATGAGTACATGGAGAGAAAAGTTGGTTTACAACTATTGAAGGGAAAGCAAGTTTTGGAAGTCGGAGTTGTAACTGGGGAAAAATTTTGGTTCTCTATCCGGTAGATTGGAAATAACTGAGTAAGATTTTAGTGAAAAGATGTTGGGAAAAGGCCATCCAAAAAAACAAAAGGAAAAGAGGAATATTTAGGTTAATCGAAATGGACGCCCAGTACATGAGTTTTGCGGATGATACCTTGATACGCGTTTACTTCTTGCGTATTTTGTTTCGGTGCCGGGGATCCTGTTTAAAAGGACTAAAAGAAATAAGAAGAGTCTGTAAAGCTAACGGTAAAAATTGTTATGTTGGAGCACATGAGAAGTCATCATAATGTCGCGGGGAAAATTTATGGATAGGTGAATATTTCATTCCTTTACATACCTGGGAGCTAATATCAAATAGAGAGGACAATATGCTTAATCTTTTGAAGGCTGCGATTCAAAGGAAGAAGGATATAGTAACCCAAGATTTATGGAGTGAGTATGTAAAATTATAGAAAAAGAAAATAAGAAATTAAGAAAAATAAGAAATAAAACATGGAGCGTCCATCTTTTAAAAATGAACGCTGCATGTTTTTCTTTACAAAAATAGTGGGTTATACAGGACCAAATTTTTTCAATAAATAGGTTAACATATTTTTAATGATTTCTTTATCGCTTAATTCTGATACGGTGGGGAAAGCTAAAATTGCCCACAAAGATAATGTAAGGGTAAACTAGTTCTTATCCGGATAAGCTGTTTATAAACTAGCTCTATTTGTTATCCGTTTACAAGGGTCTTGTAGT
>Ga0163217_1079212_pt1 | contig 15868 bp, 24 predicted proteins | sample SynspAceP_FD_185933 | JGI IMG/M metagenome (GOLD analysis project Ga0163217, IMG submission 185933) | Saline lake microbial communities from Ace Lake in Antarctica - Synechococcus sp. Ace-P (PacBio error correction) | ecosystem: Environmental > Aquatic > Non-marine Saline and Alkaline > Saline ... | reverse complement strand
GGACCGGGCTGTTTGATCCCGTTCATTCCTGATCCCGGCGGACGGCAAGACGATTCGTGGTTACGCCTGGGCGTCTGCCCTGACTCACCTTCTTTGGTCACCCTGGTCGGGGCCACCTACCCAACGGCTACGACCCCTCAGAGGCCGGCCTGCAGCTGATCGAGGGGCGGGTGGAAGGCTTGCCGACTTCTCGGCCTGCGCTGGTCGTGTCGAGTGCCGACGGGCTCTCGATGCCCCTGATCACTGCTCACCAGCTTCATCACCGGCCCGGCGTGACTGGCCCGCCTGGCCGGTCAGCCTTCAAACCGCGGTCGTGTCTTTCTTTCCTGATTCTGGCGATGGATTGCGGCCAGATCGCCGTCTTTCGCCGTTCAGGACATGTTCTGTTCTTCCTGGCCTGGGAGCTGGAACTGCTGCGGTTGTACCTTGTTGGCGATCTGGGGCCAAGTAAGCGCCAGTTACCTGCCACCCAGTCATCCTTTTACACCGCCGGCGGCTCGGTGTCATCCATGCTGGCGGGCCCCTGGCCATGGCTTTCCAGGGTGGCGGCCCCCCAGCTTTTGAATACACAGCCCGTGCGGCCAAGGATTTCGGCCACGCGCTTTGAGCTGCTGGCCACGACCGCCTTGCTGATTCGCCTTTGGGGTGAAACTGCCCGATTCGTTGGCCGCTGCACAGCCTGGCTGCCTGACGCCCACGGCGAAGCGACGTCGCGCCCCGTTGCAACATGTTTGCCTGGCCGGGCATCCTGCTGAGCATGGGGGGGCTATGGCCCTGCCTGCGCTTCAGTGCAGCTGCTGCCCGCGGCCCACGCCAGTTTGCGCCGTTGCTGGTGGTTCTGGGGGTGGTCAACATCATTCTACGCCGCCCTCACCTCCTTCGCCCCCATGCGCAACCTCAAACGCAGATGCCTACAGCTCGATCAAGCCACATGCGCTTGTGTGATTGGCATCGGCAGCTTCAGCGCCCTCGGCACCAGCGGCGCCATGTTGCAGATGGTCAGCATGGACTTGATCGGTGCAGCCTCTTCTGCCTGGCTTGGGCTGCACCCCTACGACCGCACCCACACCTGCAGCCTCGATGAGGTATGGGCGGCGTGGGCAGACGATGTTGCGCAAGATGTTCGCCTCTGGACCGTCTGTTCGTGGCCTCGCTGGCCCTACCGCTGAGCGGTTTCGTTTCCGGCAGCTGATGGTGTTTGTGGGCTTCGTCACCAGCGGCAGGCCTACTCGCTCGCTTCCGCATCGTCATGGCAGGGCCTGCGCGGATGGGGGTGAAATTTGACGCCGATCTACCTGGCTCTCCTGCTGCGGGAGATCTTTCTTCGCAAGGAGACCCCGGAAGCTGGCGGCCCACAACACCCAGCTTTGGTGGATGCCGAGCCGCGAGATTCTACTGATCTCCTGCCTGCTGGTTGATTGCGATCATCGGCATATTGGTCTGTACCCCAGGATCGTCACCGACACCTACCGCGGCCTCCAATCGAGGCCCTGGTGCTACGCGAGAATCGGTGATGGCCCGGGGTGCTGTCTCCTCGGAGAACGGGCTGATCCGCAACGCCCCAGCCGGTCGAGTGAGGGCCCCCGCCCTTGCTCCAGGGCCCGGCCCTTGGGCTTGAAAGCCGCCCGCCGGGCGCCTGCCTCTGAGCGGTTACGAAACCCTTGCGGTTTTGCCGGCAGCGGATTGCCGAACCAGATCGCCCTGCCTACGCTCCCTGCCAGCAACCAAGACCATCTGAATCGAGCCAATTGTCGACAGCTGAATTTTCTGTTGATCTTTCAGCTATCGGGCTGGCCACGGTGATGTTCACCCTGGGAAACACAGCCCCAACCACCGTTCAGTTCTGCCGGGCGTGTCAACCACCTGCACTGGCGGCCATGTTGCTCGTGGTGGCGGATCGGCGCACGGCCGCCTGGGTGTTCGCCGTCTGGCCGGCGTGGTCAAGAGGTGGAGCTGTTCCAGTCCCAAGAGCGATCGAGAAGCCAGCGGGTGAAGATCACCGAGCTGGAACGCCGACATTCACGTTCGGGGCCACCGTGGATGGCCCAGCTAGGCCTGCTGCCAGCAGCTGGGGGAGTTCCGCCCGGACGCCGAGGCCGTTCCAACAACCGATTTGAGCCCATTGGTCCGCCAGCCAGGCTGAGTTCCAGCTGGCTTCTGGCATGCAAGACCGCCAAACGGGTACGTTGGCCCCTAGCGAGGGGAAGGAAGTGGGCAGACGCCAGCGCCGGCTGGGGCTCGCCTGCTTCAGGACCGCCCCGCTTGAACGTGGCGACATCGGGGGGCGGACCCGTGGGACGTCGATGTGTCGCCGTTGGGACGGCTTTTCTGTGACAGCTGCGGCGGACGTCGAGGCTGCCCGCCTGATCGCGGCCACCCAGGCGGACGGTGGCTGCAGTTACGGAACAGGGACTTGGCCGCCTCCAGCGAGGCCTTCCTGGCTGCGGCCGTGCTGGTGGGCCGAAGGCCCGAGGTGCTGGAGCAGCGACAGACGTTCCCAAGCGCCGCCAGCTGATCGAGGGATCCCTTCGGCTGTGATCCGTTATGATAGGACGCAGATTCGCGGGGTTTTTGTGTTGCCACGCCGGCCGGAGAGGCAACTCTGGGCGCCGGCCGGTGCACCCCCTCCACTGCAAACGGCCGGTCAGCCTCGGTGAAACTGATCAGCCAGCTCGAGGACATCGCCGCGCGGCTGGAGCAGGATGGTGGCCGCAACCGCCCCAAACCCGAGCCGGCCCTACAGCGGGCGGGAGGCCATCGAACCAAAGTGGGCCTCCCTGGCCCCACCGCGAGAAACTGCAGGAAACCACCGCGGCCCTGAGCCGTGTTTCTGAGCAGTGGCCGCGGCCCTTCGCATGGGTCGACTTCGAGCAGCTTGTTGCGGCCTGGGCAGCATCGGTCGGGGCACCGCCGATCTTCGAATCCACGCATCGGGGGGGGTGTTCTGGGCCTTTGCTGTTCTCTGCTCCCAGGGCCGACTCGACCTGCAGCAGGAGGGGGGCTCTTTGGTCCGCTTTCAGAAATTCAAGCGGCTTTGCAGGAGGTGGGACCACCTTTGGAGACTCGGCGGCCGCAACAGCAGCAGCCGAACCGACAACGACCCGGCCTGTGCTTGGAACGCCAACGCACACTGGGCCGCTCCTTGCCGGCTCGATTGCCAGAGGCCGCTGATTTTCTTTCATATAGGTATGTCGAAGTAACAAAATTAAGGAAGCGCGCCATGTGAAGGCGATGATTCCTCGCGGCCGGCAAGGGTACCGCGTGCGTCCTATGACGCCACATTCCCAAACGATTGATCCGATCTTCCCAGAAACCCGTCATGAGTTCTGCTGGAATTGTTGCGGCAACACGGGATTTTGCGAGGTGATGTCAATGTCTCCCACTGTCCGAAGAAATTGGAAAATTATTTTTCCGAACGGCCAGCGATTCGGTGTAACAGATTGCTTACAGCTTTGAGAGGCGCTCGAGATGGGCGAACTGATCGGCGCCGCCCTTGGCTCGGCTGGAGAATCAAAAAGTCAAACCTTCAGAAATTTTTTGATGGAACACCTTTGTGGTTGCTCTGCGGGCGATGCCCTGATCGATCTTGACCTGACTGAGCTGTTCGGCGCCACAAGGAAAAGGGTTGCAATCGCCAGTCTTAATGGTGACCAAGCGAGTGCGAGGATCAAGTCAGGCAGCTTATGGCGTCGTCGTCACGATGAAGATTCCAGGGTGGTGCCTTCCAGGAGAAGCCCTCTCTGGAGATTGCCGCCAGCGACATGACAACACTGGTATTTCATATTTTGCGAGCCCGTAAGTACTCGATCAACATCCCAAGGTGTTTCTTCGATATCGGCGCCGACCTTTCCCAAGGCTGACAGCTGTGGGCGCCCCTTTTATGCCCTTGCCGGATGGATTTTGAATGGGTCGACATCGGCAAGGTGCGCCGGACTTACTTGGCAGGGATCCGCAGCGTGCTGCTCGGGCGGATGTTCGCCAGGTGCGATCCCGGACGGGGAAGTGCGGCCTGGGATCTACGTGGGCCTGAACGTGGCGCGGACTGGGATCAGATTGATGTGCCGCGGCCCGGATCTACGTGGGTAGGGATGAGCCGGATTGAACCGGTGTGACATCATTGGGCCCAGCGATGATCGGCCGAGCTGCCACCTCTGCGGAAGGTTTGCCACATCGATAACTCCGACTCATTTTTGATACTCCGGATTGGCGCTGGCGTTGCGCTTTGGTCGAAAAAAATTGGTGTTCGGGGCGCTATTTGCGTCGATCGCAATGGTGACCACTTCGATGCTTCAAGAAGAGCAGCCTGGATTGGCTTGATCACCGTGTGCCGGCGCCAGGATTGTCGCCCACCCTCCCCCATCAGAGGCTTTGGCCGAGCTGCTTCGGCACCGATTTCAGCCTCAGCCAGGCGGAGTCTGAGGCGACAGCGGCTCAACTGAGCAACCACCGGCCCTTGGCCAGAATCATCGGGGATGGCGCTCTTCCGGCTTTCACCGCCACAGTGCACCCCCTTGGGCGATCGATTGAATAGGTTAGCCACCTGTTCGGCGGCGATGTTGATCCTTCGCAAGCCGGATCTTCAGCGGCCGGCGAGACGATCGATCAAGGCCTTGGGGAATCAGTGCTCCTGGGCACCATCGGTTCGCAAAGGCGCATTGCGCGGCCGACTTCAAGCAGAAAACACCCCCGCCAGCACCGCAGACCCAGGTGGTGGCGCGATCTCGCCACAGAAGCGCTTCAGGGCCTCCGTTTGCATTCACCATCTGCGGTTGCAGAAAGCGGGCACCGGCGGCCTTTTTTGCGCCCGACCCTGGTCTTTCCAGGCCGCTCCAACTGGGCGGACTGCGGATCCGGCAGCCGCGCCAGCGAAACAGGCTGGTGGGGGCCGTCGTTCAGCATAGCCTTTGACTGGGTCTTCCCCGCGCATTTGAAAACCTCTGACCAGCTGCAAACAGGACGCACCGCTTCCAGCTCATTCACGGGGCGAGGCCCCCGGGGTTGATCGCCGGCGCCGAACAGGGTCACCGGTCAAAGCAGAGCGATTGCGAATGCCGAGGGCATTGGGCTCCGAGCAGTTCGGCCTGGAGGCCAATGCGGTGCGGTCGCGGCAGGAGAGTTGCCAAGACGGCTCCAGGCCGATGTCAAGCAAGCAGGCGGCAGAGGGCCAGGCTGCTCATGCGCAATCACCCGCCCCGGTGCCATCGGTGACATTGACGGCATGAACAGGCCTTTCAACCCGCCGCCACCCTCAAGGTGCGGCCGGGCGTCGCCGCCACGCAGGCGGAAGTGACCTCCGCGGTGATCGCGGAAAGCGACCATCGGCAGCGCTGTGCGCAACAAAGACGGGAGAATCAGACGCTGCCCATTCATGCGGCCAACAGTGTCGGGCGCTTGTGGTTGCTTAGAGTGAATCCCCGGAGGTGGGATCCTTGATGTCCGTACAGATGTCTAGCCCAGCTGGCTGGCCCCCATTTCTTCCGCGCGTAGAGATCGGAGATCATCGAGCTGGCGGCCACCGGCCTAACCAAATCCAGGAAATTGCCTTGCGCTTTGATGATCGCAAACGCACGGTCGATAATCACGTCAGCAATATTTCTCAGCAAAAACCGGCGCCAAGAACCGGGTCGGCCCTTTGATTGGGCGATGGATCACGGCAGAGATCTTGCCGCGATGGCTTCAACTGCCTGCAACTTTCCCTGAGCCTCAACCAGCCTGAAGGCCGCGATAGCACCCCGCACTTCAGTTGATTGCCGGATTGTGACTTCCGAGTGTTTCGCGTCAGCGGTAAACGGCCTGCAGGCATAGCCGTCGGGAGTGATGCCCGAACAATTCGGCGTTATCCAGGCAGGAAGGGTGTCCCGTCCAGAGAACGCAACATTACCTGCATCGTCGTAGAGCACCGATTTCATGCGAAGGAGACAAGCGGCCAAAGGCAAACAGGATTTAAAACCTTAAGACATGGGCTGAGAGCCCCGCGGCCACCGGAGTCATTTGTTGATGTGAAGCCATCTGGATTTGGTCCTGTGTTGATCGGACCAGACAGGTCCGTGGTTGATCGGACCAGCAGCTGTAGGATGCTGCCAGGGCCGGCATTGCTCCCATGGACCTTGGCCGGTCAGCTCCAATCGCCGCACCACTCTGGCGCTCAAGACAGAGGCTGCTCTGCGTGCTCGAGTTTCCACCCGGCGAGCACCAGAGGCGCATTCTCCGCCTCGAAACACTCGACCCACCCAGTCACCACCGGGACAATCAAGGCCAAAGCGTGCTTGCTGAGGCGATGCGCCGCGAGAAGCGAGCAGCGCTTCGCATCGCCAAATGAATTCGGGTACTCGAAACTCGTGGCGGCGAACCCCGTCGCTGCGGCCTTGGTGTGAGCCAGGCCTGGCCGTCATCACTGAGCCTCCACCCAACGGTAAAATCCCTGCTCCGACGACACCAGGTAGCCCTGGCGGAACTGCTGCATGCCAGCAGATGTGCTCGCGCAGCTGTTCCCCTCAACAAGAAGCGTCGCTGCGACTCCCAGTGCCATTCAGACCGCCTGCTGTCCAACGCCATCGGTCCATCCTGGCCGCCGGCGGCAGGGCAGCTCGCTCCCTGGCGATCACACGATCAATGTTCATGCGTTCACCGGACAGGTCAGGTCACCTGCCCAGGAGCTTGTGGGGCAAGGTCCGTAATTTAGGACGGGCTCTGCTCGAGCCCACCATCAGGGCGGAGTGCTCCACAGCGTCGCACAGCAGCGGTTCGCCAGGTTCCAGCACGGTGGCAGTGGGCCCCGTCATTTCCAAAGAGCTTCACCCGGCGATGGCCTCACCCAGGGGCAACACCACCGGGTCGAAACCGGGGGGACACCAGGGGGCGGCTGGAGAGGCTCATCGGACCAGATCGGATTGACCACAATGGCATCGATGCCAGGGTGCAGCATCGGTTCCACCCGCCCGCCATCAGAATAGCAGTGGAGGCCGGTCGGCGTGGAAAATGATTCAGGCAAATCGCCGCGGAACTGGTCCACCACCTCCCCATCGAATCTCCAGCTCCAACAGCAGGGTGGGTGCAACTTTCTCCAGGCAAGACGGAAATAGAAGTCATTAGGGGCACGATGCAAGCCCTTGCCCGTCAGGCAGGGCTGCGGTCGTCGGGCGCGCCATTCAACCGTGGTCGACGACAGCTCGAAGCATGCATTGCGGCGCTCCAGGCAAAGCGGTCATCCACGCAGGCCGCTGCCCCAGAGATTGTCCGGGGTTGCTGGGCGAAGAACCAAGGCAACTGGCGCGCCTGCGTGAGAAAAACCGAAGTGGCCACCACGTTGAAGCTGAGGGATGCGGCACCCCCAGGGGCCCAGAGTGCCTGGCGGCGCCAGCACCGTGCCATTCACCGCCGAGCAGAACGGTGAAGATCTGGCAGGGCGCGGTTCTGGGGCCAGCAGGCCGGGGAACGGGTTGGCGGCCAGACACTGGTGGCGACGTGACCTAATGCCCTGGCCCTTGAGATCGGCCGCACAGAGTCCGGCCCTGTTCGCTGGGCCTCCTGACATGCTCGCAGGATCAGCCAGACCCTCTCAAGCTGCATGAAGAGGTTGAGAGATCACCAGCGCAGCAGCGTTAAGCGCTCCATATCGCGGTTTTTCGCGGTTCCGATAGAGAGGAGCAGGATCGCCAGGCCCACAGGCCGCTTTCAGCCGCCGCCACCGGTGATCACAAAGATGGCAAACACCTGACCACGGATCAGCGGGCCATGCATGTAGTGGAGAGGAGCCATCAGGTTGATGTTGACGGGCGTGAGCATCAACTCGATACTCATCAGCCACCGCCACAGCATTGCGGCTGTTTGATCAGACCCCACACCCCTGTGCAGAAGAATTAATCCGCGCTACAGCAAACCAGATAGGCTTGCAGGGGCACATTTCAATCGAACTTGGGTCTCATTTCATCGTCTGCGTCTCCAGAGCGGTGGGGTTTCAGCTGGGGGGGAGTCTCGATCAGCAGGGGAGTTCTGGACGTCTCGATCAGGGGCCTGTTCGGCATGGCATGCCGGGTGACGACTGTCGACACTTGAGGACAATCGGCGCCTGGCCAGCACAATTGCACCGATTCATCGACATCAGCAGCAACACCGAGCAACTCAAAAGGAGGAGATTAGTCGGTGAAGAGAATGGATGCCCAATCCGGACCGACGGTGGCGTCATCGCGATCGGACTCTGGGGCCAGGCACCGCCCCATGCCTGGTGAGATCGACCTCGCAGCAGCAACAGAAGAGGCCGAGGCAAACACCACCGGAGAAGAGCAGGCGGGACGCAAAGCAGACCTGGAATTGTTCCGCCATCGCCTTCTTCTTGCTTGACGCATGATTCCGCCAAACAGGATCAGCACGTTGACGCGCCGACGAGACCAGACCTGGGCAGCAGCAACGAAACTGGCGGTCTTGAGCATAGATAGAGGCCCGCCATCGCAGAAAAAACGCCGCCGAGCAGAAGGCCGAAATTAGACGCATGCTTGGGCAGCAGGAACACGCCGAGTGGAACCGAACACACGGCGCCGGACAGAATAAGGGGCAAACAAATTCCCTGGGTTGGTTGGAAGCTTATCGTCATCAGGGCTGACTCCCATTGTGAACCGGCCTTGAGTTCAGCCATGCACCTGTCGGGCAGCTTGCCGGCCGGGAGCCGGGCTGCGATCGACGCCGTGCGGGATCCATCTCACCTTTGGGCAGATAGGCCAGCTCTTTGAGGCGGTGACGCCGGATCACTGGTGACGCTGGTTGGCAGCGGCCAAGGGCCACATTGTCGAAGTTGAGGCTGTGGCGATCAAGGCCGCCAGCTCATACTCTTCGGTCATGGAGACGGCCAATTGGTGGGGCATACTCACGCATGTTGGCGCAGAAGATGCAAAACACCAAAATCGTTTGAGTAGTTACTCAGCTCTTTCTTCTGTTGGTTTGCTTGTCATCGCCCAAATCACCACCCGGCAGGTTGATCGGACACACCCGCACACAACACTTCACAAGCGATTTGCACTTGTCGAACTCGAAGGTGGATCCGGCCCGGTAACGCTCTGACGGGATCAGCTTCTCGTAGGGTATCTGAACGGTGATCGGGCCGCCGGCTCAGGTGGTCAAAGGTGACCGACGGCCTTGGGTGATGTGGAGGCGGCGCTAACAGCCTCTTTGTGTTAATCGCCGACCTTTTGGAGGAATCGAACATGGCCTGAGAAGTCGGAGGTGAGAGGCGGATAGCGGGCTACCCGGCACCCGAAAGCTGTAACTTGAGCCCGCCTGCGGAAACGGAGTTTTGGAGGAGTTTCTGGAGAAGGTACTTCTACTCACTCTGAGACGAACGCTTTGCCTTAACCGCCGAAGAGGCAGGAAAGGCCAGCTTCAATCCGCGGTGACCAGCAGATTGACCAGGGCGATCGGCAGCAGGAACTTCCAGCCCGATCGAGGCAGTTGGTAATCCGCACCCGCGGGCAGGGTCAGCGCAGCAGGATCGCGATGACACCAGCAAGGTAGGCCTTGAGCACGGTCATTGACGTACCCAGCGAGCCCGTGTGCACCACCTGCACGACAGGGGCATCGACTGGGACTGGCCAATCGCCCCGCTAACCCACTCCACCGGCAATCGGGGAAGCCCCGCCGGCCCTAGATAGAGCCCGCCACCAACAGGGCCGAGCAGCACAGATTGATGTAGCTTGCCAGGTAGAAAGTGGGAATTATGCCGGAATATTCCCGTCTGGTATCGGGCCACCAGCTCCTCTTTCTGCTCGGGAGTCGAAAGGGAGCGCTCGCATTCGGCCAGGCGCAGATCCAGAAGGATCAGGAAGCCCACGGGCTGGCTGCCAGATGTTCCAGCGAGGATGCGGCCGTGTCTGCTGGTTGACGATGTCGATGGGTGCTGAGCGAGTTGGCTCATCATCACCACGCCAGCACCTGCCAGGGCAAGGGGAATCTCGTAGCTGATCGACTGGGCCGCCGCCCGCAGCCCACCAGAAGCCAATACTTGTTTATTGCTGGCGTAGCCACTCATCAGCAGGCCGATCGGCTGGATGCTGCTGAAGGGGCGATCCAGAGGAACACGCCTAGCCCACATCGTCCTGATGAGCATGTGTCTGGCCGAAGGGAATCACCAGCCAGGAGAGGATCACGGGAGTCAGCACCGGATCGGGCCGAGGGTGAACAGCAGGCCATCGGCCTTCGCGGGGATGATGTCTTCCTTTCCAGACAGCTTGAGGCCGTCGGCGAGGGCTGCAGCCACCCAAGGCGCCGGCATATTCCGGACCGATGCCGCTGCTGAACGGCCGGCGGGAGATTCTTGCGGCTCCGCCAGACGTTAGACCAGTACCGCCGATCACCGCGGCGACCAGCACCAGCAGCATTGGGCAGGCGGCAGCCAGAGCAGGTGGCGGTGCCCGGAGTGAGGCCGAAGCCCTCCATGGCCGTGGTGAAGTGCCTTGAGGTCAAGGCCCGTTACTGACCGCGCCAGCGGAATTCTCAGCATTGTCATGGACTCTGGCGCGGTCATCATCACCACAGCCGTCCACTGCCGGAATCGGATCCGGTTGCATTGCAAGTTAACCGCCACCCGCGGCATTTCGGGCATTCAGGGGCATCCCAGTTCTGCCGGAACTGCCGGTATAGATCTGGGGTGGGCGGTAAATCGATTGGCACCGAGCTGCTCCTTCCAGTGGGCCAGCCAGCCGCCCGGGCGATCGCGAGATCGGCGTAAACAGTCGCGGGGGATGCGAGCTGCGGTAGACGCAGGGCCCTGAATAAAAATCGAACCCATTTGCGCGGTAGATCCCTCTCCGGCCCGCGCAAGCTGGCCGGGCCGCCTCCTTCAGCGACGGGCCAGGTCGTACATGAATCGTGGCCGAAGCGGTTGAAGAGTTGCTCGGCCAGGTCTTGCAGGATCACGGCGCGGGATCCTTTCACCTTGTATTGCCGGTGACCAAGCCCATGATTCTCTGCTTTTTCAGCGATGGCCCTATCCAGAGGTAGGGCTCCACCTGTCTTCCGTGCCATCTGCTTCGAGCATGGCGAGCACGTCTTCATTGCGCCGCCATGAGGGGGCCAGCCAGGCGTTTCCCACTGCGAGGAGGCCACCAACCGCGTAGGGGTCTGGTGAGGGGGTGGCTGGCGGTAGACCCGGGCGCTTGAGGTGCTGGCGTTGAGGCTTGATGGCTCGGCGTGAAGAATCAGGCAGGCGACGAAGATCGAGCGTCGAGGGGATCGGCGCTCCCGCTCGGCTGATCATGTAGAGGAAATTGGCAATAGGGGAGATCGTCGCGGGGCCTGAGATGGGTCTTTGGCCTTTGGCGATCAGCTGGTAAGGCCGCCACCATCGTGGGGGATCTGGCGATCCAGTCGCATCACCGCGTTCAACGATGTACTCGGATCGTCGACGGGCGCGGCGTTGAATAGAGAGCCCAGAGAGGCGGGCGCTCGGACTGGAGGCATCCATCGGGTGGTCCGTCGCCGGGGAGCACATTATCATGTCGCGGATACGGAAGCTCACCCGACGGTGCTTCTGGACATCGTTCTCGAAAGCGCGCAGCTGAGGTGGAAGCTGGGCAGATCGCCCAGTATCAGCGTAGGCCAGTTTTCCAGGAAGCTGGCTGTGGCCGCCAGCTCAAATCGACCGCCATAGCGCCGCGGTTAGGTTGAGTGACCCTTCTGGCCATCGAATTCGCAGATGGACGACTGCGTGGCCGGGGACGCCCTTTCAAGTCCGGGCCGAAGGCCTGGGCGGCTGGGGCCGCAGATTTCTCTGCCGCAATGTATCTGGCCGCAGTCTGCCGCGCTGCACCACCCCATCGCCAACGCCACCAATGGGAGTACGAATTTAGGGGCAGCTCCTCAGGGCGCCGTAGCGGCGCTACAGGGCTGCGCGGCGTTGAGCAGGAGCATCAGGCAGGGCACCGCCGAAGACATCCATTCCGGCTCCGGACTGCCGGCAGGAAGGCTCCAGCAGCGCCACTCCGGCTTTGCGCAGCCGCAGGGCTCCAGGCGGCGCCCCGCACAAACCGGGCGCCAGGCCGCTCAGATCCGGCTCATGGCCCCACCAGGCAGACCGCCGCCAGCCTGGCAGGGGCGGCCTTGCGCCCCCCAGCCAGGGCAACAACAGATCGAGGGGATCGGCCTCGGTGCCAGTTCAGCGTTTTCTGCTTCAGGCGGGGGCCAAAGCGCCCGCGAGGGCAGATCCGCGGTTTCGCTGGCGCGCAGCAGGGGCTCGAAAGGCATTCTGATCGCAGCCCAGTCCCAGGCCCACCAAACTTTTTCAACCACCGGCGGTGCGTTGGCGTCCCTCCTCAGTGAGAGGCCGCTTGCTGATCGGCCAGGCACCAAACGCCCGGCCAGCTTCCGTCGAGAGCAAGCCCATGGCCGCCAGCAGCCAGCAACTGGGATGTCCCCATCGGGCTCAGCCCAGCTCCAAGCCCGGTCCCGCAGCCGCAGGGGCCGGTTCGGCCTCTGTGTCTGACGGAGCCTCCGCTTCCAGGCTGAGGCGAGGACCGTCGATCGTGTTGGGCCAATGGGCTGCCGGCAAGCCCGTGTGAGCCAAAGCGCCAGGGCTGCCACCAGGGCCAGCGCCTGCGGGCGGGCCTCTGGGGCCCAGGCCGCTTGAAGCGGAGCCAGGGGCGACCCCAGGGCCGCCAACTGAGGAAGGAGCCGCTCTTGGAGAGGGCTGACGCCCTTCAAGCTGGGGCGTCGAGTACGCCCAGCCCCTTCCGTCCCACCAGCCACGCCGTTCGAACGGCTCGGGTGCCGGCCCACCGCTGGCCTGGAGCTGGTCGCGTTGCCTTGACGGAGGGGGCGCCTCCAGCCGGGGTCCAGACCCTTGCAGAGGCATCCGCTCGGATGCGGATCAGGGGGCAGAGATCATGCCATCGGCGCTGAGCGAGGGTTGAGCTGGGCGGCGCGTGGCGGAATCGCGGCTCGTGCCAGCACCAGCCTTTGGCCTGCTCGGCCCAGAGCAAAGGGGCCCTGATCGTGACGGCTGACCAAGGCGGGAAGGGGTCGGCCAATCCGAGCAGGCTTTGCGTGCAAGCAGCGGAGCCAGCAGGCGCTGCCAGGAGCCGCGAATCAGTGGCCACAAGCCTCGGCATCGAAGCGGTCCTGCTCGCTGCCAAGCGCACGCTCCTCGCTGCTCGCTTGGCTGTGGTGAACCCGATGCGTTTCGGGGGCTGCGATTCCTGCAACAGGCAGGCCGGGTTCTGGATCAGCGCAAGGCTGCTGGCCGGACTGCGCAGTCCGAGAGCAAGGGGCTGGAGCTCGAGCTGAGCGACGGCAGGGCTTGGCGCAGGTGGCGATGTCGGGACTCAGCCGTAACGCCGACCCGAGGGAGAAAGGCCGCACCAGGACCAACCACGTCTGGATCGGCCCCAATTCTCCGCTCCGAATCACCCAGCCAATCGGCGAAGACGTCGGGCCGGGCCGTGCATCCAGGGCAATGCCCTGGCCAAGACGTTGCAAGATCGGCGGCCAGTCGTGGGTTTTCCGCCTGTTGAGCTCGGGCCGATCTGGGAGACATCCAGCGGCCTGCCGAGCACACCGCGACCTGAGGCCACCAGGACCAGCCGGTCATGGATCAGGACCGTGGCGAGGCCTGGGCCCGCTCGCCCGTCACGCCGCCACGACCGCTGATCAGCCCCCATTGCCCGCGATACTTGCTGATCTGCATTCCGTGCCCGCCAGGCTGCGGGTCTGCCAGAGCGCCTGCAGGAAGAGGCGGGCCCCCCCGCATCACGGACCTTTCCATTGGCGAGCAGCCAGCCCGTCGGGCCAGCCGGGGGCCCTCGGAGCCATCAGGGCAGGCTGTCTGGTGAGCCCAGCCAATCGGCCAGCTCACTGGCGTAATCCAGTTCCTGCAGCTGCAAAGGGCGCCATCACGCCAGGCGCCTCGACCGCGGCCACTGCCCGGCGCCGCTGCCTTTGCTGGAAGGCCATGACCCTCGTGTAGGGCCACCAGCCCATCAGGATGGTCAACAGATGGAGGCTGAGAGGGGCGGGTGCGGGAATGAAACCGCGCCGCCTCAGGCATCGGCAGGGCTGCGATGTTGCAGAGTTGAGCGGGCTCTGCCGCACCACCAGCCACCAAACGCCGACGCCGATGGCGAGCAGGGTCAGGGCCACGGTCAGCACCAGCACCAGGAAGGGGGCGCCCCTTCATGCGTCCCAAGGCAGGATTCGCCTCATCCTTATGCATCAGGGCTGCTTCTTTGCTCGCGGCTAGCGGTGGTCTTCTCAGGCACCGGCTGGACCTCCGTTGGACCATCCAGCCTTCGCTTCTGGCCCTCACTCCCGGGAAACCCCTTCGATGCAACCCTTCCAAACCCCATCCCCCTCCAGCCTGCGGGCCCAGGAGCTGCAGGCCAGGGCCGCCTCGCAGGAGAGGCGCTGCAAGTTGAGTGGGATTTGCGTGAAGACGCCGAAACTGGTCCAGCCAACCTGGTCGAGGCTTGATCACCTGCCCCTGAAGCCGCTCGCAGGAGTGGATGTCTCAGATCGGCTTGCTGCTGGATCGGGACCGGGACGGTGTGGTGTTCTGTCTGCATGCGGGATTCGCAGCTGGCCAGTTCGGGCTGGCTTGGCTGCTTTGATCGAAACCAGGGATTTCATCAGGTCTGGAACTTGGCAGGGCGGCATCGACGTCCTGGAGCGTGGAGTGGGATCGCTCGGTGGCCCGCTACTGAACACCCGCCCACCAACCAGCCTTGCCGACCTGCAGCTTGCAACAGGGGAAGCAATACGTCCCCACGACTTACACAAAACCCAAAAGACTGTTTCGCAATAAAGCAAGAGAAGCTGGATTCATTTCCAGGCAAAGTGCCTTGATAAAGGGCACCGTTAATTCACCCAAGTCTTTCTCTGCCGGCCAAGTTGAAGAAGGCACAGCTTAAATCACATAGCGCAGAAGCTGTGCCATAGAGGACTAGAATCCAATTTGAATCAAGTTCAATCACCAAACGTTGCCAGAACCTGACACGGCGGGACCAACAGGCTGCTAAGTGCAACCATTCTCAGCACTACGTCGACACGTGGGAGCCACGTGGGTAGTCAGACCCTGGTGAAGCGTTTCGATTTCCCGGCCAGCCCCCGCCACAGTGCGTACCGCCATGGGGGTGGTCTGGAAGCAGAAAGGGTCTGCTGCGTCCAGCCCCACATCTTACGCCGCGCGTCGGTTCCGAGCCGGCGGGCTACAGGTTGTTTGTTTGACGATCTGCTGCCAGCCCCCGGCGCCGGCCGCCTTTCAGCTGGAGCGTGAAACTGCTCGGCTATGAGCCTGAAAATTGGCGGCACGGATGATCTCCTGATTCATCTGGCCGGCGGCTTGGCCGATCTCACCGACTGCTCAGCCTTGATCACCCGCCCACAACGCCTGCCAGTCGCGGCTGCAGGCAAACGCGGACTGGTGGACGGCCGTGTGATACGGCTGCCTGATCTTTTTTGGTCGAGAACGGGAGGGGGTGGCCTGCAGGCCTCCCAATGTGCGGCTGCAGGCCGGAACCGAACCGGAAAACTGCCTGCCCTAGAGCGCTGGGTGAATGATCAGCTCCGAAACAATCCGATTTCCACCATCCGCTGGCAGAGGCTCCCTCCCCAGCCTTGCAAACCCAGTGGGCCGGGATGGTGCTCAAGCCCTGAGCAAGCCATTTCAAAATGGGCCCGCAGGGCGGATGCGAAGGGAGCCGTTGGCCCTTGGCCTCGGTGGCCTGCTGGGGCAACCGGAGTATTCAGCCGCACCGCAGCTTGCGGCCGCTTGATTCAGCTGCGTGAAGGAAGACCCCAGAAACTGCGCTTCGCGGGACGTCAGCGATCGCGACGGAATTCCCTGCTTCGCTGATGGCCCTTGCCCATGGCGATATTCCCCTCGACGGGG
>Ga0163217_1112317_pt1 | contig 15869 bp, 21 predicted proteins | sample SynspAceP_FD_185933 | JGI IMG/M metagenome (GOLD analysis project Ga0163217, IMG submission 185933) | Saline lake microbial communities from Ace Lake in Antarctica - Synechococcus sp. Ace-P (PacBio error correction) | ecosystem: Environmental > Aquatic > Non-marine Saline and Alkaline > Saline ... | reverse complement strand
GTTTCAAATACGGGGTCCGGCACGGCACCACTTTTCCAGCCTTCGCGGGGCAGGGAGAAGCGTCGGCGGCGGCAAGTCGTCGGGTCTGATGGGCTTCCTCAAGATCGGTGACGTGCGGCGGCGCGATTCAAATCGCGGCACACGCGGCGCGCGGCCAAGTGGTTATCGTCGATGCGGAGCACCGATATCGAGGGCTTCATCAACTGGAAGGTATTCGAGAAAGAGAAGGTTCGCATCTATCTGTCGCCGGTCCAAGATGCATGACGCGAGCTGAACAAGCTTTTCGCCGCGATCAAGGCGGGGATGGGACACAAGCCGATGCTTGACCGCCGCGAAAACGAACAGCTGAAGCAGCAATCGCAGCGCCAAAAATGCGCGATCCAGAAACATACGTCAGCGCGTACTGGATTATTGCAACAGGGCCACACGTCGATTGAATTCCGACCTATGATAACGACGTGGATTCCGAAGCCTATTCGTCCGTTTCGGGCAGAAGCTCCAACAACCTCGATCCGGTCACCACAACGCGTTCCTGGCATGCCGTCGAGAAAGAGCGCCGATTGGGAACTTGCTGAGACCGCACAAGGGCGCGTGTCGAAAACCCATCGCGCCCGTGATTCTGTGGAACGGTCGGCACCGCGGCATGGGCCTGCGCCGATCCGGCATCCAGTACCACGACACGGTTGCAACGACTGGCACATGCCCCAATGGATGTTGCGATTCCTGGGTCAAATCCCTGTTCTGAATACATGTTCTTTGGACGGACCGAGCCTGTAACCTGGCGTCGAATGAACTGCTGACTTTCTGCTAAGTACGGGAGTTCATGGTCGAAGATTTATGCACGCTTCGCGTTTGTGGACTTGTCACGCTGGAATTTCGGTGTGATGGCGCAGTTCCGTCCAAGGAAATGTCGCGCGGTCTTACGACTTCCGAATTGGGTCGGCATATGCCAACCATTGGCGGCTTGCTGTTGAATATGGCTTTAGCTACGACAGTGTTGAGGCCGTGCGCTTTGTGTGCGTTGACCGCGATCATGGACCGGCGTATCTTATGCAACTCGGCCGAGATGGCGGTGATTGGGGGCCTTCCGGGCCATCAGAACGCAGACCACATGCTTGCGCGTCATTCGCAACCCCGCAATGCGGCGTAGGGGAAATGCAGATGCTTACGAGGCGTTTTCGGTCAAGCCCGTACCGCTGGATCAACCAACTGCCCCAAGCCAACTGATCACATTGCACGGCACGTGGACGAGGCCCTGCGCCTTGGCGAGAAAAACACGGTTATCGCAACGTCAAACCTCGTCATCGCGGCCTACGGGTACTTTGTCTGGTGTATGGATTGTGATACCGGGATCGAGCCCGACTTTTGCGCCTGGTCAAGTTCAGAGAAGCTCGCGGGGGTGCGTTATTTCAGATCATCAACCAATCGGTACTGCAGCGCTTCGCGAAACTGGCTATGGCTCTGCGCAGATCGAAGGAATTGTCAAGCTATGTGTTGGGCACGTGCACCATCGGAACACCGCGATCAACACCGGACACTGGTCGGCCACGGTTTTTTTTTCGGTTCCAACGAGGTGGCCAAGATCGAGCGCAGGCATGGCGCAGGCCTTTTGACTTCCGCTTTGCTTTAAACCGTGGACCCGGGCGAGGGATTCTGCACCAGTTCTGGCATCGGGCTGAAAGTGAATGATCCGACGTTTGGGACCTGTTGTTTGAAAATCCTTGTGGCTTTTCCAAAAAGACATCGAAGCAGCCAACGACCACGTCTGCGGGACGATGACGCTGGAGGCGCGCCGTTCCTCAATCTGAACACTATGCCATCTTCGATTTGTTGCAAACCCGGTGCGGTAAAAGGGCAAGCGCTATCTGTCCGTGGGACAGCCATATCTACTGTATGGCCGCAGGCACAGTCGTTTATATCCGGGCTCTCCAGACGATCAACATGCTAATTGACGCCACCACGAGACTGCCAAGCGCGTACGACGCATTCCTGGTTCCCTCGGAGGTGAAGCCACACGCGCTTCTTACCGTGACGGATGAACTGTCGCAGCCCTTGCTCTGCGTTGGTCGAAGATGGACGATGAGCGGGAAACGCTTGGGATCCGCACAACCACGAGAAGTGGTGGTCGTGCTGGCTGGAAAGATCGTCGAGAAAGTATTGTCAAAGAGGATCATAAAATCCACCGCGAAAAAGATGCCTCAGCGGCGCAAGGGCTATACCAAAGGCCAATGTGGGCGGGCACAGTTCTATCTGCGCACGGTGATACGAGACGCTGCTTGGGCGAAGATCTTTATCGACATGCAAAGGAAGGGCGGGCTCCGGCGATGATGACAATTTTGCCATCGGCGTGTCCGTGGGCCTGCTACGGTGTCCGGCTCGAGGAATTCGTTGCGCGATTCACTTTACAAGTTCGAACCGCCGCATTGGTCTTCAGGGAAACGACAGCATAGAACGCGACCTCTATTCTGACTATATCTTCCGCGAGCTGGCCGGTGCCTATCTAGATCGCCACTGAATTCTGGCCATGTCCGCCTGAAGGTGCCAGGCTTTGACAGGCCGGACGCGAGATCAGGAAGCGTGTTGAACGTTCTCGAACTCTCGGAAACTGCTGGGCAACGCGGGTCGCTGGGAGGTTCTCAGGCAGATTGCTCAACGGCTATTGCGCAAGGATGCCCACAGGGATCTGTATTTGCTGCAAGGCGGGCGATGGGAGGGCGGCAGCAGGACTTTGGAACCGTGCATGCTCAGGCTGCGCAAGCTATCCGCCGTCCAGGCAACGTGGGGGTCACCACAGCGGTCTCGAGCGGCGCAGTCAGCATGGACGACGGGTGGTGAAGGCAAAGATGCAAGGCTACGAGGGGGGCGAAGCCTGTGGGAATGCGGAACTACACCACTGGTCCGCAATGGAACTTGCTGAGTGCAACACCTGCGGCGAGCACGTCGGCTGCAGCTAAAGCATTTGAGTGAGTTTGGATGAAAAGGACAAGCATATGAAGCCCATTTGGGTGTTTCGGCGGCCATTTACACGGTGATTAGCGCCCAGTTTGGCGTAAGTTGTTGATGTTTATTGACGCGGGCGGGGACGGATCCTTCATGAGTTTCGATGGTTAGTGCGGCATAAAGGGGAAAACGAGACATCCTTGAGGCGTTGAGGAAACATTACGGTAAATGCATTGGCGCTATTTTAACTTTCAAAATGCGTAGCAGTTATCGGGAATGAGAAAGGTGATGTTGTTCTTCATTCCAGGCGAAACAGCGGGGCCGGTGCGCTTAGCCCTAACGACGGCCAGCGCAGGCATTAAACAAACGAGTGGTAAAGATTGAGCTTGGCTATGCAAACTTAGGGTGCTCATGGGCATCCTTTTTTCGAGATGTCGGTTAGAGAGTTCGCTGTTAGCGGCACGCTGGGGCTCTAGTCTTGTGAAGTTAGGTTTCGTTACCTGCGTGCAGCCAAAGAGATTTTAGCTCGGATTTATAAGCTATAGACACGAGTCTAAGTGGTGGGGGGAACTTTCTGGGCGCGGGCAATGATATGGGCGTTAGGTTCAGAATTTAGCTTGGGTATAATTTGTCCAAATTCGAATAGCTTTTGATTTAATTGTAGTGTGGGGTGTCGAACCTAACTCTACTTGAAAAGTGTCGTTTTGTTACCGCCTTTAGGCATTTTATAGAAGATGATCTCAATACGTTACGCGCCCAACCAGACTTTAATCATAGCGCCCCGGATGCTGCAGTGCCCAGGCGAAGCGGCCGTTGGTTCCATAGTGCAGTATTGTTTGTCGCCAGAAGCAGTTCTGTGAGCTGGAAAATCCCTTTGGCTGGAATTTTACCTCTGCTTTGATTTCCGCGATGGACTTAGAAAACTCAGGCTCAGATTTTTTTATGTTGAATTGCGTTCCTCAGCTTCTTGTAAGCAATGCATCTTACCGTAAGGCATGGGCGAATAGTTTGTTAGCTCTTTTACACATCCATTGAAATCGTACCTGCGGAGCTGAAAAGAATATGCACCCAATTCAGCAATTAGTCATCGCCGTGTTGTGTGGCAAGCTCTAACAAGTAGTGCGCCAAAATGAGCCAATGTTTGTCGCGCGACTTTTCCGACCGTGGACGAGGCGATGCATTTGGAAACCGATGACATTCGCAGGTCTGAAATTAGTCTCGATTGGCGAACACAGCGCAATATTACTTGTTTCTCAGCGCGATGATGCGAGCAGCTCTCGCGGAGATTAACAAAAACGCATTTGATCGAGGAAATGACCGTTCCACTTGTATGCGAAAAAGTAGTCTTCACCGCAAGTATCAACGGCACCATCAATTCCGGCTTGATTAAGGCAAACGTCAAAAAACGAACCCAATATTTTATCCAATTCAAAAAGTTACTAAGCGGCGAAATAGGTGCGTTGATATCTTTCGGTGTGAAATTGGCTCTCCAGAGTTTGCAAGTTATCCGTAGGATTAGCGTTCTCGCTGAGATCGGTATTTGAGTTTGGTTCGGGCCCCTTCCGACCGAAGGAAAGATTTTCAAACCGTTACCACTTTAAGTCGGCTGACACCGTTGAGTAAATTTACCGCACTCCCGCGGCCCGAATGTCGGCTTCACGCCCGTTCTTGACTTTACCGCCCGTGAACGGCCCTAAGCGGCCTTCTCGACTTGCGCCGCTCGCTGGTAGCGCCAGTAGTCAGTTGAATCGCGTTAGCTCCCGCGTTAGGTCCTTTAGTCGCAAAAGCCGAGCAAGACGCCTGATCCGTAGCGCACGATTAAGCTCCACTCCGAAGAATCGGGGAGTGCTGCAAGGATACATGAAGTAAAGAGCGCGATGATCCCCGCCATGCCGGCATAATGCTGGCGTAGGTGCCAAAGCGGCCAACGGTGAAAACCGGGCCCGGGGGGAAGGGGGGGGGCAGTGCAAGGAAGCGTCCAGGCCGACGTAGTGAGATGCTCCCGGCCAGATGTTGGGAAAAACTTGGTTCCGACCGGGCTGGCCAAGCAAACACATGTGCTGAAAGGAGCGCAACAAGAAAAATGGTTGCCGAAGCAGGAAACGGATCACCTGGACCGTAACCGACGCCGGATTCGAAGGCCTGGTATAGCGCGTGCATCCACGACCCTGGCCCGCGGGGCCGAGAACCAGCAGTAGCCAACGGTCACCAAAACCAGACTGGCGAGACGACCATGGCGATTTGCAATCGTAGACCACAACATTGATCGGGTTTCGCGAATTCCGTAGCGCGGTTGAGACTCAACACGATACAGCCATCAGCCCCACCTGCTGGAACCAGATCGTAGCGGATACAATGCGATAACACCCACCACGCCGGCAACCATCATACTTTTTCGACTTCTGAAACGAAAGCGGTTCAATTGAGGGGGGATGGCACGATTGCGATTCAGAAAATCCTACAAATGATCCGGCCATTGCGCGATTCTCCGGATGAAGGCCGTCATCGCGGCCGTAAAAATCAGGAATGAAAGAGCGCCAGCAAAGCTCGGAAAGCGACATTGCCTGCCAGGGCCGAACGCATCGTCGTTCCAAAGTCGCCAGGATCGCTTCATTGAAAGCACTGCTTCGCATGACGCGCCACCCCTGGCCATAGAACTAAACTTCTGGGTTTCTGATGAGGAACCCGTGGCTCATGACGATCTCGCGTCCTGAATGGCTGAGGGCGACTTGGCGTTCACGTAATCTAATCCTGCTTCGATAGGAAACCCTCACGGCTACGAAAAGCAGGGATTGAATAAAGGATATCTTTGGCCATGCAAGGAATACACCACTGAGAAGTCGACAGCGAAAGCACACGCCTATTCAATATTGGTCATACGGTTTCACACCCTTGCTTGCTCTGGCAGGAACCTGGAAAGTGTTAGCGCCTTCCACCGAGCCTTCGCACACGAAAAGTGAGACGGTTGGGATTTGAGCCAAAGCGACAGACTTTGGTGAGGGATGGCTCCCGTTGCAAAGAAACACCTGTAGCGACGGCCTTTGCTGCCGTTCGCGAGGCAGAGGGTACTCGGATGGCCGCGCCGCAGCCCGAATTGCGGACATTCGTGCTGCTGGGCGCAGCATTCTACCGACTTCAACGTCACACTTGCGGACAAGCTTGCCGTGAGTCAACGTCTTACCAATGGCTGCGTTTCGGCGGTTCCGCGCCGTTATTACACACCAACAATTGAAGTTATTTGTTTCAAAACATGTTATTGCCTCACTTTTTGCCGCGTTGCGAGAGAAACCGGTTACTAGGATGTCGACAGGTCAAGATCGAAATTGATTACCGGCGACCTAATCGAGTCTACGAGTAGACCTTTGCCTGGGTTCATGATACCTTTGGGATCCCAACGCGGTTTTAATTGCACCGCATTGTAGCGATTTCACCAGCGCTTCGCGGTTGATAATGCAACCAGTCACGTTTGAGAGATACCTATGCCATGGTTCAGCCGAGATTGATCCGCCTAAATCCCGAACCAGTTCATAAATGGACAGGTCCACAGGCTGCAGAACGTATCGTATATTTGCGCCGTATGTCCAGGTACGATATCTACAACCGCGTTGAAAGTTCCCGTCCCCCATAGTGTCAAAAAAAAAATGTCTGGGCCGTCGGGTAAACTTCAGCGATTCCTGATTTGCATCGCGCACACGAAGCCGGGCATAGTCTGCAATGGGTTGTGCTTCACGTCCAAAGTTCGATTCAACGCTTAAGGCTGCGTCCATACGGGTGACCATTCACGGAACATTCCAAATGTTTTGAGTTCGGCAATAGATTTGGGATCACGGCATCAACAATACGCCTGTGTTCATTCGCCCGCTTCTAAAAATGGCTCTAAGTACGTCAGTTGCATTGATTCAATATCACAATCATTTTCGCTGATCAGTAAAGAATTTTAGGCCATCAAGGTGCCACGTATTGAAATCAAAATAGTCACGGCACATTACTTCAAAAAGCAGAGAGAAACAGTGCCTTTTTCGCGTCGTTAAAGAAGTTTACTGCGAGCCGTCCGCCGATGCACAACGAACATAAGCAGTTGCGGGATGTTTTCCAGCTGGGAACAATCAGAAAAGCGACGCGTGTATCACAGCAATCGACCTTCAGAGGCACTACAATAGGTTCTGCAAAAGTCAAGACCTGTATTATCTTTAGTGGATTTATTAAGTGAGTGCAGCACCGTAGCCATCAGTAATACGGCTTTCTAACCCAATACATTGGCCGGACGGGTTGCCATATTTGATTGTCCTCAGGCCACTGCATTGGTCGCACCATGCCGCCAACATGAACAGCTTCCCCGTGCGGCCATTAATCGACAGGACACTGTTCAAATTTTCAGCAGCGCATGATTTTTTGCCAAAAGTTTCGCAGAATGGGTTGCCCGCGCGCACTCGGTGACAGTGCAAACCGACAGGATCCGATCTCCTCACCCCACTAAGCGGGAGAGAGAGAGGGACCAATTCTTCAACAGCAGGATTGCACCCACCTGCCAGAGCCCAGGTCATTCCAGCCTTGTGTAACAACGCTTTGCCCTGCTTGATGACCACAGCGCAGAATTGACTTGATTTGCTCCACTGTTCTGGGCGCGAAACTGCCAGTGCAGGGTTGACCTGTTCGGCTTCTCCATCAGAACGAACTGGCCTCGGTGTATCTGGCCACTAAAGAAAACCCTTATTCGCCGAGAATATCATGTAAGGTCAGTTCAGGAGTGTCATTTTTTCCGACATTAGGCTTGTGCCATCAATTGAATCCCGCCGCTTGTTTTTTGGAGATCTTGGACATATCCAAATTTCCGCCACTTCAAACCGCGACGCCTCAAGATTTGTCGAAGTCAACTACGCGAATGAGATTGAATTGATCTCGACGATCATTGCCCAACGGCATAAAATTAAACCCCAAATCCTTAGTGTCGCGGAGGGGACACGTCAACTATTCTCATGTTCCCACTTTTTTTTAGGGTATCCGAAAGGACATTTATGAAGTCTGTCGGCTGCGCGACGCACCAGTCCAGCACTTAGTGTGGTCTCTTTGGGCGGACTTACGACGTTCGCTTACGATTCTTCGCGAAAGGGTCCACATTGCGACAAGCCGACTTTAGCCTTCGTTTGGCAATCAAGTGACGCTTTCTAGACATGAACATCGACCAAACACATTTATGATTAGCAGAGACGGAGCAAAGGATTCAAGAATTTGGAAGCCCTTGTGATCATGAACCGACTAATCCTGCTGGCGGTCTTCATTATTTGGCATCCTGATCGCAATGGACCGCTTGGAGCTTGCCGCACGCAGCGCGAGGTTTTAGATTCAACGCTCATAGATGGAGTCGAAACAATTTGGGACCTCGTGGCGCTAGAGCACTTTTTGGTCAGAATCTTCTATTCCCAGTTGTTGCCGTAGGCCTAGGCTTGGATCGCTCAAGGAGGAACGGCTGGGGCTGTCTAAACCAGCTTTCTATCCGAACTCGAGATTGTCCACGAATTCTTGCCGTTTCTGGCACTCGACTTTGCAATCTATCTTCAAACACGTGCTCTTTCATGGCAGCAGTTCCGGGCTCTGTTGGCGTCTGCATTCGCGTTCAATCACGCCGACTTGGAATTTGAATGATGACAACTGGCGTTCGGTTCCATCCGTTTCGAATCTGATTTCATATGGCGATCAAATTGCTACTAAATCTTAGGCTTGGGACATCCGGCAGTCGCAGAGTGATTGACTTACGAAATTCTGTTGATGGAACGTCTTGTTTCAAATCATTCGAATATTACGCCTCCCATCCAGAATAGATGCGGCGCTACGCCTATTCATCCGTGACCCCGACATTGCATTCGGTTCATCATTCAATCTTGCCGGTCAGAGACAAAACAGCAAAATTTTTGGTTTCAACGCCTTGGTGGGACGGGATACCTGCGAACCTACTCGCGCAACCAAGCGAGGACATGGCTGCATGACATGGCATCGAACAGTTTAGACCGGACGCGACTCTGTGGTTGGATCGATTGTTGTTCCAGCTTTCGTGGCCCAGGCTTCCGGCGTATCCCATCAAAGGACCGGCAAAAAAAGCCGCGGAAGATGAAGTAATTGATTGCTACGTTCGCGGCATCGCAGAATTTTGCGTAAAATGGGTCACAGCTGACCTTCGCGCAGCTGCGGATGAGATCAGGCGTTATAGGTGTTGTGGTTCCGTAGTGCAGACTTAGCAGCGTTGGCAATTTTCTGTTTAATTTCTGAAGAAGAGCGAGCCTACCGCTAACTGAAAGTTTTCTTGCCATACTGCTTCATTTTGGTCTTTGGTCCTGCCGTCGCGAAAGTCGCCTGTCGAAGCTTTACGAGCGGGCCTTTGTTCGCATCATACGGGCTTGCTGTAGTGGACGCCTTCTGTGATCTGGCCACCAACGATTGATCTGACGCTTGGCTTATATTTGGTTCGCGCCGTCGCGAGCGAGTTCGGTTCTATCTTTTTGCACGTGTCCGACAAGCCACGCTGGCTCAACCGTGGCGGCGATATTGGCAAATGTTGATCGCCGCTTGGTCGGTGTCGCGGTATTGTCTGTGTCGTGAGGGACCCGGTTTACGTATATGCTTCTAGCTGTGGGCTTGGCCATTAACCGTGACTAATTTACTGTGTCCTGCGTTAACCACCGGCTAGGTGCCGTCGCGGATGGACAGTTAGCAATGACCTGACGCGGTGCAGGAGTTAGGGTTTTATTTTGCCCTTATGCCGATTGGGATCGGAACGGGTCGTTTTGGTCCTCAGTGCCATGGTATACGGGGCGTATTACAGGGCGACACTATCCATTTCGCCAGTTCGATCGATCCTCAAACCGCTTATGGGAGGCAAGACCTTAGCAATAAAGCGATCTTGGATTATCGAGGACAGACTGTCCGACATTTTGACCGCTATAAGCAAGTCTTTCATCTTCGGCGTCGAGGATCTGGCGCCCGATTGCTTAGTGGCTGCGGAAACATGATGGTGCAGCCCACAGAGTCGGGGCCCCAACGTTGCGGCTGATATCATTCGCACATCTGATTACCGTACAGCCGGAAACGCCATTCAGAGATAGCAGGAGAGTGTCCAGATCTTCCTGTGTATGATATGAGTAATTTGGCCCTGCTTCATTCAACGAAGGAGCATGACGACAATGACGTATCCAAGAAGTTTAGTACGAGCTGTGAGCGGGCGTTGAGAACGCGGACGATTTACTGGGCGATCAGGGCTTGCTGAAAGAGGAAATTTGCGCCTGGATGGAATACGAGATGCTTGGCGCTGAACTCCGGACCGAAGCATTTAGTGCTATGAAGGCCTGACACCACGCCCAACAAAACTACAGAGCAACCGCCGCAAATGGCAACGTCGCACGCAAGACGATTGAAGGCAATGATGCGGGCGCTGCCGATTGATGTCCCGGCGCGACCGTGATGCAGTGTTTGAACCGGGAACCTGATCAAGAAGAGAGTCAAACCCGATCGACGGTCATGGATGACAAAGATCATTGAGCCTCTATGGCAGCCGGCATTATCGACCCGCGAGCAATCCGCGCCATCTCGAAGAGGTCTACGGGCTGACAGGTAGTCTGACCGATACTTGTCAGCCGCGTCACAGATTGCCGTTCTGGACGGAGATCAGACTGGCAAGAACCGGGCTCTGGAAGCCGATTGCTTATCCCCCATGTTTTCCTTGATGACTCTTCGGGCTTCAAATCGCGATTGCGGAAAGCCGTCAAGGTCAAGAACAAAGCCGTTTACGAGCCTGGGGCGTCACTCCTGAGGCGAAACGTGAGTTCTGGGCTATGGGTTGCCACATAATGAAGGGGCAAATTCTGGCTCTCGTGAATGAACAATTTGCGCACCGGGCGTCGAAGACATCCTGATCGCCGTTGTGGAACGGCCATCAAGGGCTTTCCAGATTGCCATCAATGCGCATGTCCCTGAGACCACAGTCCAAACCTGCATTGTCCACCGTCCGTGGCCATTCCCTGGAACTTCTGCGGATGAAGATCGGCAAGAAACGTCGCAAAAGACCTCAAGCGGATTACAGCCACGGATGGCCACCCGCAGGCGGAGAAAGCCCTTGCTGATTTGAGGCCGAATGGGGCCAAAAGTACCCGTCAATCGCCTCCAAGCTGGCGACGCGCGTTTGGCAAGAAGTCATCCCGTTCTTCGCCTTCCCACCAGCCAGTGCCGCAAAATCATCTAACGACAAATGCGACTTGAAATTGCCTGACCGGCATCCGAAAAAACCACCAAAACGCGCCGGTAGGGCTTTCCCACTGCATGATCTGCGACAAAGCTGAATCTATTCTGGCATTTCCGCAGTTTGAGAGGAGGGACAGGCAGGGGCCGTCAGAGAATGCGGTTGCTGCCCGACAATCAGTTCGCTATTCCCTATACCCAGAACGGGTTCAACAAATTGAGCGCCAAACTCGCATTGGGCTAAGCCTCATTACACAGAATGTTCGGATACTCCGGATGCAGACTTGTTCCGGCAGATTACCGGTTTACGGCATTTGCCGGTCGTTGGGCGCGAGGGGCCAGATTTCTGGGGGTCAGTTTTTAAATAACATCTCAATGCGACGGGTCCGGAGGATAGTTTGCGCCTCAAGCGCGGCTTGGGGAAGGCATATACACCGACTGCTGGACGCCGCCGTGTAATACCTGTAGCAAGCAACTGACATCATGAGGTAGGGCGGGGACCACCGCTGCAACGCATTTACCACCCCCCTTGTCGGCGCTTGCTTGCCCCAGATGGCTGACGAAGGCCGTCGACGCCGTCCCCATCTGTATAGAACGCGTGGTCAAACTAATAGGGATCGTCACACGCATCCGATACTGATCAGGCGCTTTGAGCGCGGAAAAGCTGGGATAAATAGTCTAATAGAATCTACGAAATCTTCGCAATGAGTTGATACATTATTAACCAAGTAGATTTCTCTTCGCCCGCGTGAGTATGAGAAGATGAATAGTTGATGAAGCTTACAACTTCTTCGATTTGGCGCTTAATAAAAAACTGCTGTTTCAATGTTCAGTCGCTTTTGATGATCTCACCTAGATCCCACCGTAGCGAAAACATTGGCTGCGCTGTTCGAAAAGCGGCAATTCGGCTTCACTTACTGCCCAGTCGGCTGCATCCCCACAACAAAAAAATTTCATCGCGCAGCCCCGAGCGTCCGTTTCTACCAAGTTTGCCTATCTGTTTGCGCACACGCAGCCAACGTCTTCGTTTCCGCCCATGGTGTCGACGGGACACCTACGCAAACCGGAGCTTGGAGCGTATGCTAAAGGAGCCTCGATCCGACTGACCGATGCTGCACCTTGCGTGAACGGTTCTCTTCAAATGGCGCGACGCTCGCATGTCACGCTCTATGATTTGGGGTTTCGGGGCATTGCGGACAGAGTCCAACTCTATCCAAAAGGTTGAGCCTTTTCCACTTCGTTGACTTGAATCACATCGTTCTCCCAGCAAGCAGCGTAACTGCTGTGAGATGCTCAACCCCAGGCCCACTGCTCTGGCAGTGGTACCTGTGGTGCCCGGATTGGACCTGATGAAGACCGGTAAAGATCGCGTCGTTTGCTGGGTCGAGGGTATATTCCTATGCCGTGTCGGCAACCTCTACCGCAGCCTTCTGATCATCCTTTTTCAGGCTTATTTCCAACGACATCCGCCCGGAAGATGGTAAACTTTGAGCGTTGGTGAAAATCAAATTGGTCAGAATCTGAACTGAAACGGGCACGCTGTCCGTCAGAGCTTTCATCTCTTCGTCAGGAGTTTTGACGAGATAGCTTACTTTACGGTTGTCACCGTAAGCTCGCAGCTTTTCGACACGAAGACACGAATTAATTCAGGTTTCAACTGGTGCGGTCCGCTTTACTTTACCCTCTGCCAAAGCCTGAGCGTCCAAAATTTATCGATTGACCAGCGCCAGAAGCGGTCCCCATTGCGAGGACGCGACGTCAAGCAGTTTGAGCGCGACGTCCATCGCGTCATTGTATCTGCCAACTCGGCGCTTGCAATAAGCCAGGGCCTCCGAGATGGAAGTCAGAGGCGTCCTTGCTGCGTGATTGACATATGCTCTGGAAGTTCATTTTCACCGAGGCAAGCCGAACGTTGCTCCTCAGCGAGGCTGGCGCATTCCTCTGCGACTTCTGCATCTTTTGGCCGCTCTAGCTCGAATAGATGAGGCGAAAGGACGATATCCCAGAAGCCAGACTTGTCAGGCTGAGATACAGCCACGGGTATGCAGACAGGGTGATGATGCCGGAATCTGAACTCCGCCATTGCCCGGAGTTTGCCTAGCAGAGGCGTCACAAGAAAATTCCCTGGACCGAAGACGCTCCAAAGCCTTCCAGTGCAAACAGATGAACCAGCCTGTCTCACTGCGTTCGGCACGCCGGTTAAAGGCTATCCGTGTTTGGAGAGTAACCACTCGATTGGGACCACCTGCCTGATCTGCTGCATGATATGCTAAGAACGGGCTTAAACGAACGTCGTTAGCGACGTGTCTTAGATGGGGGTCGCTCCATGCGATGTGAGAATTACTGGGTTTGAACGTGGCGGCGCCTGAGAGCGCGACGAGGAGAAGTTGGAATTGTCAGTCGGTGGACACGAGATCGGTGCGACGGTCACGCAGGTGGCGCCAGCGGCCGAGCATCACGCAGGCAAACAGATCTATGGCGTGCGGCCATGATCTGAAGAACAAAGGCACTTTGGGCGGCCTGACGCAGCTGCGCTCTTCCTTTCCTTTCGATATTCCTGAACACGGCGTTTCCCAGCCATCGCTGGACACACCACCGTCGCGGCCCCGCATGCGGCTCGAACTGCGCATTGCGCAACAGCCGACAGCTGCACTTCGACAGGAACCAGTGGCTGCCTGGGCGCTGACGCAGCTAATTCGTGCTGTGGACTAGCAGTAGATTGTCCGGGCAATGGCGGGTGCGCGTCTACGGTGGCTTGCGAGTGTCACGGACATTGCGCGCAAGGCATGCTGTCTTGCTTGCGCTGACCCACGGATGTCCTGCCAGAAGCCGACGGGCGTGCGGTCTTCGGCCTTTCCGCGCCGCAGGAGCGAGATCGGCTCAAGCTTCTGTATTGGACGGTCAGGGCTTTTGCCTCTATTATAAAAGTCCCTGGAACGCGGCGCTTCCTGGCCTGCAGATGACAGAGGGGGCCGCCCGGTCTTGACGTCCGCGCAGCTTTAGCAATTTGCTGTGGGGAAGGCATGACTGGCGCAGGCGAATTGGGCGCGCCAGCGCACCGGCTCGCGTGGGCTGAACTTATAATAGGCTAAAAACCGCATTTGTTTGTTTATGGCGCTAATTTTCACGTGCATTGTGGGTAAGCAATGTGCATGTCGAACCTGTAACGCAACACCTCCACCTATCGATCCGCCATTTACTTGAATGGCTGGATGATTGGCGCTTTGCAAGGCGGAAAATGCCAAGATCTTCGCGCGGACATTTGCGGGTCCACGACCAGCTGGTTTCAGGGCCTCGCGCGTGCGGATCGCAAAGTTGCAGAAAGCTGGCCTTCGCAAGTCTACGGAAAGATCGAGGGCGCGAGTTCGAGCAGCTGGAAAACTGGCTCCTTGAAAGACCGTGCTACTGGCCGTCGGCCGAGCGGCGATAGAGCGCCCACTCCGACGAAGGTACAGGACGAAGCCGGGCACCGGATGATCCTCTGCGCCCGCGCTGCGTCGACGTCCACGTATGTCTCGCGGATTGCGACACCGCCGCGGAGCCGTCCAAGTGAACTTCGATCCCGGCACATGCTGCGCCTGACGTGGCGGCCGATCTGGCGTGGTGGAGTGAGGATGTCAGCGAACTGACTGGACATGGAATTGCAGCCCAGAATGAAGGTGGATTCAGATCCCGGATCAAGAAGTCCTTGTCGCCGCTGCGAGCGCGAATGGGTGAGGAGCCTGGCACCCAGCCGATCCGATCCCGGGCAGCAATGGCAGGGCCCGCAACCTGCTGGGCGCATACTTTTAAAGTCGCCGACAAGGTCTTGGACGAATATTCTATCCTTATCCTCGCCAGCACGAGATTCTTCGCCCCGCATGGAGCGCAGGGACAATCCGCCGAGACCACCCCTTGTGGGCTGGTGCAGGCGGCCATGACGGCCTTGTCCCACATGATCGGAACGGATCGCAGGCTGACATCATGGCAGGCGACCTGCTGCATAGTTGCGCGAATGACACGCCCGTCGGGTGCTGCGACCGACTTCTTTCGCGCGACAAAGGCTATCGGGTAAAGGCGTCAGCAGGGGACGGATCTGGGCCTATAGTGACGGAAGCCAGCGGCCCATAGGGGCGGGGATGCGGCCCTGGAAGCCGTTCTATTCGGTTTGCGGCCGGATTGGAAGGAGGGAGCATGTCTTGGACCACCTGGCTATGCCGCAGGGCTATCCTTCAGGCAAGAACGGTTACAAGGCGGTTAATGCCAAAGCTTTACCGCCCTGCGGGGACCCTGATGGTTTGCCTCGTTTACGCGAAAGGTTCCTGTTGGGCGGCACCTTGCGCCGTGGACTTCCACCGACTTTCTAGGGCCCATCGACCAAAAATCCGAGATCCGCCCCGCGAGGCGCTCAGGACGGGTTCCGGCAAACAACCTCATATGACGTTGACGGCGCACGATATCAGGTGGCCAAGGCTTTGCATGAACGTCCGCTCTTACGCGGCCACGTCAAAAAGTTCAGGGCCTTGACCGGAGGAGAGTTGAGGCGTTTCATTTTTACTTGAGTCCGAGGCAAAACAGCTCTTGGGCATCCCGGGGAAAAGAGGGCACCCAATTTGGCCCAAAGGGCCTTTTCCGCTATCCTGCGCCTCCAAACATCCTCTCCTCCCTCTCTCTCCCCTTTCTTCTTCAGTCTGTGTCCTCAACTGAGCGCTGCCCCCATCTTC
>Ga0163217_1086224_pt1 | contig 15869 bp, 24 predicted proteins | sample SynspAceP_FD_185933 | JGI IMG/M metagenome (GOLD analysis project Ga0163217, IMG submission 185933) | Saline lake microbial communities from Ace Lake in Antarctica - Synechococcus sp. Ace-P (PacBio error correction) | ecosystem: Environmental > Aquatic > Non-marine Saline and Alkaline > Saline ... | reverse complement strand
GTACGCATCGATGGACAAGCCATGCTGAACAGACAGGGCGATGGACCTGAAGCGGTAAGCCGGAGGCCCTGGCGCGAGGTGTGAGGCGGCAGCTGGGGCGCGATCGAGCGGGGCCGGCAGGAACGCCAAACCGCCACCGTGCTGCGGACTGGTGGCTAGAGTCAGCCTCGGCTGCTTTGGGTGCCTGATCGTCGTGGCTGCTGGGTTGGCCTTTCGGCGGCTGTTTCCCAGGCATAGGTCCGCCGGGATCGTCGAAAGCGGAGGTGGAGCCCGGACTGCAGGCTCCAGGGCTGTTACTGGCTTCCTCTGCTGCGAAACCCTTGGCAGTGGCGGTCTGGATCGGCGTTGATCGCCCGGATCAGCTTGTTTCCGGTGAGCGACCTGGTCGGAAAGATTCGGGACGCGCTGGCGACAGCCTGGCCTCACCCTTCTGGCCTGGCGAGCGCAGTTACTTCCGTTTCGGACTCTGTTCTGATTGCCTGTTCCTGCTGTGGCAAAGGGCTGGGGGTGTGACAGTGTTTCTGGCGCACCGGGTGATGCGGTACACGGAATAGGCAAAGGCAGGAAGCGATCGCTTCATATGTCAGTACCACGTTGCGTTCGTGGGCTCGCTGTGCTGCTGGCAGCTCGGGGGGCTGTCTGAGCTCCTCGCTCTGTTGCCAGGTGGTTCGGGGTGGCCCGGGCTGGGCTGCAAGCATCACAAGATTCATTCAGTGGCCTAATCTTCTTCGAGCGCCGATCGAAAGTGGGGTGATTTCGTTGAAATCGGCGCACTCCAGGCACGGTTCCACGGGATCAGCACTGCGCTGCACCGAGTGGTTTGACGTTGGATCGCTTTGCGCCCCCCCGCCAATAATCGTTCCACTCCGAATTTCTTGAATCTCAGGTGGGAACTGGAGCCCATGGCAGCCCACATCGCGGCTGATCCTGCGGTGGGGGTGGGCCTATGAATCGATTGCCAGGCAGGGTGCGCGAGGTGCTTGACTCCAGTTGCCAGGCTATGGCGGGTTCCTGAGTGAGCCACACCCAAGGTGTATTTCAAGGGGTTCGGTGGACAGCTCCTGGATTTCAGACTTGCTGGTGTGGATCTCCAGCCGATGCGGCAGTACGAACTACTCGCGAGCTCACAATTTTAAAATCGAGGCGCCCTGGTGAACACCAGATCCATGGGTCCCTTCCCAGCGCGACTGCATCTACGGCGGCAGTCTGCAGCTCAGTGCCGAGAGACTGAGCGAATGTCTGGGCGAGCAGGCCTCGCCGCAGCGCAAGCCCCCCAGCTCCGGCAGAGGTGCTGAGCAATGGACTGCCGGCACATGCTCTGACTCGACAGAAAATCCTGACCTGACAAGATCCTCATCTGACAAAGAAGGGGCAAGCTCAGCTTGTGGACACACTTGCACACCAGCAACGGCGGACCGTGCAACGAGAAAGTCTTCAACCTCGGGCGATCAGTGGCCTGCTGGTCGTGTCGGATCGATCGCGGTGTGGGGCTGGCTTGGTGTGGTGACGGTCGTCTGCTGGATTCAAGACTTGAACACCTCAGGGTTTCACCTCCCTTGAACGCAGGCTCAGCGCCCGCCCCTGTTGGTTTGGTTCCTCTGCCGCTGATCTGATCGTCAGCTTATTCGATCCAATCGCGCAGGATTGCAGAGACTGCTCTTCATAGCTGCAGAAATCAACCTTGGGATGTTCCTAACCTTGGCCTTCTTACCAGGTAAACGAGCAAGGCAACAAGTTGCTTCCAGGAGAATCGATAGGGCTTTGGATAAAACAGGCAGGAGCAGAACTTTGAAGAGTGCCAGATGAAAACCCGGTGGTTCGCAGATCGTTCCATCGTGGAAACCAACGACGAAGGCCTATCACAAGGGAGAAGTTGCTGCGCGCAAGGTGAAGCAATCATGCGGTACAAGTTGATGTTGCCGGCAAAGCGAACCTGCGCTTTTGGGTTTCTAGCATCGCACCAAGAAGGGATGATGAACGGATCGCCGTCATGCTTAGAAGCGCTTCGCGAGGCTGGAAGAGCAGGGATCGGGGCAAGATCCTAGTAGCCCTGAGTAAGTCGTTGCTGGGCGGGATCCTCAGAACTGCGGAAGTTGGGGATCCGGGCCTTGAAAACAATCCGGCCTGAACAATAACCTATTGTAAACCAAGCTAGTGGCCAGCGACCGATCACCAAACAACACGGGGTCTGGTCTTGTGCTCAACGCAGAACACGTGTGACACGCGTCCATTAGGCCTTGGCCAGCGAGAGGGCAGAGCAGCATCAACCGCAGTTGACCGACAATGCCTTCGGCCGTGTGTCAGTTCAGCAGCGATCAGCCGCACAAAAGCGAGCATGGCCGGCCCGGCCATGAGGCGTTCCCCCCACATGCCGAGCGATTCAGGGCAGATCACGGTCATTTCTGCACCAAAGCGCTCAGACGGTTCGTAATTGAAACGCGTCATCAGGCATGGGATGGGCTTGGATGGGCGTTGGATCGGGGAATTGATTTGGGCGTGTGATCACTCATGGGTTGGAGATTGGGCACCAAAAAGGTGGAAGGTGCAAAAACAGTGCTGAAGTGGCCAAACACAACAGTATTTAAACACAAAAAAGGTCAGTAGAGAAGCGAAGCAAGACTGGAAGGATCATGGGCGCTACGGGTCGCCAGGAATCCGCTTGCCCAGCAACCACGCGTTGGGCGCAGCAGGTCGAGCGGTTGGTGATGTGGAAGTAAAATTGGGAACACGAAACTGCTTCAGAACGGCCAGCATGCATCGTGAATCGTCGCCCCCACGGCCCACGGCACCGTCACCTCCCGGATCTCTTATCCTTAGGAGCTGCTCGGCCGTCCACGCGTCGAGGTAGGGCGACCGTGTCTCCAGGCGGCCTGATCAACTCCCCGAAGCTGTCTCGCGTGTCAGCGACAGCGGGCTCACTGCCGCTCAGGCGGCCACGCGCGCGGGCGATGTCTGCGGCAATTTGCAACGACGGGAACCATGGAACAGTCGGGATAGAGGCGGCATGCAGCAGCACCTCGGATCCATTCCCTGGGCTTCGCATGCTGTGCACTGAGCCAGAACTGCAAGCCAGGTTGCTGAGCGCGCGTTCAGGGGCGGCACCGCCGCAATTGCATCGGACAGTTCATGGGCAAGCGCTTTAGCCATTGCAGATAAAGCAGTCTAGGTGGGGTCTTGCGGCGGTTACAGTGGGCTCCAGGTTCCAAGACAGTTGTGGATACAGGCGTGGCGTGGGGGGAGGGCGTGGGCAGTTGTCGATCGCAAAGTTTTTGAGCCCGCCGCGATCCGTGCATCGCTAGGCGACAGTTGGGTGATTCATGCGTAGAACCACGGAAAACTGGCGACTGCGGGTTGGCTTGAGCGGCCCCTACCATTAATCAGGCCTTTTTACCAGAGAGGTAGTTGCGGGCGGCCCTTAGGCATTAAACAAGCTGGAGTTCTTGCACGGAGTTCATGCTACCGTAAAATCAATGGTTGTTGCCCCGAATTTTTGTACGAGTTGTGTCAGAGTTCTACGAGGTATAACGAGTGTAGGGGGGCAGTGATGATACTGTTGCTCGTATCCATCGGGAGGCGGGTTTGTGATATTGATGAATCCTCTGGCTGACTGTTTAATCTCTTGCGTGTATGAAGGCCAGATCGGGTTTTTGCAAGGGCTGGGTGAATGTCAGATGCTAGCGGTCGTCGAAAATTATGTATATTATGATTGTATGTTGGTGTCGCAGCAGCAGCTCTGGGCGGATCAGCTGTCACACGAACTTCGGTGTTTCTCGCAGGGAGATCGCCCCGGTAGTCAGTAGCCGGTTATCTTGGTCTGGCCCTGGTCGTATGGATCAGGCAGGCGGTTCTCGGGGTTCGACCTGCGGATGACCCGAGGGCTTCGGTATGAGCGCTCGATCACCAAAGTCGTATCGATCCGGCTGTCTAGTTTCATCCGGACGACCGCGACTGAACGAGATTCGATCAGACGTAGGTACCGCCAGCCGGCCTGTCGGATATAGGGTGTGGTTCCGGCCTAGCTGCGATTGGGAGCGAGGGTTATATTTCTAGGTTTTCCGTATCGCTGCTGCTGCCTTGTGTAGGGGCTCTTGTTGTTCACGACGCATATCTGCTCTCTTCCCGATCCTGGCGGCCGGGCAGCAGCCAAGTCCTGGGTTCAAAACTAGTATATAATTAAATGTTAAAACAGGTTTTTTTTTTTTTCGGTGATCCGTTAGAAGCCACGTTCTGGAACAACCTCTGGATATCAGCGGTTCTTTCTTGACCCTGGGTTCTCCTGCCTTCTTGTCGCAGTCGAGGTAGCCACTGGCGGGCCAGCCAAGCTGCCGGCACAGCCAGGAGGACGGAGAAGCGGGCCTCCAGGTCGTTGATCAGGCAAAACCTCTTGGCGGCAGCGCTTCCTTGGCAAAGTTGCGCTGCCGCCAGCTGAAAAAATCCTTCTCCCTCTGAGCTCACGGTTCTCCTGGACGGGTCGATGTTCAACTCAGAGGCGTTTCCTCCGCTTGTGGGAGCAGGCCTGGTCCTTGGGCCCTATCACCACGGTCAATACGGGCTGGCGAACCCAGTTGGCGGGCCTGCTGGAGGAAGGGCCCAGCCGCGGGCGACGCAGGCAAGAGAGGGTACTCTTGGAGGCAGAACGCGACACTTCCTGTTTCGGCTGCGCCGTGAACCTCGGCCTCTGTTCTTGGTGGGATGGTCATGATGGAGCAGTCTGGAGGTTTATGGGCGTGGACACCTTAGCGACCTGTCACAGAATCAGGGGAACCCCAGGCGAGCGTTAGCGAGTCAGTTGGAGGCGCCAGTGTTTTTGCCCGGAACGATATTTAGAAATTTGTTATAGGCTTTTACCAAGTACTATCCTCCAATGCTTTAGAAGACTAGGCGCATACTGCTAACGAAATAGAACCTGGTTCATTAGTTATATTCTCGCCATGTACATGCTGTTACAAATTGATTGACCTCTTGTAATGCAATGACAATCTCTTAAGGCATGGAAAATCTGACTGTCTTAGTTGATTACAAACAATTTCCAAACAGAGACTCTTTTGCTATCAAGCCGAAATTACTATTGAGTGCGGCGAAAGAGCTTTTCAAAGCCAAACTAACTCAACATCTCTGTTTCAATCGAACCAGCATATTTTTCGCGTAGATTTCTGTTTCTCTGCCTTAATACTTAGCTGGCTAGCTGCATCTTGAATTTGAGTGATAAAATCTGGGATTTCGAATCCTTTGGAGGTTGCGGATTTGTATTTACATATATTTGATATTGTTAGCGGAGAAACTTCAAATAGAGAAGTAAACTTCGTTTTTAATATTGCTAATTGATGAGTCAAAATCTTTCTTCAGCTCTTGAATCATCTTGCTAAGCTTGAATTCGAATAGATCCATTTCTTGAAAAAATAGGAGCAAGGCAGATGTGATTTATAATACTATTGAATCTATTAGTAGGTTGTCACTTTTATGTCGTCCTGTCTGCTTGTCAGATAAGAGGCCTATGGACGATCACAATGACTAGAACCACCGAAATATATTTAAAATCTCCGTATTGTTCATTTAAGTACGCATCGATTCGCCGGGTATAATAATGGATAGACGTGTCGCAGCGACGATTCTTATCCGAGTGAGAACAGCCGCAACTTCAAGGAATGGCGCAAGGGCCTGAGCTGGCAAGAAAGCAGGCCTGAGGTCTGATTGTCACAGTTGCTCGATGTCTCTAATGCATGACTCACATGACTCTTGGCGTTGCGCAACTGGTAGAGATATAGGGCGCAACCTTTTACGGCAGGCCAGTTGCTGTTATATTATCCGGCCGGATGCTGTGATGATGGCTATATCTCGGAGTTGATCTGCGTATGGGCCTTTCTTGATCGGCTCAACACAATTCGTTGGGCCATTATTGGCGCCACCTCGCACGGCGATGATGTTCATCTCCCCTACTGCAACGTGGTTCAGAAGATGGGGGCTTTTATGGCTCGCTGCTGTGCTGATTCTGGTAGCGGACACCCTAGAAAGGAGTTGCACCAGGCTGAATATAGTCGCTTTGGCAATGGCCATGCAGGATGCCTGATCGCGGACACGACGAACCGTTTTAGCTGTACATGCGCAGGAAGCAGCCTGATTAGAAGGTCACCCCGGGCACAGTCTGGATGTTTTAGGTCCCTGGTGGTCGTCTTCGGAACGTTACCTTGCCATCGCGTCAGAAAGGATGTTCTTCTCAGGTAAGAACGCCTCGATAAAATAGCGACCAAGTAGAGCAAAGACCTTGTCGCCACGCCCACATTGCTGCAGTTCACCACCATTCATGCGCAGGGCTGTCTTAATTGCAAGCCACAGTCGCCGGCATTCCTCATGACACTTGGCACGAAGACTTGGCCAGCAGTTGGCAGCATGGAAAACAGGTTACTGTGGTCCGCCCTTAGTCCTCCATCCATGGACGCGCGTATCACAGCACTGCAGCACAATCAGATGCACGTGTGAATGGGAAATAGAGTTTGCGGTTATGGGTATGCAGTACAGCCATGAGGCACGAATTGCCCCTTGAGTTATGGGTCAGCCGAGCGAATGAATCAATTGATCTTGCAGCTGTTTTCAGCAAACAGATCGTAGCGGTGCGCTGATGCTGTCCAGATCAATGGCCGTAGTTCTGGCCGGTACCGTGAGGTATCAGGGAAATATGCACAAAAGGTAGACACTTGGCTCGTGCCGTTTCAATCCACTGTTGGCTTTCAGGTGCTGGCAGTGCGAGGCAACCTGCGATGGCGCAGAATGGGGATCTTGATGGTGTCGTTCACAGTCAGGAACATTGCAGCACACAGGTCGCTGCCTTGACGCGCAGCGCCGCATCGCCTGCAGAGCTGGCGATGATCGCAAAGCAGTTAGGGCCATGGCGCGTTCCAGGTCCCGCCCTGGCTAAACGCTCCACCAATTAGGGAGAGAAGAATCATGACTCCTCCACCAGCGCAGCTGAGAAGCCGCTCAGCAGCGTTTCAACTGCGATCGGCCGGTGTGATCGCGGACCACCTGGGGATCGTGGGCGTAGCGGGCATATGTGGTGTTGCTGCGACATAGGCTGGCCCACCAGTAGCCAGCGCACGAAGATGGAGGCTGCCAGGCTCCATACTACAGCCCGGCCCTCGCGAGTCCGAGAAGGCGTGAAAAGAATCAGGGAGTGCCGAGCAGAACCACCCGTGCGTGAACCGTGAGCCTCTTCTCAAATCCCGCATTCATACCGAGCGCTTTCATCGCGCCCTGCACGCCGCTGGATCCATCGGTGCCACTGGCGATACCGCGACGATGAATTGGCTGCGGCGAGGACTGCAGGGAACAGCAAACCGGGGATGCAGTGAGTCGTCCAGAAGCGACGCATGCTTCCAGCGGTCAAACGCCGGCATCGGAACGTTAGCGATCTTTGCCGCCCTTGCCATCGTGACGGAATATGCAACGCGTCGCTGTGAACACGTCGATGTTCCGGACAATTCAAGGGCCAGAACCTTCACTGATGCGCAGGCCCAGGCTGTAAGATCACAGCAGAACAATTCCGGTAGCGCAACTTGCGCACGTATGATCAGTGTGCATTCCTCGCGAGTCTGGAATAATCGCAGGCTATGGAACTCGAGGTGGACGGATGATCTTGATTCCACTCATCTCGCGATCGAGCACATAGCGATGGGAAAAACTGCAGGACTGCAGAGGATCGACATTGATCGTTGCTCCACCGGAATACTGCTCAAGCAAAGCGGCAAAGTAGTCTTTTAGTTCAGAGGGGTGAGATGTCATCAGGCAACGCGTCGAATGACCGGTCACTCGACGTTAGCGTTCAGGTTGTCAGCTGTCGATCGTCTTGCTGCGTAGGGGATGCACGGCCTCATCGCTGGCAAGGTTCGCATCAAACAGGCCTCAAAGCGCTCCTGTTCAGCAGGATCCCATTGCGTAGCTTCCGTTGGAAAGACGAGGGAGTGAGGCGCATCAATAGATTGCGCTTCCCTTCAGTGTGTTCTCGGAAGGACCTCCGCAGTCAGAACACAACAGGAATTGATTCAGCCTTGGTCCGCAGCATTCAACAGTGGATGGCCTCACCAGACAAGACGAAGGCTCCGACTCGAAGTCGGTTATATTATGTGATTTAATCTGCCGCGACGCGGCTTTTTCAAACATGCGTTTCGGACGGTCGCATAACACCCCTAACCCAGCACATGTCTCTCCGCATATCACGACGAGGTCAGTCCCATAAATGGCTCAACGATGGCTCCGCAGAGCGTTCTCAGGCGGTGAAGGTGATGGGACCAACAATTGGGCTGATCCGTTATAGGCATCCTGATTCAGCCTCTGCTTCTCACTGGTTTCCTTGGCATCGGACTCTGTGTCTCTGAAGAGCTAAGCAGATCCGCCGGGCTTCTAACCCCAACGGTTCCCGATTGAAGACATGTGTATAGATCATGTTGGGCTTCATATCCGCTGTGCAGGGTTCCGCCTAACGGAAAGGAGTGCAGGCGGCGGTAGAGGAACTCGCCCAACATAGCTACTTTGCTCCCGCTCGCCCCTGCATTCGTTTGGTCCGCCCCATGGCATACCTTTAAGGCAGGTTGCTTATCAATGATGGCGTGTCTCTCAGGTGCAACTGGTTAAACTCCGCCCCCTTCCCGGAGCCGAGCGGCTCCAATAGCGATAGATGGTATGTCGCCGAAACGCGAATGCGAGGAACGCTTCTGCGCGCATGGCACCAGAAGAATTACAACACGGGGCTCAAGGCAGCCTACACTTCTTGGAGGTGCATTATTCACAGATTCGCTTGAGTCGTCCGAGTATTCTTCAGCTCGGGGCTGCTTGGATGAAGTCCTTGATCCCATCTAGCCGGTTTGCCACCCAAAATCCGATTTAGACCCACACGATGCCGAAGCAAATCCTCACGTTTTAAGTTGCAGTGAAGATCGTTTTAAGCTGAGCAGCAAAGGTGGATTGTGTACCAAGATATGAGGACTTCTGGGGGACGCCTTATTCGATCTCCCTAACAATATTTAATTAGCCAGGTCATATCACACACGATATCGAACCATGAGGGATGTCACCGAATCAGCATCAAATCAGGGCGAGCTTGGGGCATTGGTGGATACAGGATCGGCCCAAAAATGCCCCAGACAGACCCCTATTTCCTCGGCTTCATGTTACCCCCTTTGATTTCAGATCAAAAATACTCAAAAATACCAAGGATAGGTTTATCCTGATATAAGGAATATGTGATCTGAAGTCACGATAAAATTCCGTTGACAACTCGTAAGATGCTAGGTCATTCAATATGCCTACATCCAATACAAAAAATCAACTGTGAGCAAGAACTTTTATGGGCATGGATTTCCGTGAACACCGCCGAAAGCGACCCCTTTCGAGAACACAGCTCAAGGACATCGGGGCGCAAGCACGAAGACTCAGTCTGCGATCAATGGGATTCCGATTTATCTCCATGCTTGGCGCCTGGTTCCAGGATCAGAGAACCACTTGTTCAGTACGCTACACCATCTCTGCCAGGGGCGCGGACCCCAAGCTGATACGATTGAGAACATGGTATAGATCCTGGTCGTGATCACGCCGTGGCTCATAGTTCCTGATCGTGCGGGAGTCCTGGCTGCCTGCAGTCGGAAGGCATGCAAAGCGGGTCGCGCCACTTCAGGTTGTTGGAGAACAGCCTTGAGGCAACCCGTGCGTTGTCAGATCCCATCTCCCTTTGCTGGAGACTGAGCGTCGTAGCACAGACCTCTCTCAGGGATCCTGTGGAGTTCAGGGCTGCTACTCTCCGCAGCGCCGCAGAAAACGCATTGAATCACTTGCGGAAGCGATCCTGCGAAAATCGCTGGTCATGCAGTTTGGGACAGCACGGGCCCCCCCGAAAGGCTTTTTTTTTTGAAACGGGATCAAATGGCGCGCTCGGCAGCCATGCCGATGACCGCGGCATTGGTACCTGCAAAAAAATTTGGGGGGGGACACCCAGGGCCCTGGGGCACGGCCGCCCTGAGCGCTCGTCGATCAGCAACAGCGCCGGCCCGGATGGAAGGGCCAGCGCGCATATGCTGGCCCTTCTCCCTCATCGAGATCCGGCAGGATAGGCCCCGCTGGGAATGGGACAAGGCAATTGGAGCAGAGCCAAAGCCTCCAGGCTGCGGTGATGCGCGCTTCTTCTGCAGGGAGCCTCCGGTGATCACTTCATCGGCCACACCGCTGGGATGAGGACCTCCACGAACAGCTCCTTCAGCCAAACCATCCCGTTCACACGGGCGAGGACCGATCAGCAGGGCTGGCGTCACTGGATGACGACGGAAGCCATTGCTCCAGGGGTCAAGGTCGGCGGTGGTTTCGAGCTTCCGCAGACGAAATCACCGGGATCCCCAGGCCGCGAGAGACTGGGAGATGAAGGCGAGCCGTGTCCATTCGGCGACACCGGGCGGCCGCGAAGCCAGGGAGAGCTCACCATCGCGGAACAGGGCAGGTCGCCAGTGCGGGCGCCACGCCCGGTGCAGCAACAGGGCCGCCCTGATCGAGCCCATCCATCCCGCATCGGGATGGGTCCCTGATGAGCACGAACGACCATGCCTGCTTGACTGGGCAGGGCCTCGGCCCCGGATTGTTACTGAGGCGCTGCGCTGACCGGCATGCATGGGCCCATCCCTCCCAGGGATGATCTAGATGGGATGACTCTGAAGGGCGATTGAGAAGGGAGCAGGCAGGCCCCTCCTGGGGCAAAGCCCACTGCGCACCAAAGCCCTTGGCCTCCAGGAGTCGCAGCGATTCCGCAACAAGTGGCTGCCGCTCTCTTCCGAAAGGAGCACGGCAGGTTACGTTGCCGCCAAGGGCTTCGCCGTGGGAGCCCTGCGGGAGCATCCTCCCTGCGTGGCCGTGCGCGTGAATCCGGCTTCAGCTCGCCTCGACTGGCTGGAACCTTGCTGCAGTCACCGGAAAGAGGCGCTGCCGGCACGCAGCGTCTACCCATGGCCCCAGGGCTACAAGGAGCCTTCTCTCTCTATGGGAAGCCGCATCGAAGCCGCCCGGCCGACCGGCTTCTTCCGCGATGCCCTGGCACCTATGCCGGCATTGCTCTCCTTCTTCACCCCGCGCCCTGCGAAGCAGCCTGGCGGCGCTGCTCAGGTCGATGTCGATGGCCACAGGCACTGACCTGTCGGTGTTCCTGTTTTGTCGCCGATCTGCTCGTGCTGCGCTGATGGCGGCTGTCTGTTGATGGTGCTGCCGCCCGAAGCGACCGCTGGCCCTATCCGAGAGGCATCGCCTCGACTGCCATCGCCAGCTGGTGATCGCGGCTTCCCTTGCCCCGGCTGTGCTTTGTGCCCCGTAACGACCTGCTGGACTGCACAGCGAATCCCCAGCGGGCGCCCCATGGCCTCTGGTGGCGCCAGGATCGCCGACCGGCCAGGTAGACGCCGCGGCAGCACGTGCACTCCCATGTTCACTTCATACGGCGCTGACGGCAATCAGGCTGCAGTCCGCTCAGCTTTCGGATTGGACCTACCACCGCCTTGCATGCTCAACCAGAGGGCATGACCAGGCGTCGGCGCCAGCGTGCCCAGCCCGTTGAACCGGTGTTTCAGGGCCCAGCCCCTTGCACCGCCTGCTTAGCCCCAGGTTTGCATTCAGCTTCCTGCGGTCTGGTACGCCCGCGGATGGCGCGGGTTTTGGGCAGGGTGACTCCGCACCTTTGCCTGGCGCACCAGTACCTTCACCAACTACCGGCTCAAAAGCGAGTACGAGACCTGCTTTCGCGCTGTGCCCTGCCGGTGCGGTGCTCAGCAGCCTGGTCGATCAGTCCGGCAATCGTCGCCTGATGCAATGGCGATGAGCCCCGCGGAACCGGCTAGGTCTCTCCACCAACACCTTCATGACCGGCCTGCCGGCGGCGGACTTTGAGTGGAAGGAGCTACGCGCTCGATCCCCCCCCCCCCCCCCTTGGGGGGGGGGCGAGCACCGCGCCTACCTGCAGATGCTTGGATCAGAAACATGACCGCCGCGATGCGCTCGTGCTCCGAGAACATGGGCGCCGGCACGCAGTGAACAGGAGATCAGCCCTCACAGGCGGGCAATCCTTTGCGCTCCTCAGTCGCTGGCGACGCACAAAGACTTCGGTGTTCTCCACCTTGCTGGGCACTGGTGCGCTCTCACGGTGATCCGTGGAGGCAGGAGCGGGTTGTCGCTGGACCCGTAGACGCCGATTCACCCCCAAGCCGGCCCTGCCCTCAGTTGATGAATGGCTCAGCCTGCACGACGCGGCGTGATCAGAAGCGCTGAGCTACCCACCAGCTCGCGCATCTCCAGGCCCAGGCGTGGTGAACCCATGGCAAGCAACGGCTGATCGATCGCCGTACCCAGCCAGCCAGCCAATGATGCGATCCCATCACCAACCCCTAGCATGGCGTCCCAACTGATCTCGAAGCGGATCACGCCGTGCCTTTGAGGAATGCCCGCAACGCACCAGCCGGCGTGCATCAATGAGCCATGGCGCAGCTGAGGCAGCTACCCCGATCCGATCCCCAGCGCCGAAGGCCAGGCCTTCGATTGCCATCGCCTGATCGATTGCGCCCGGCTCGCTCCACTCCCCCGCTTGACCCTGATGGCGCCACCGCAGAACCGCGTGGTGACAGTGTGCGCCGCAGGGCGCTGCCATTCGATTCCCGAGCAACTGCCGACAAAAAAGGCTGGGATGTGATCGGAGACGCCAACGATCTGCTTCATGGAGGAAGTGGTCACCGAATACGAGATCCCCAGCCGCAGGACAGCGGGCTGCGTTCCGCGTGCGCCGGCCGCAGCCCGTCTTCACGCGCAGCGAATTCTCATGATCTGCCGAGGCCTGCGTAGCTGGCAGGCCAGCCCCCAGCCCAGTATTACCAGCGGATCACTGCGGCGGGCTGATGACCATTCCGCTCGCCCGTTGGCAGGTTGTCGCCAAATGGCCCGGTTGCTGGGCTTTCAACCCCAGCACCCCGGGTCCGGGGAGCGGTGATCGGGAGCGGGCAATGCTCTCCGATGTCTTCATTTGCCCAGCAGCGCCTGATCTCCAACACACCCAACGGGCCTGGTGTCAGAATACCGGCGAATCCCTGCGAGGCTACATTTCTGCCGGGCGGCGGTGCTCGGATGCCAAGCGCCTACGCCTGGGACTTCCTGATGCCAGCCATCCTGGCAGGCATCTGTGTGCGCGGGGCATCTACCAGCCGGCCTGATCTCACCACCCGACCCGGCATCACCACGACGCCCCCGGCCACACCTGTTTGCCCCCTGTGATGGCCTCTGCTGGGCTGGGTATCTTCGGGCCTCCAGTCGGCCGGCCTGCTGCCCCCAGCCGGCGAGCTGAGCTGCTTCGGTCTCTCTCTGCTGCTGGGGGCCAGGCTATGGGCTCCGTGCATCGGCGCCTGGTGCAGCTCACAGCTGGGCGAGAAGTGTGGTGCTGGCGCTTCAAGCCCAACCGGTAGCTGGTTCATCAGTCCGTTGACACATGAGCGTGATTTGCGGAGCGCTACGGCACCACCTGCAGACCTTGCGCAGAGAGAACCCTGAATTGGACGACTACGAAAACGATTGTCACCGATGTGTGGGCGACAACGCTCAACTGCTGGTGGTCGTCACGGCAACCACGGTGGGACACCCTGCGCAACCTCACCGCACACTGCTTCCGTGATGGCCCACTTGGTGCTGGAGGGCGACACATGGCCGTGGCTCGCTGAGCTTTACGACACACCGACCCACCTGCGGCGAGTTACAACCTCCCGGATCTGATCGGCTGACCCGGCGCTGAGCACTGCGCTGGGGCCTGTGGTGAACGATGCCGGCGATCAGGCCCAGCAGTTGAGCTGGACCCTGGCCAGGATCTGGTTGGTGCCAGCGATCCGGCCTCGACCCTGCTTTCGCTGGCGGATGGATACGGTCTCCGAAAACTGCGCGGTGTGTCTCGGTGACCGAGTGACCTCTGGGATGTGGACCCGACATGAGCAAGCCCACGCCGATCCCGATCCCCGATCCCACTCGCGCTGGTTGTTTCCTTCTATCAATCTCTGAGAGCTGGCCAATAGATGGCAGGAGCAGAGCCGGGACGGGCTGCTACCATCAACCACAGCGCGATGGTTGGACCATGCCTCAGAGCCTTCTGTGATCAACTCGCTGCAGCTCGCAGGCTACGTTCACCTGCTTGAGCAGCAGCAGCCCTAGCCCAAGACCAGTTGCCGGCGACACTGACCATGACATGCACCGATAACCTCTGACCTGGAGGATGAGTCGCTCACGGAGACCCAGGACGACGAGGAACCTCGATGACATTGCTGGCGGTGAGCCGAGCGAGCTGCTCCCCGCGGCGCGCAGATCGGAGGCCCTCAAGCCGAGCGCCGCAAAGACCACAACCTGGAGCGCGATTCTGCCGCACCTTGAGCGCCAGCTCTCCCAGTCTCAAGATCATCCGATGAGTACGGCGGCTGCAGAGCGAGCGCAGAAGGAAAGCTGGGAACGTGAGATTGCCACCCGCAGAGAGGCCAACTGAAGCCTCTGCTGCCCGCCAAGGTGAAGCTGTGTGGCCAAAAGAGCGTGATGAGGCCCTCAAGAGGTGGATGAAACTGCGCAAAGGATCGCTTGTGGAGCGCTTGTTCATTGATGCGAGGGGCTCCGGTGGCGGACAACCGTTGGCAGCCTTCTTGAGATCTTTTCGCTCCAAGGATTGGCGCGAGTTCAGGCTCTCAGCCAAAGACGCCAATGAGGTGCGGACATTCTCGAGCCGATTCGACAGCACAGGGCAGCCATCTTGGCGAGATGACCGGCACCCTCGCTGCCTCCGAGCAGTGAGGCGCTTGCGCACTCGAGCCGGTTGCTTCAGTTTCTTTCAGATCCAGCGTGGCGGCCTTGGCCCGAACACGGTTGATCGGCTGAGTTCGATGGCAGATGGCAGACGACCAACGCTGCAGAGCATGACCACCTAGAGCTGTACCTGGCCAGCATGGGGAACAAGCCAGCCGGGGCAGGCCGCGATCCCAGCTTGCACGGCTACTGATAGACAGAGGGCAATGACTGAGATCTGCTGCCCGAGCACATCTGTGCCGGGCCTATTTTTATTGGAGAAGATGCGAGTAGGAACCAGTGTGGTTCTCGCTTTCGCTGTTGAACGGCGCCGTCGATGTTGCGTGTGGGATGAATCGATCGCACAACAGACGCGACGGCAAGATAAGCAGAGGGTGTACGAAAATAAAAACCAAGATCCAAAAAGCAGGTAACTATCCTTTGAATGAGAAACACAGCAGCGGAACATTGCCTCGAGAATGTCGCAAAAAAACTGGGAGACCAGATGCCACCACAAACTGGAGGCATTCACACGAAAAAGTGATAACGAAGCCCGACAGGCGCGAAGAGGAGAAGGAAGAGAAAGCTGGTTTGGTGATGCGGGCTGCTGGCTGCTTGATTTGGCGGACAGGTTTGCAAGGCGCGGAATCCGAGTGGAAAGGCGGGGCGGGTAGAGCGGGCCTGGAGGCAGCCGGCCACCAAGGAACCGAGCGCAGGCGCGCGGCGATTTTGTCCTCTGAGGGGTCTGCCCGGAATGATGGTTGACATCTTGCGGGCAGTATTTGGGGGGCAGGGCCCTGAGCCGCCCTTGGCTTGGGGCTACCCCACGGCCCAGGGAGACCGAAGATTCCTGATTCGGCCTCCCTTGGACTGCTCGCTTTTTGCGGGGGCTTGGAGAATCCGCCCGCCACGAGGGCTGTTGTCGAAATTTTTGGGGTATGTTTGGCCTCGAATCCAGCGACCGGCTTTGACTTCCTCCTGCCAGGCCTGCGATGCGTGGCCATCAGCTGCGGGATTAGGCGTGCAGCCGTGACCGGCCGACAATCTCTCTCTAT
>Ga0163217_1061590_pt1 | contig 15869 bp, 13 predicted proteins | sample SynspAceP_FD_185933 | JGI IMG/M metagenome (GOLD analysis project Ga0163217, IMG submission 185933) | Saline lake microbial communities from Ace Lake in Antarctica - Synechococcus sp. Ace-P (PacBio error correction) | ecosystem: Environmental > Aquatic > Non-marine Saline and Alkaline > Saline ... | reverse complement strand
TAAATTTAATGTTTTTGGCTAGATTAGATTACCCCAAAATCATACTTACTATGAAATTTTAAAAATTCTTATCGCCAGTCTATCTTAGTTGCCCATTTAACTAGCTCGCCCAGGAGGATGCCCTGGCAGATTGTATTTCACTTAAGAAAATGAGATGAAAATCGAATCCGGTTTAAAAAATCTGAAAATGATTCAGAGATGGGCATTTACAATCTAGGAAGGTGGCGGAGGTTATGATATGACAAGCGAAGAGTATGAGAAGATCCTTTCTGATAATAAACTCAAGACCAATCGGAGTAGGTGCTGACTACGATCAGCTTAGCAAAAGACTTAAAACCTATCATCGCCAACGCAAAAAAAAATTTTGGTGCTAAAATTACGTTACATGTTATTGGATTAGCCACCCAGATGGGCCGATTCTTCTTGAAAAAACAAAAGAAGCAACGGACTTATTTAACAAAGCACGGAGCGGAATTACAGAAGGAAGGAATCTCCTTACTCTATCATCCACCGGGTATGAATTTGTCAAAGACGAGAAAATAGTACCGATGAATTACATGCTGAAAAATGCCAAGAATTTGCATTCAACATCGGATGTATTTTGGTCAAAAAATGCGGCGGCCGGCGATCCTCTGAAAAATTCATGAAATCCTAACCAGGAAAATTCCCAATCCTACATCTAAAGGACCGGGCGAAGGACCTTTATGGGTCCAAAGATGGTCGCGGCGACGTTGGAAGCAAATGTAGTACTGGGGTAACTGGGATATTGATAATCGCCGGATCATCAAGAAGCTAAAAAACAAGGAAACTGTATACCTCACTATCGAAGATGAGGAGTTCCAGATCAGTGGAGCAGATCCCACTGAGTGTCGCTTATATTAATTCGATTTTGAGAAGTAAATTAATTCTGGCCTGAATTATCCTCAATGTTGCATTAACCCTCTTTTTTTCTTTGCTATCTGCGCAAGCAGCCCACCAAGGCGAGGCAGGCCGCGAGGGCGAGGCAGGCTGTTGACGTTCAGAACTATCGAAGTACCGTAAATTTGCCAGTTGTTTACCATATTACTAAGTAGCTTTTGCCTTTTCTGATTTCAATTGCGGATAAACATGTTCATTTCTTTTTTTCTTCAAACAGAGAATGAACCCATTTGTTTATTTTCGAAAGGGAATGGAAACTAACGCAAAAAAAATAGGCTTTATAATTCAGGAACATACTACTTTGCCTAAAAAAGTTCAGAACATCTCATAAAATTTTTTGGTTAGCGTTCGGTTTAATTAACCTAAACTCAATATGAAAAATACCAAAAACTCTATTCTTTGCTTTTAGCCTTTTTTTATGGCAGCAACATTTTCTGCTTTTGCCCAATTCAAGGCTCCGGCTCCGAGCCCAGCAGCTTTTGTTATTCTCAAGTTAGTAGGCTTGTTTTCCAAAATACTATTGACTTACCTCTTCTCCTGCAGTAAAAGGCCGGAAAATCTTTGGTGAAATTGAAAGTACGGGTGATTGGAGAGCTGGAGCCAATTAACCAGACGGTCATCGATTCTCAACTTCAGTAAATGTAGGCGGCAATAACCTTGTGCTGGAAAGTATTCGATCTGTCATGACTCCAATGGAAATCAGGGATTGACAGTTTCACTTAAATATGAAAGCTGGCCTCTATTTTTGCTTACATGAAGATGGGAAAAATCGACGAAGATGCCGTTAGCTAAGGATGATGCGGTTTCTTTTCAAAGTAAACTCCGCTGCCGGAATACAGAACGTCTTCAATACCACATTCTCTGCCGAAGATAATAAGGTAGCCAAAGTGGACTATGGCTGGGAAAAAGTAATAATCTCTTTCATGGTCGATACTAAGTAGATCAGAAAAATGGAAAGGCTTTAAAGGAGTTTTTCGAAAAAAATAGAAGTCTACAATTAGAAAGTGTTAAAAAATACCGATTCCTTAGATTCGGGTACTTTTTCTTTTAAATGAACTATACCTTTGATCAGATATTCTAGATGTAATGCTGGAAAAAGACTCCAAACTGAATAAAGAAGAATTTTACAACGCCTGGGTCGGCATTGGCATCGGTTTTTTATGGGCCTGATTGGAATTCCATTTTATTGATTCGGGCAAAATGGACTTGCTTGATAAGGCTTTTTATTGGCTTGCCTAGCCTTTTTCAATCGGGGATTTTGCATGGTCTATTCGAGTTCGACCTTATACCATCTGCCAAAGCCCGGCCACCGGAAGGACCACTTTCAAAAAGCAGATCATATTTCTAATTTATTTCCTGATCGCAGCTCATATACTCCGATGATTTTGAATAGTTTTGCCCAAGGGAAAAAGCAATTCTATTCTAGCTATCCTCTGGGCTTTTTTGGTACTGGCAGGTCGATCTTCAAATTTTTCTTGCTGTAAAACAAATTTTGTATCGGTGGGCTTTACCTAGCCATGGGTTGGATTTCAGTGTTTTGATTAAAGCCATGTTGGGAAAATTCTTAGCGGAGAAGCTTTAACATGGATTCTCCTCGGCGGTCGTAAGCTATTTACGATTGGAGTATTTTTTTTATGTCAAAAGCAATCGGCTGTTATTTTTCATGCGATTTGGCCACATTTTCGTTCTTTTTGGGGGACTGGCAAGCCATTTCTTTTGCGTTCTGACACTATTATAATAGCCATAGTTTTATAAAATCAACCCTTATCCACAGTCTTTCAAGAATGAATTAATCCCGGAAAGAAAATGCTCAGGATCATCGTATTGACTGAGGATGACTACCATTAGGACCAAAGCAAAAATCGCGCCATTCGCCACTTTCCTGCGAACATTCCACTCCATATGCTTTTGGGTCCATTGTATCATGTGTTCCGCCAATGACTAAAGTTAGGGGACCGTTGATATTTCTTAGAGTATGATTTTCAAATCCCACCTTCGAGGGGTTGCTCCCTGTGTGGATTCCAAAACTCGCTGAGCCCTGCATGTACACATAGACATTCGGGTTGACGTTGCCGGACATCATACGATTTACTTCTTCCGGCCATTCGGCGGGAGACATACGAAGCACGGAGCGGATAATGATGCCACCAAGCAATTCCATATAAGCGGGGATTTTTCGAAGTCATTGCTTTTTTTCTCAATTTCCATCAATTCGCAAAAACTGCAGCGGCATCTGAGCCCCAGAACTTCCTTGCATATTTTTCATAGTCATCCAAACTCGCCATCATTATTAGAAAGATAATAGGCCTTTGAGTTATCCTGGTTGCTTGAACGCGGTATTCCATCCCTAGCATTCCGTGCCCCAAGAATGACCATAGAGGTAGAAATTATCCTTATTTCAGTCCAATGCAAAACTCGCACTTTGCTCCCCTCATCTTACAAAACGGTCGACGTCCAAAGTGATAGAATCCACTTGGCTGATCGGAATGCTGCCGAAACCCAACTGATTCCATACCAGATAACTCAAATTCCTGCCTGTAGGAAGGTAGTCTTGAAATTAAGCAATTGCTCATGGTCATTCCCGGCCCGCCATGGAGGGAAGCAATACTTTAATACTCGGGTTATCTCCTACCCGCTGGGTAAATACATTTGAATTCCCCTTTCCGTGTAGTGATCGGAATCATCGAAACTCCTTCCTCTAAGTGTACTCTGCAGTGAATTCTTCCATCGATTTGAACAGAGTCCATTTGCTCTGGCAAGAAAAAAGTAATCTAGGATTAAGCTTTAGGGGAAGTAAAGATTTTTCATGGGAAATGAATTAGATGTCATTGAAATTAAGGAAAGGAAAATGTTTTCCAATCTCAGAAATGAGAAGCGGTTTGAATCAACCAATTTTCAAAACCCTCTAGAAAAACAAAAAAAGCCCAAGTCTCTCAACTTGGGCTTCCAACCAATCTATAAAAAATTAAAAACTTTCTCTAGCCAATCGACACCGGTTATCCTTCCAAGCCCGACATGGCGGAATGTATGACTGCTTCACAAACTTTCTGAGTTTCAAAAAAGCATCTCTGAAACGTGGATGGCATGTTTCACCTAGTCTCAAGCTATTGAAGAAGTCTGCCTACTTGATGAATAAATGAATGCTCATAGCCGATGGAAGTGCCTGGAATCCACCAGCGCGCTTTCATATACGGATGATCACCATCTGTTGACGTGAACTCGAGCGCCAGCCTCTGACAACCCCTCATCACTGTGATCAAAATATTCCAAAACGGAGTCAAATCATGATTAAATCCCAACGGATGGAGCATTCTCGCCGTTGATCTCAAATGTATAGAGTGCCTTGTGCCCTCGCGCGTAGCCGGGTAGCTTCAAAAGCCCAAGTTTGAACCGTTTTCAAAATGACAATGGAAAATACAAGCATCATCGATCCCACTTTTTTGTACTGCCCATTTAAGCCGTGTGAACCCGCTCTTTTGATAAAAAGTCTCGGTCATAGCAGAGACATCTTTGATCCCACCATTAAAGCCACATCGCCGTATCATTGCAATGCGCTAAATAAATCACCTGTCACCCCATGACCCTTGCTGCTTCCACATCCAGCCTCCACATCATCTCCTCCTTGGGCAAATCTGGACTGATCGTCCAGTCTTGAAGGAAGTTGGCTCGGTAATGAAAAACTTACCCAGGTTTCCCTTGAAAAAGCCCACAATTATTCTTGGCCAAAGTCACCGCGGGTACTCGTCGATAGTTGTACCAAACCGTATTTTTTACTCCAGCTTTTTCTACCGCATCGAGCATAGTTTTCCGCTTCGGCCACTGTCGGGCGAGTGGTTTTTCGCAGAGAATCATCTTGGCCTGCTTCTGCGCGGCCAATAGCGTTCTCAGCATGCATGTCATTTGGCGTACAAATATCGACTGCATCAATATATCACGAGCGATCATCTTTCGGCCAATCCGTTTCAAGGAAGCATAGTCCCACTGCTTTCATAAAAAGCTCTGCTCGCCAGCTGCGGAGGCAACAGGCCTGAAGGACAGGTTGATATTCGTATTCGGGAAAAAGTCAGCCATACCGCTTGTAGCATTGGATGTATTCGGCCATCAGCCCAGTGCCAATGATCGATTCTTATTTTCTTCTTCATAGTTGTTAAAGTTTAAGTTTGAAGGTTTCAAAGTTGGAAATGTAGGAAGGTTCGAGCAAGTCAATTTCAGCTTTCTGATTTTAGCTTCTGATTTTAAAATCATACTTCATTACATCCAAATCTCACATTACTTCCATCCATGCGCATCCCGCCCACACTTAATGAGCGCTGCGAGGATATCATTCCAGTTTGCTGTTGTTCATGACCTCATTTGGGAACATGCAGGCCATCCCAACAGATATGCCTTCATGCTTGGTCAAATTTCCATTTTCATCTCGTAGCCAATAACGGCATCATGTGCGAATGTCCAAAAAACTCCATTGGATCGGTGGCTTGACCAATGTCTTACCAGTTCTTGTCATTGTTGAACCCGCAACCGAAAACTGAACCCGTCATTCTGTGCCACGTGAGTCAATCGTCCAAGGTCGGCAGTGCATTCTGTTATGTTTTCAATGCAGCTTCTATAGCTTCCCCGTCATTCAAATCCGCATCCTTGGGAAGTATTTCTGTGCTTTTTCAGGTGGCATTGTAGCCCAGGTGTATAAAAAAAAGGTATGAGCATATCCGCTTGGAAACCGATATTCGGTCGATCGACCATTTCTAAAGTCTCTTACCATGTGCTTTCCAACTGTGCATCGCTCCCCAGCAGATTTCTCCCTCTGCCGCTAGTTTTTTCGCCAAAATCAGCCGCCTACATCACAGGCTAATTGGAAGGTTTCTACGAATTTGCTTTGGTATTCCCTTTGGATATCTTGGCCCAATTCAGATACACCTGGCCGGCGGAATCGATCCTGACCTACTCCGTAATGTCGAAAACCCCAAGATCATTAAGTTCTTCCCGAATTTCGCAGGACTTGCGAACCATCCCACGAAAGTCTTCCGCTGATCTGAAAACAGTACCCATTGCCGAACCAGCCCAGATCGGAGCGACAAGTGAAACCTGCTACCAGATTATGTTTCTGAAGCTTTCTGCCAGATCTTGTTCTCGTCCGAATCATCTAATTTGAAATGAGGCTCTAGCAACCCTAGATCCAATCCATTCAAATTTTACTCCGTTTACCTCAGCGGCAGCCGTCATTTCAAGCAAGTGATCAAAATGGAATTATAGGTTCGGAAATCCGGTCCTTTTACGACTAATCCGGCCAAGTGCATTGTGTAGTTTTGGGAATTATTCATTGGGTTTTTTGGGTTGTGAAGTTTTAAAGTTTTTAATTGGAAAAAAGTTGAAAATCGTTATCCATTTTCGAATTTCATCATTCGATGTTCAATATTTAAAAATGTTGTCATGATTTTAATTGATCTTAAGCTAAGAAATGGTCAATTCTTATATTATCGGGGATTTCTTAAAAATCTCATATCTTACATCATACATTCCTAACTCACTTTCAAAGTCCGGGTTTTTCGGGCCAAAAAATTGCTCAGCATCACGATAGGATCGGTTTTCGAAAGATTGGTAAATCTTCACCCCGGGCTTGGCAGTCGACTTCAGATTACAAAAATACTCATCATGCGTGAGTTGTCCAAAGCGATATCAACGAAGGCGTCTCCGATATTCCCAATTTCCCATTGTGCCATGGTCCTTGCATCCATGATCATTCCGTAGGCCGCATTATCAGTGATTGGTGGACAGTCTGACCAGGAATACGGTCAATTCCTTAGCAGAATAGTTCATGCGAAGCGATAGCAAATCAGCATCGTGATAGCCTGAAGCATGCATCTTTCTACGCCCTTCTACAGGTTTTTGGCTCCAATGGTAATGATTTATCCATCAGATTCGGTTCACATTCAGATCCAGTCAATCATTTTCACCAAAAAGTCCATAAATTCTCCCCATCGAGCTTGGGTAGCATTCCAGAGCAATTCATCCGGGAATAATTGCCTTCCATTCACAGTTGATTGATAACATGCAAAGATATCCGATGCTTTTTGAGGCTCATAAAGTACAAAAGTGACCCCGGCGGCATGGAGCATTCCCGGAAGGGAACATTCCAAACCTTGTACCGGCTGAAGTCGGAGGCTTGTGAATAGTATTGTGATTTTATTATTCGCCTTTATAAAGTTTTTTCAGGCAATCCAGATGGTTTTCTTTGCTAGTTCCCGGAAGCTATTCCAAAGAAGGTGTATGGAAAAATCACCTCCATGATTATTTGACTTGAGGAGGGAAATAATTTAGGCCTCTGGCTTTCCGTTTTGAACCGGTCAATTTTCCAAATTCATCACTCGGGTGAATATGGTGCGGAAGGCGGTACCCATGTTGTTCAAAAACTTAGAATACATCGGCCAGGATTGTGACCATTCCAAAGTCTTATTCACCAATGCATCTGAGCACCTAGTCATAAATTGGCGTCTTTTAGTAAAAAGAGTTCGGTTTTACTCCCATTCTTTCAAAAGCGATATGGTTTTCAACCCTTCATTTTTGGAAAGTCAATTGGCCCATTTGTGCGGCAGTGGGTTGAAGAAAACCAGCGCTCTCAATTCCTCCACGGGTTTCCACCCAGGCTGTAATAATCTCGGATGAAGTGTTGATTCGGCGACCCGGGCACACAAAATGACTTGGCACCAAAGTAGGTGTTAATCTTAATTAAAATTCCTCCCCTTGTTCAGGGCTTTTTTTGCTAAACTCATTTTGATATATGATTTATTGAATTTTGGATGTATGATTATGGAAGGTTTGAAAAGTAGAAAAGTTGATAGGTTTTGGGTTTAGTGCTCCATTTTACATTTTTAAATTCTCTGGATTTGTTCGCCGGTAAGCACTGAAAGCTTCAACTCATATTCTCGCTTTGTTCCCGGGTTTCAATAAGATCAAGCTGCCATCGGCTCGCGGCATTTTGCCTGACCGATTGGCGATGACGTTGCCGGTTCGAGGGCCGTGACGGTATCATTTTTTGCCCCAGTGTGCTGCCAGTTGATCAGCAAGGGGAGTGAGATTTGTGGAAACTCGATTTTCAAGCCAATTCCTAACCCCATCATTTGCATTAGCCACAGGTCACCAACTCATTTGGAATCAGCTTTAGGTCGATTGAAATGCCACTCTTCACCAAATCCTGCATGGGCATCCATCGCGGCAGCCACATTGGGTAAACTCATGGTTTGAAGATTGAATCATTGTGTTATTCGCGTCGCGTAGGGCTTTTGGCTTTTATCCCCTTTCCAGATGATTCCGGGTGCCTTCATCGATCAGTGGCCAAACCGCAATTGATGTGTGTACAAGAGCATGTGGCTGGCGCAGGCGTATCCCTCGATTGATGACCGGAGGCTTTGCATATGGAATTTTCTGCTGAACCCAAGCTTCCCGAGGATGCTTCGTGTAAGCTCGAGACTAGGCCCAAAAGTGCGTGGTTTTCCCGTACTTTTCCCTTACGATGTCTCAAAACTTGATCACCCGAGAAAATTATTCGGTGCTTGGATCGAGCATTCAGCTCTGCCGGAAGTTATTTTCGAAATAATTCCTGCAAAGACCTCTAGCACCACTTTTCATCCGAGTTCGGCGGGCCCAGCATTCGATAGCGCCCGCAGGCTGGTTACTAATCCTCCACAAAGGTGCGCAACCAGTCGATTTCCCTGATTAGAGAAAAGGTTTGAGGTGCTATGCCTCCCGCATGAGAGATCCAAGCCAGACTATTTTCATGAAAAGGCATTCCAAAATGTAATCCATTCACGACTCGAGTACCACTTTGTTAGCGAAGCCAGTTCCTGTATTATCCAGGCGATTCGAGTTCCCTTTTCTGCCACCATTATCCAGAATCGAGGTTTCTATCCCACCGATTTGGTGCGCTTTGGACAGTTTATATTCCAGGCTTTGGCTGTCTTTTGGATTCATTTTGGGTTTGTTGTAGGGATTTCAATCTAAAAAAAGCCTTCCAGACATATCTGCGGTAATGGTAGGGGCAGAAAGATTTGATTTAATGTTAAAAAAAATGAGGGAGGAAAATTGCCGTTGGTCAAAAAAGAATGGGAATAAAAAAAATGGTCCAAGTTCTGATGAATTGTAACCAATAGGGACAGTCCAAGACTTCAGTCTGGACTCTATAAATTATAGTCTTCAGACTGTTGATTGTAGCATCTAAATAAATTAATCAAAAAACTAAATGAGGTATCCCTACATTGGATTCTTTTGTAAGTTGAGCGAAGTCTAAAGTTTCCATTGGAGAAAAAAGTCCAAAGGTCGTTATTCGACTAGGACTAGCTATACACTTCTTTCTGTACAACTTAAACCTCAACACGGGAGTAAACTTCAAAACTCTTCAAAGCTTTCGCCTATACCCTTGGGTATAAAACAAGCGAGACCTTTCAATCCCAATCTTGGAAATTTCGGATATCAGGTAATACTCCAGACCAACAAAAATACCGAAGGTCTATATTGATAGACGAATCATTAAAATACACTTCCGATTTTGATCCAATTGTTTAAAATATGGTGACTGATGGAGTTACGATATCTAAGATTATACAATCCAAACGTACCCATCAACCGAGCTTCGATAAAATGTCGCTCTTCCAGAAGAGATAATGGAAATTTTTAGTATCCCTCAATACTATTTCATCAAGTTCTATAAAAGGCATTATTTGATGTCTGGATTTGTCGTTTAAATACTCTTCGATGTACTTGCTTAGAAAATCCAAAGCCCAGTCATTTTTACCTTTGAGTCGATAACCGTATTCAAATTCCGAAAAATTTGTCCCCACCTATTTAGTATCATTAAAGCTTAAAAAGATTGTGACGGATCTTCCACCTTCAGAAATGCAAAGAAAATCATTAGAAAGCCCATAATAAAAACTCAAGGTAGATCTCCCTAAAATGAATCCAGTTTTTGAAGCAGAGGAGGGAAAGTAGGCGAAGGCTAGAATAGCCGGAAAATAGTTAGTGTTTTTTTTTCATAATAATTGGACCAATGTTAGTTCTATATATTATAAGCTAGTACAAGTTCTGAAACTTGAATTAAGTTGGTTTGAATGAAAATGAAATAAAAAAGGTCCAAGGTCTTCTGACTTGAACCTTTCAAAATTTAAATAGAAAGATATCACCTTAAATCAAAGTTTATCTTAAACTTCAATTCCCCTTTAACAGGGCCCTATTGGTTTTTATTTGAAATTAAATTTTATTGGAATAGTATTCACCTTGAATTAGTGTTAATCGATCTTTCCTTGGGCTTTGAATTTGTAGATATTTATTGATTAATTATTTCTCCATCCAATTCTCCTTCAATTATCAATTCTATATAATGAATATTGGTTCTACCTGAATTTAATTTGAAGTTAGCAAGTTTATGTTTAAGAATTATCTTTACAGAATAATGTAGGGATACCTATGTTACTAAAGTTTCATTTATACGGCGAAGATTTTCAACGTTTTGAGCACTCAATCCGTTTTCTATAAGGTTTATCCTTGTCAACTTTTTTGGCGGCCAAAAAGTAACCAAAAAACCCTTGCGCCTCGGTCTTTTCTTTTCGCTGGAGGCTTTTTTATTGATTTGAGATGAGGGAGACAGCGGGAATTTTGTTGCTGCCTTGTACCCTTAAAAATGACTGGATCTCCCTCGTACCTTCGGGAGCTAAAGTCATTTTCTTAACGAGCGTGCAATTGCAGCCAAAACCGAAAAAATCCCGCAAGTCTCAGCCATCCGGAATTTGCTTATCCTCCAGAGTTCTTAGCCCAATCAATAAATCAAGTTATTTTTCACATTAAATTCGTAGGTAGAACCATAATAGTAACAGCCAAGATAACTCTAATCTAAAATCCCTCTTGTGACCTTTGATTTGCATCAATAATAAAATGTAATGCAAAAATCTAATTTCTCGCTCCCCAAATTGGGGATTTAGATATCATAGTAGAATTCAGAAACTATAATGGATCCTAGCATCAAATACAGTATCTATCTTCCCCTTTTTTATTCAAACTCATTGAAAATAATATTTTGAGATAAATTCCTTTTAATTCTATTTTCACGCTGTAAATATGATCTGGATTAGATACTCCACTTTGATTAATTCCAGAAAACATTCTTCCTTCTCAAGAATAATATTCTCGCCAATGACTTTTTGGGGAAAATATTACAGGGATTGTAAAGCAAGAAATAAAACACCTATATACTTATTTTTAAATAACATGATAATAGAGACGTAATAATAGAATTTAGAGTAATCCTTCCTCTCGAATCTAAAATTGAAATATTTTCATTGTCCTTGATATAAAGATTCCAAATATTTAAATCAGCAAGTATGTCAGGGAGTTCCAATATTATTGAAACCAATTCCACGTCCAATATCATTATTGGAGAAAGTCCATTTCTGTTCCAAAATTTGTGCTTAGGGAGTTGGACATTCATGAAGCCAGCATCCAAAAAGAGAAGGCACTTCCTAAACCTATACTCTGAACATTTAGTGCATTCCAAATGCGTGTCTAAAATTGCATACCGAACAATCAATTTTCTTCCATTATTCCGGAAAATGTTTAAACTGTTTTATTTTCGGCCAATAAATCTGTTACTAAAAACTGCAATAGCTCCCTACTATGTTATTTTGGGTCAGATTTAATTAATTCTTTCTTCACATCTTTTAATTGAAACATTAAAGGTACTTGTAATATAATCTATGACATCCTCAGCAGTCATTTTCTCTCCACAATACACTCGCAAAACCAATAATATTCTCATTCGGGGACTTCACAGGGATCATCTTCAGGTGTGTAGTTCCCCTCCACCTCCCCAACGTTCACCAACTTAAAGATTTGGGGCGAGGGAGGTGTTGAGTATATTCGCATTCGTAGTGTAATAAAACCACCTATTAAACTTTCTGGATCAAACTTACAGCCAAATTCCTTCTTTGGCAAGTAACCTGATACTCTGTAGGTTGTTATTGTATAGCAAACAACGTCTCTTGCTATCTAGAATTTTCTTTATTGTTTTTGATTATCTTTCTTGAAGGCTTGATTCGTGCTGACTTTTTTCACCGTCCTTTGATTCTCCAGCCACGGATTAGTTTTCTTCGTTCCCATTTGCTGAAATAAATACGTTCCAGAAAGTCAGCATGGTTATGTTCTGATATCCACCAGCCAGAAAATCAGCTAACTTAAAATTTCTTCTCCGCATATCTGCGATAAATTTTCAGGATATAAGAACATAATTTCCATTTGGTTAGAAATTAAAAATCAAGGTATGAAGAATAGTTTCCTCAGAAAATGAAGCTCCTATTAAGTGTCCGGAAACTATCAAAATTCCTGATAATCCAGCTTGCACTTCGATGACCCTTTTTTACCATCGCTTGGTTGTAAGTCTTGGCTCGCATCCCAGTTTTACTTTTTTCCGGAATTTCCCTTTGCAGTGATTTCGTGCATTTCAGGAACCTGCATCCAAAACGACGCATTCGTTGGATTCGAACCAAAGCTTTGGCTTTCTAAACCTCCGAAGAAATCGGGATTTCAGGTTCTTCAAACTTATCTTCGATTACAAGAGATTGTCGATAGTTCAAGCCCGAAAATTGACAAACAGCTAAAAAAAAAGTTGTTTTTGGTTGCCATAATTAAAAATTTAGTTTCACATAGATTAGAAATAGTTTTTAAGTAATCAAATAAGTTTGATTAAAATTAAATATTTATTAATAACCTTTTTTATCAGTTTGAAATACTGCGGAGGCAAATTTTCAAAAAAGTAGAAGAGTAACATATAATGACGCAATGAACTACCAATAAATAAAAAAAAGTCCAAGCTTTCCGGACCCTGGACTTATTCAATTTTTTCAAAAAACCAATCTTACTTTTACATTGCTTCAAACATCAAGCCTCGAACTCCACTTTTCATCGTGGGCCGACATTGAACCTGGACGCCAGTAAACCTGACTTCATTCGATTTTGGGAATCCTCGTCAGGACTTTCACTCATCAGATTCATTGGACATAGTGCTGCATTACATTTCCTTTTTTACAATCAGGGTGGACGGTATTCCAGTCTTCTTTCTTGACTTGGATTTCCCAATTCAGCTCGGTCCCCCAGTTCCTTTTCCAGATTCAAACCTTTCCCGCATTTACGCTCTACAAAAATCCGGAGATTTGGCATATCATCTGGCTTGAGAGTAATCGTGTTTGCTGACCTCGATTAGGCTAGCGTTGGCTCGCTTTCGCTTTCCTCGGCTTAGTTTCTTGCCCGGTATAGGTGTTTTTACATCGATATCTGCTGGTAACCCCGAAGTGGCAAAAGGGACTTCAGCGACACGATCGCTTTTTGGTAATTTATTCCCGAATTACCTGATTCTGAAATTCGAAATTCTCCTTTCAGTTCAAAATCTGCTACTTCCCCACCGAGTCCGAGATCAGGAAGTATTGGCTTTTTAATAGGTTCTCAGGAGTGATAATTTCCTCTACGATTGTCGTCTTTTACCGACCAGTAAGTTGGATCCCCTCCCATCCCTTTAGCGTTTTTTCATCGAAAATTAGACTTAAAGCCCTTTTGTACCCGGACTCAACTGAGTGGTGGACAACAGGGCTGATCGTTATTTTCATACGAAGGAATGCAATTCGATTCCGTAATAGCCAAGAACCATTACGGCCGCCGCTGCCTCAGAAGTAGATATTTCTTAAAAAAACTGAATTTGCATTTCTGTGCAGTTGTTTATTCTGTATACTTCATGATTCGGATTTCCTCCGAATTAAATATGCCATCAGAATCTTTCCAATTCCTCATCATTGAGTCGATTTGATCATTCCAGGAAGCCATAGTGGACACCTCAGATACTTTGGTGCTTTTTCACCTCTGTTTTAGCGCAGTCCGAATTACATCCGCGTGCAAATGGATTTTGTGGACCGTAGTAAATTGGCAGCATCCTCATTTAGTCAATCGGACCTACTACAGATCCTCAGTTTTTAACTCTAGGATTGTAGCCTCGTTGCTCGGAAATCTCATCAACTAGGATTGAATTGTCGCATTTAAAAATGTCCTTTGGCAGAGAATCGTGCTTCCCAATGACTCAAAATCAGGGTCCGATCACACCACCTTCACCTTGCATCGTATGGCGCGACTGACCAAAGCGTACCACATACATCGCTTTTCCTCTCGCCCAAGTCTCGGTCCACTGAGGACCTCCACTACTGGTAAGGCTTTCTTCCACGTGGTCCATCTTTTGCCTGGCTTCTGGCTGAAATATTTGGTTTCTGCAAGATCATTTCCACTGGGCTTTTTCGGTTTTTTCAACATAGCAGCTCCGGATAGTTCATTGTATTTATCAAGTCAGCTTTCGCCACATGTTGTCAAAGCCATTTTTTCGGGCTCGATCAATAAGCCTTACATAACTTTCTACCGCCTTTGTATTGAAGGCATTCCTTGAATCAAAGTAAAGTATTTTCTCATGCAATTTCAGGTGTCCAACCTGCTTCTGCTCCACCCAATACGGTGGCTAAAATAGGTCTGCTTGTGCTGGGTGGTGACATTTCGCGAGCAATTTGCTATTGTCCAATTCCGTACTGTTGGATTCGCATTGATCAGATCGAAGAAGAGGTGAAAGTCTTTTCTGATAGTCTGGATCATCTTTTCGCATTTCAAGCAAAGCCAGCGTCGTTGACACACCATCCGGCGCTCTAGATAAACCAAGCAGTTTACTCAGCTCACGATCCAAATTATTATTGTTTGCAGGGAAATTACCATCCAAATAGGCAACTAACTGGACTTTTGAACATTTGCCGGCATGGTTTCTCCTTGACGATACAGAATCAACTCAAACGCTCGAAGCAAATCCTGCCTTCTCTTTTTTCATTCAATTTTGAAGTAGTCGATTCCCATTAGGACTGAAAAACCATTTCGGTTCCTGTTCCTTTTTCGCTATGTCTTGCCATGGCGTATCATGGCTTGCGTAAGTTTTGGCAGGGATTCTGCTCTTCAAGGGCTTTTTACTTTCCAAGGAAAATCAATTTGGCTGATTGCTCCAAAGCTATTCGAGGCAGCGTATTTGTACAAAGCGATCTGTTGTTGATCCAAATTCGCCCAAAGCTTTTTCCAACCTTCTTGAAGAAGCCTCCAACCTTGTGAAATTCCTCCAATTCTCTTTCTCAGCTTATTTTCCGCAGGGAGATCAGCCACTTGAAGTGGTTTGATAATTTTTTCCACTTTCTCCAATCGTAATTACATTCTGTAAAGATCAAGATTCCAATCTTCGACCACCGGTCATTGAAATTACAATCGCGCCGTCAGGGCCGATGGTTCCATCTGTCAAATGGAAGTGGCGAACCAGAAATAAATTCTTCTGCAGTAGCTTTCATAAGTTGCACCGTTGGCTTTCAAAAATCGAAGGCATAAATAATTCCAAAACTCAATCGAAGGGGCATTAAGCGCTTTTTGATATTTCTCAAGGGAAATTTAGCTCCGGTTGCCAAACATTACATTTGTAGGGGAACCCTGACCGGATATTGATTTGTTTGCAGGAAAGGTTATTCTGGATAAAAGAGGTGACCATTTTTGATTTTTCCTGTTTCTCCCATCCATATTCTGATTCCACTAGTCACATGACAGATTCGAGTTGGTTCGGGATTTACCAAGGCATTTCCAAAGTCCCACTCCATATCCGAATCGGTAGGTAAATAAAATTTCCTTCCTGCTTCATGAATGCGATATCCGAAAGGATTTTCTATAAACCTGCGGGAGGAGATCAACTCCAAGTAGGAATCCATCAGGTTGAAAAATTTGCCTACCCAACCACCTGTGGAGCCATTCTTGGTGTTCGGCATGACCTCGAGGATCTTTGATCTCTGGAAATAGTTGCTTCATTTCCAACTCGAGGCAATCGATAGGCATCCATATTCTGGCGGCGACATAATCTTTCTCTT
>Ga0163217_1058889_pt1 | contig 15870 bp, 23 predicted proteins | sample SynspAceP_FD_185933 | JGI IMG/M metagenome (GOLD analysis project Ga0163217, IMG submission 185933) | Saline lake microbial communities from Ace Lake in Antarctica - Synechococcus sp. Ace-P (PacBio error correction) | ecosystem: Environmental > Aquatic > Non-marine Saline and Alkaline > Saline ... | reverse complement strand
GCTGCCGGGTGAAAAGGACACAAAGACTCGTGTCTTACGGACACGGGCGACCTCGGCGTCACGCATCTGCCCCGTGAAATGTACCGGCGAGTCGGTTACTGGATTGATTATAATGGGGATTCGTCTTCGTTGCTCGACCGTGCGGCATGACCCAGGGCCAACGCAGTTTTCGGAGAAAATCACGCCTGACCGTGGCCTTGCCCAGAACAGCGCGCCCTGACCTGGCCCGTTGCGAGGTCGTCTTTGTCGACGGGGCAGGCTGAAAGTGGTCCTGAAGCGCCATAAAGCGACGGGGGCCCCGCATCGCTGCAGGCCCCGTTCTCCCCCGAGATTGCCCCCGCTCCGGCCAATAAAATGGCCACGGACCAGTGCAATCGATGACCTCCGGGTATTCGCCGCCCTTAACTTTGTCTAGTCTTTGAAGACGTGTCATGAGCTGTGAACTCAAAACCGTCTGTGATCTGATTGCAACGGTGCGCCGCAACGGGATTGTCGGAGATGGCAAATCAGGCCATTGGCACGCAATTTCGTTAAACCAATTGGGCCATATCTGTTAAGGTGTGATGGAACTGGGTGCTTGAACGTATGACTTTTGTCTGTTCCTGCTGTTACATCGCAATAGTAGCGGCGTCGGCTATGGCGTTGATACCTAGCAGGTTCTTCAGCCTGCCCGCTTGCGATCGCCAGGCTACGGGGCGATGCGTATCGGTGCCGTTCTCGCCCAGATTCATGTTCTCTCCGCAGCAGTCGCTCGCGTTCAAGCAGCTTGATGAAGGCGAATGGACCAGGTCGAAGCGCCCGGAATCGCGACACGGCAGACGCGTCGACGTCATCGACGCAGCGCCACCGAAGCCGGTGAAGCGACGTGAAACATGAACTGACCGAGCGCCCGTCGGACGCGCTGGTCTCGAGATGAGCAACTCGAAGCGCCTGATCGGCCGGTTGTCGCGCAGCTTCGAATCGGAAACTTGTCCAGAGCGTCCATCGTATCGGCAGTCGCACCGCAGGAAGATGCCGTGCTGCGCCGTGACGTGAGATGCGCTTGAAGGACGGCCGGTGGACCTCCACCTCCAGCCATCGTTTCACTTGCCCCAGCGCCGCTGTCTTTCTCACGAAGGTTGTACGCGCCTGCCGCCCGCCCGGATGGTTTCGCTGATCCTACGGCTGAATTCCTCGATTGGCGGGCCGCCGCGGCCAACGATGGGCATTCAATCGGACAATTTCACATGTTCCGCGCGTCCCAGATTCGTTGCGGGCGTCATGCCGAACGTGACCGCCGCGTCGGCGTGTTCTGCAACAATTGCGGGCATCGTCCCTTGGAGACGCGGCCTTCTATCCCGATGTTCCTGAAATCATGACGAGAATCGCGACCTGTCTGGTGCAGTGAGTTTTTCGAATCGCGCAGACCAGTCTGAGACGCGCTCGCCTGGCACGATGCGGGATAACATGGGATCGCGCTCACGGCGCTTGGGCTTCCGCTGGCTCGATCGACCACGGCAAACAACCTGTCGCTCGATCTGCCACGCCTTCAAAGCTGCCGGCGTCCGCTTCGTGGAAAATGAACGCACGACCCTGATTACCAGTTTGCGCGAATCCGCACGGTGCGCGGCCCGTCTCGGGCGATCAATCGCCGGGTTTGGGTGGCGGAAGAAGTCAGTGCCGTATTTTTCTCGGCGGAGTGGGGTGGCGTCCACGGTTTGATCGCGGAAAAAATCGAGGACGAAGCCAGTGTTCGTCGAAAATTCTCGGAAATATTGAATCCCTTACGGCCAGGGGCCACATTTTTCGGTGCTCCGCGTCCGATCAAGGCCTCCTCTTGGGAAGAGACCGGCCCCGCCCACAGGCACTATGTCGAGCGCCTGTCCAGCTTCGGCTGACCAATCGGCATTATTTCGCCTCGCGATATGCTTGCTGAGCTTAATTGTGCCGTCTGGTTGAGATGGGAGTAAATCTATGCGTTTCTGATTGCCTTTGCCTTTTTCCCGTTCGCATTTGCTTGCGCGGCAACGGCGCAGACACCGCCCGACGTGCTGACTGTCCGGGCCATCCTGCCTGCATCCGGCAGGAGTTTCGAAGGTGACCGGCCTGACCTTGAAAAGGATCGAAACATTCTGTCATCCTGCTGGACTGACCCATGTCGGTCCGAAGCCTATCCGTTCGTTTGAAAAATGCCGACGGCACTTACTCAGCTGGACGGCGACTGTGATTTCGGCCGATGGAGGGATTGTGGGCATGATGTCCGTGCCGACCGGGTTCCAATCATCTGCTCATGAACATACGTCCGGGGGATCCCACGCAGTTCGCCGCCAATAGCTGTCTTGCGAATTACTATGCCCAGTCTGCAGATCGGCGAAGAATATCGCCAGGTCATTGACGGTTGCGGGGCTGTTATCTCGCGAACGCGCATTCATCCCGACGGCACGCTCTATGCTGCTCAAACCCGCTGCCGGCGAGCGCGCTGCGGCCTGGACCCCAATAGAGCCGGTCTGGATTGACCCTGCCTGCGGCGCAGCCTAGGCGCGGCACATGACAAAGCTCCATTTCCCCCAAGGGCGCTGTCCACAATTGCGAGCGACTATTGATTTCCATCCTCTGCGACGTATGGGGGGTGATCGCAAACGGCGGCGCCTTCACCGAGGCCTTGCGAGCGCGGTAATTTTTCCGCCTCCAGGGCGGCCCCGCGTGTGCCTGATCACGAAACGCCACCAGTGCCGATGGCGCAGGTCATTCGCTATTTTGAGCCGCTCGGTGTTGCCGAACAGACGCGTTTGACGATTGCGGTCTGTCCGGGGATTGCCGGACGCCGCGCTTGAAACTCAAGGCTGCGCCCGCGACAAGAGCGATTCTGGCGGCTTGGATCTGACGACGGCTTCGAAACACGACAAGTACCTGTACGATGGCCTCGACCTTAATTTCGTCGACCACTGCCGGACCGCGGGAACCTGTTGCTGTTGTATTGGCCTGCTGACCAGGTGAATGAACCTGGCCGGGCGGAGCTATAACCGCTAGGAACTCAAGGCAGGGCGTTGACCGCGACCTGCCGATGATTTGCGCCAATCCGACAAAGCACGTGCGTTTTGGCGGCAAACTGTATTGGTGCCCGGCGCGCTGGCCGAGATTACGAAAAGAATTGGGTGGGACTGGTTGTCTATCCGGCAAAGCCGCCACCGCCGCGAATTTACCGCCCTGGCGTGGAGCGCCTGCGCTGGATCCTTGCGCTGAGCCGTCGCGCCAACTGTGCTATTGGCGACAGTCCGGCAACCGATGTGCGTGGCGCACGGCCTTGCAGGCTATGACAGCCTCATGTCGGGAACAGGCCTGAAGGAACACCGGCGCGGACTCGAGCAGGGAAATAACCGACCTGCTGGCCCGACTATTGGATGAACAGGCCACTTACGCCATGACGAGGCCTAAGATGGTGACGTGGCCAGTCGCCGCGTGTAACGAACCTTTCAGATCCAATATCGGAGACCCGACGCTATGAGCGAGTCAACGGCTACAATACGAAGACCTGGATATCGGAATGGCGCACGAAACCGTGCCACACGATTTCGGGAAGATGACATCCAGCGGTTTCGCAGAAGTTCGGGTGACTACAATTCCCCCTGCACATGAACGAAGAGTTTCCCGCGAAACCGTTTTCGACCGCCGCATGCGCACGGCGCGCTGACGCCAAAGCTATTCTTCCGGCATTTCTGGGGAACAATCTGCCAGGTCCGGGGGCCATCTTCATCGGCCTGGTCCATGCCGCTTCAAACGCCCGGTATATCGGTGACCCACGGGTGACGTTCGTGCGGAAGTGGACCGAGAAGCAGGACCGCAGGCAAACCGGGTGACCCTGAAAGATGGAATGGCACTGTTGACGGCACAAACGCTCATCACGGGCGAAGCCGAAAGTGGTGTGCGCCGCGCGGGAGGCCTTTGATGCGTTTTTGCCGACTATCGCGGATGCTGAGAGTTGCGCGCGGCGCGCGTCGATAAGCGCTCGGCAATTTCGACGGGCTGCCATTGCCGGGGGCACCGAAGCCGTGCATTCGATGCGGGCCCGCAAGGCGGGCATGGCAAGTTCCTCCGTCGCGACCTTTGAGCCGCCTCGCGGGCCTTATTTCCGGCGAAACGGACCGCCATTTCGCATTTTCCCGTCCGGAGCGGCGGCATGCCAGCATCCTCGCCGAGGGCGCGGATGCTGTGTTCGGAATTGCCATTCAATGGGCGAGATGGCGGCCATGACGGATGAAGAGTTTGTGCGAAAAGGTCCTCGTCGAGGGCTGGGCGTCTCACACGTCCGGTCGGCTTCGATTTCCGTTCGGGCGCGGGGGGATGGGCCATTTGCGGCACGCCTTCCAGCCTGGGGCGGGCCTCGATTCGGCGTTCTGATTGTCGAGGAAGTGCTGGAACTGGGAACAAAGCCTCGTCGACCGCAACACGGCAAGCCCTGAGAGCGGGCGACCGGGAAACGGGCTGCCGAAATTCTCGGCGACTGGGTGGTCGCTGAAGGTTTCGTGTGGTCGAATCCGGTGAAAAGAACGGGCCGCACGTTCGGTTTCCGACAGCGAACATCCATCTCAACGACCTGATCCCACCCGCGCCACGGCGTCTTTATGCGGTTCCGCGCGCGGCTGAGGGTGAAGACGCGTGGCGCGATGGCGTCGCCAGGTTTCGGGCGCACGCCCACGACCGGTTTGCGTTGACCCGTTGCTGGAAACGTCATTTTCCGGACTTCGACCAGATATCTACGGCCAAGTGATTGGATAAGTGCAAGTGGTGTCGTACCTGCGGCCGGAACAGAAGTTCTGAGAGCGTCGACGCGCTTACGCGCAAATGCACAAGGACGCTGCGGAATCGCGCGTCCGACTTCAAGCGGCCTGCGTTCTCCGCCAATTAGCGCCTGATTTCCCGAAAACTGATCCTTGCCTGGCGGAACCCGGACCGTCTCCCGTGTTGGAATCAATATGCAGAATCATTGTGTTTCCCTTGCCTGGTCGTTGCCGTGCAACTTTGCGCCTTTGCCTGAGGGCGGGCTCGACTACGCCGCATTCGAGCGCCGACATGCTTGGGTCGGGTCTGTTCGGCGCGCGGGACTTGCACCTGTTGCGGATGACATTGGAGCGCGTTGGACCATGACGGGGGTCACAATGACGCAGGGCGCCCTATGTCTTTTCGCCGACGACCAAGCACGGCACCACCCTTCGCCATCATACGCGTGCGCCAATCCGGACGGGACGATTGCCGAGGGCTGGAATTCCTTGCGGGTATTGATTCCAGGACGGTCGGTCGAGGACGTCAGCCAGATTCAACCAGGGCGGTACGCCGCCGTATTCAGTCTACAAGTCTGATACGGAAACGGTTGCACATATCGCCCGCTATGTCATTCTCGACCATGGCGTTGACCTGGCGAACCTGCTGGAGAATTGCCGGCCGTGTTTCGCGGTGCGTGCGAAACATGTAAAGGAAGACCCTGTCGGAACAGGGCCGCAACGGCCGAAGATCGCGGCCAGATTAGTGACAGCGCGGGCGCCGCTGCTAGGCGAAAAGCATGGGCACGGGATACCACTGCATTCGAATTAGACGCCCGCGGCGCACTGACCCGATTTGACGGGGCGGGCGAAGCCGGGAATTTCATTGCGCAGAAAAACCATCAGAAAACCCGTGGCAAAGCCATGCGGAAACCCGTATCAGACCCATAGATACCCGCAAGAAGCCATACAGAGCCAACCATGACAGATTTCCCTGACGGACCGCGATTTAACCGCACACGCTGTTCCTTGCCGACAACCGATTTTCGATGCGAGGCGGGCCTGCCCGAAGCGGGAGCCGGAAGGATTGCCGGTGGGACGAGATGGAAGCTCTTATGGCCAGCTGCGCGCGGGACGGCGAAAGCGCGCGGCGAGCGACAGACCCGCACTGGGGACGGCCCAGTAGGATGCATGGATATCTAACATCATCCGATCTATATCCGATCGGCATGGGGCGCCGAAGGCAATGGATTCTCCACACGGCCCGCCTCTATGCCAACGGGATATCACCTCGGCCACAGCGATGAACAAGCATCGTCAAGGACGTGATCGTTGCGCTCGGACCCAGATGACGGGCATGACGGCCCCCTACCTGCGGGCTGGGACTGTCACGGCCTGCCATCGAATGGAAGGTTGGAAGAGGAATTCCGGTCGAAGAACCGTGGCAAGGACGATGTGCGGGCGACGAGTTCCGCCGCCGGCCTGCCGCGCCTATGCCGAAAAATGGGTCGGAAATCCAGGCCGGGAATTCCGCGCGCTGGGCATCGGAGGGCGAATGGGAAATCCTTACCTGGACCCATGAAGTTCGAGAGCGAGGCGGGACGATTGTCCGCGAGTTCCTGCTCATGGCCATGCAGGGCGCGCTGGTGCGCGGCCGCCAAGCCGATCATGTGGAAGCCCGGTGGAGCGCACCCGCTCGCCAAGCCGAAGTGGAATATTACGAAATCGGAAGGTGCGGTGATCTGGGGAAAGTTTTCCGGTTCCTCATTCGAAGCCGGAGGACGCCGGCCAAAGCTGCAAGCAGTGATTTGGCGCGAGCGTTGTCATCTGGACGACCACGCCCTGGACGATCCCGGCCAACCAGGCCCGTTGTCATTCAGCCCAGAGATTTCTTACGGCCTCTACACGGTGGATGCCGTGATTGAGTGAGGAAGAACTGGGGCTTCGCGACCATACGCAAGGTCGGGAAAAATGCGTCCTTTCCGATGCGCTGGCTCAGTCCGTTATGATGTGCCAAGGCACGCGCATTTCACACGGGTGGTTGATATCGATCCGACCGGCTTGGACGCTTCAAGCACCCACTCTCGGAGGATGGATCCCTTCTTCGACAAAGCCAATTCCCTATGGCTGTTGGCGAGCACGTCACCGCTGAATGCAGGTACGGGCTTCGTGCACACGGCGCCGGCGCATGGCGACGGATGACTTCAATGTCTGGTCGAGTCCGGTCACCACCACACAGGAAATCCGCCAGATCGTCGGATGCCGATGGCTGTACCACGCCGGACGTGCCGCGCTTTTGCGGGCATGGGACATCGTTCGCACCCAAGTGGGCAAGAAAGCGCGGCGAGCGGCAAGGCGAACAATGAAGTGATCGCGCGCTGGCCGAGAGCGGCAACCTGCGTGGCGCGCGGCATCACAACGATCCGCGATGCGCACTTCCTGGCGTCTCCAAGGGCCGGTGATCCGTCGCGCGGACGCCCGCAATGGTTCATCTCGATGGACAAGCCGGGGTCGAACGGGCAAGTCCGCTGCCGCGAGAATGCCCTGGCGCCATCGACGCGGACCGAATTTACTTTCTGCACGGGGACGCAACCGCCTGCGCAGACAGGGTCGAAGGCGACCGGGACTGGCTGATCAGCCGCCAGCGGCAACTGGGGCGTACCGATCACGATCTTTGTCGATAAATCTGGCCATGCCGCCACACGGCGGGCCTGCCAAGGCCGATACGGCGCAAAAGGCGCTAAACGAGACGATCAAGGCAGCGATCGCCAAGGGGCGGGGTTTTTCGAAGCCTGGTTCGATTACGCCGAAAAGAGACCTTCCTGTCCGCGCACGGCATAGACGGCCGCTGACTGGACAAGGTGACGGACGTGCTCGGACGTTCTGGTTCGATAGCGGTACGACGCATGCCTGTTGCCTGCGCGAGCGCGGCATCATTCGACGTCGAGACGGGGGCAGCCGATCTTCTACATGGAAGCTCTTGACCAGCATGCGCGGCTGGTCCCAGTTTCATCGCTTCTGGAATGCTGTGCGAACCGCCGTGGCATGGCGCCTTACAAGCAAGCTGCGGACCGCACGGCTTCATCGTTGATTCCGAAGGCAAGAAGATGCGAAACGATCGGCCACACGAATCGAACCGGAACCAGATCGCCAAGCAGTATGGCATCGAGATCCCTGCGCATCTGGACGGCTTCAGGGCGATACACCGAAGACCTTGCGCATCTCGACGAGATCATCAAGGGATCGGTGGATATCCTATCGCAAGCCTGCGCAATACAGTTGCCGCTACATGCTGGGCGCGCTGGAAGGCCTATACGGCAGGAGTGAAGCGTAATTTGCCGCCGACCAAGATGGCCCGCCGGCCCTCGAGCGCTGGGTCTGCACCGCCGTCGGAACTCGATACACAGGTAGCTCGCCTGCTTATATTGTCTATGATTTCAAAGAAGAAGTGATGAGCCTGTCGGATCAATTTCTGCGGCGTCGACCCTGTCGGCTGTGCTATTTCGATATTTCGCAAGGAACAGCCTCTATTGCGACCCCCCGCTTTGAAACGGCGGAAGCGTGGACAAGGCGACCGCGCGTTCGGAACCGGCGCCGTGCGGCCCCGCACGGTGATTGGCGCCGGTGCTGGAGCGGGCCTGATACATGCTTGCGCGGTGATTTGCCGTTCACGATGGAAGAGGCATTCCTCGAAAAGGCCACGTTCAAGGGACAGTGCCGCATCTGTGCACCTGCTACAGTTCCCGGGGACCACGCCCTTCGGGCTGGCAAGACGCGAGGGCTTTGCGAGCGCGTTGGGAGAAAATCTTCACGTGCGGCGCTCGTGACTGGCGCACTGGAAGTCGAGCGCCGCGAGAAAGCGGATTGGCGCCCTCAGTTGGAATCCTTAGCCCCGCGCATGCTGATGCCGACGAGGCATTGATTCAAGGCGTTCAAGCGGCGGAGATGCAGGGCGATCTGTTTCATCACGTCGGTGCGCGGAACTGGCTGCATTGCGTCGGCTGGTGAAAGGCGGGCGGATTCACCCTAACGATACGCCCGGTTGTGATCGTTGTATCCTGTGAAGGCGACGGCGTGAAGTGCCGGCGCAGCTGGAAGTATTTCGATCCGCGACGCGAACCCGTTCCTTCCCCGACATCACGCCGCGCGATGCGCTGAGCGTGAAGGCCGGGGACGCCACGCCAAGGCTATTCGTTCACGGATTGTTGAAGCGGGCGGCGCTCCGGATTTGTTGCGGGCTTTGCTGCGCATTAGGTTCCTCGCAATCATGAATAATGATCGGGAGGGACAGATCATGAAGTATCTCGCAATTAGGCGCTGTTTGTGCGGCGGCTGCTGGGCCGTGTGCGACACCCATTTTGCAGAGGCACCGGAAGCGCGTTGTCGACGGTGCCTCTGCGCCTCCGAAGTTGCCGCAGCTGAGACGACTCCGGCAGCTGGTAATCGTGATCGAGCCACGGTCGTTGATGGTCGCGCGGTGTCCGAGCGCTTGCCGTTTGCAAGAAAAACCCCGCCCTAACGAAGACAAGGCGCGCGACGCAGGCCGCAAACCAGCCGAAGTGCTAGCCCTATCTCGGGGCTTCAAGCTGGCGGACACGGCAGCGATTTCATGCGTCGGCGGCTGGTACCACCGAAGTGCTGTCGATTTTCGCGGGTCGGGCCGGACGGTACCGTCTATGCCCACAACAGCGAAGCGGCGCTCGCCCTGCGCGACCGGGCCTTAGACAATGGCGGCTGACGGCCGCCGGCTTGCCGCGACGGCTAGCCAATGTGGTGCGCAAGACGAAGAACTTGACGGGAACGGGGCGCTACCATCCGGCTGGCAAGCGTGGACGTGGCCTGACGGGGCTGAATTTCCATGACGTTTACAACGCCTATGGTCCTGAAGCCGCGGTTGGCTGCCTGTTGCTTATTCGCGGCACACTGAAGCCCGGCGCCGTACTTGGCGTGATCGATCATGTCGGCAAGTGTCGGGGCTGACAACAATGAACTGCACCGAATCGATCCGGCCCTTGCGGTCGCGTCGGCGGAGGCGCAGGTTTCGTTGTTGATATGAACAGCGGATATTCCTGGCCAAGCCCGGCTGACGATCATTACGAAAAACGTGTTCGACCGGCCGTGCGCGGCCAGGACCGACGGTTCCATTCTGAGCTGACCAATCCTGAAGAAAGACAGGGCGCGGCGTGCTGCATTACGGGCAGGGACGCCCGTACAGGCCGCCTGAACCTGCACAGAATCGCTTGATCGGCGGGTCGGGGTCTGCAATCTGCACTGCATGAAGTTCCAATCCGGCAAAATATGGGCTGCTGGCCCTCTGAGTGTCGTGATCCTGGCCGATCAGGTGGTCGGAAATGGGCTGTCCTGTCAGAGCCGCGTTTCAATGCGCGCCCTGTCTGATGCGGTCTGTTTTGCCTTGCGGCTCGGATGGGTTGTGCCGGGACCGATTGGACCTAGCATGTTGTGGAAAACCGGGGAATGAGCTATGGTTTCCTGCAATCCGAAAGGGGATCATTGCGCTGGGACTCGCCGGCGTTGATGCTGGTGATCGCACTGGGATTCCTGTCTGCGTTTGCTTTGCGCGCTGACGGACGGCTGCTAAACTGTCGCTAGCCCTGGTGTGGGGGCGCTTTCGGAAACACTATCGACCGGGTGGCGTTTCGGTTGCCGTTTGGTCGACTTTATCGACGCCAATGCGCTGTTTTTCCGTGGGTCTTCAACCTTGTGGCCGATGCTGCATTTAGTGTTTGGTGCGGTCTTTGCTTGTTTGTCGACCAGTTCTTACTGTCGGTCGAAAGCAGGGCTAAGGCCTAAAATATGGAGTGATTAAAACCGAAGCCAACCGAGGCGAGGACGCCCTATCATATGAAACCTGTTTGCTTCTTATTGCAGCTGGTGGTGCCCTGGCAGTCACGAAGGCGCCTTGCAGTTTCGGCAGTGCGGCGCGCGTACACCTGACGATGTTTCGCGTCGTGAACCAAGGCGCCCGCTGATCATTCCACCGGAAATGCCTTGGCGTCCGCCACCAGCTGGCGGCCTCGCTGCCGGCAGAAGTCGATCCGGACCGCACCGAAGTGGCGACGCTTTTGGAGTTCGACCGGTCGGCAGGATGCCAGCAAGTCTGAACGGGTCCCTGGGGTGGTTAGCATCGGCTGGCGCGAATGCCGTCAATCCGATGGTGCGCTCGCAAGGTCGACTATGAAGGAGACCAAGGGGACGAATTCCGGAAGTTCATCCGGAGTTCGTCGACAAGCTGCTTTTCATGGCGCAAGGAAAATCCGGAAAGACCTGAAGCACCCGGGCGGACAACGCCACAGGTGGCGGCGATGTTCGTCATCGAAAAGGCAAGCGGGTTCGGCCCGCCGGAAAGCTACCGGGAACCTGATCACGCCAAAAACGACGGACACTAGAGACGGAATAAGAGCGAAAGCATGCCCATGAAACGGATTATCACCGGAGGCTGCTTGCGGGTCGCCTATTGTGCCGGGCGCAATGGGCGACGAAGGGCCGCGTGGGCGCCCGAGACCTTCACGCTAGGACAACTGGCATGGAAGTCGTCGTGTGGGCCTGATCACCGCGCGGCCGGTTGGTTACCCATATGTCTGGTACAAAGGTCGGGCGCTGTTTGATGAGGCTGAGGGCAAGTCCGGCTCGCCCACCTTTTCGGAGGCATGTGATGGTTGCAGGGAGACCCAGAAATCTCGGGCCGAGGGAATTCACCACGATCGATGCAGCGTAATGGCGGGAACTCAACGCCTTCACCAGCTGGGACTACACCGCCTATTTCCGGAAGCGCGTGGCCAAAGCCGCAACTGGGGCAAGATGATGGAGCTCGAGCTGAGACGGATGGTCAATCTCAGATCAAGACCGATCGCCGAAGGGTCCCTTCATTTCCGTAGCGCGCGTCGTCAAGAAAGAACGCCGCCAGCGCACGAGAACAATCCCGGGGCGATCCTGCAGGAGCAGGTGCTGTCGACACTGTGGAAGGGCCACCCCTACGAGATCACAGTGATTGGCCGTGATGGAGAGGTCGCGCCCTGACGCCGGAAACGTATTGGCATTCTACGAAAAATTTACTCGCCTGAAACCGCAACTTCTCGTGTGGCAAGGCGATTGTGGACGACCGATTGAGGTTCGTATGCTGCCGAGCGACCTATGGCCAGATCGAGCCGACCGGCGCACAGTGGATGGACGCGCAAGTGGGCGCCGGTGCCCTTGCCACCTGAGAAACGAGCTGATCGTGCATGCCGACCCGAAGGTTCCGCCAGGGCGGCCCAGTTGGAGCCGGTATTTATTCAGGGCCTGTCACAGTCACCGCCAGGCGGCGGAAATCCTTACCGCGCTTGATGTCGGGGGCTCTCCGTACTCGTCGGCGGCATGACCAGCCGCCTCTACCAGGGGCGCTGGTTTGAAGACGAGCAAGTTGCCATCGATGTGAAACATACGCATGGACCACGCGCACGATGAAGCCGGCGATATCAGTGCGAGCCCCGTCGACGGCGTGTTCGTTGCATGAACTCGACCCACGCGCGGTTGATGGGCAAAGGTCCGTGATATTCTCGCGAAGGAGTTTCACCGATTGCGAAGTGGTGCGTGCGCGCAATTCATTGGCTGCCGAGGCAATCTATGGTCGCGACAGTCAATCGCGATGGCCAACACGTCGGGTCGACGTCGCCCTTGGTGGCACGGTGGACCAATCCTGAACTATCCCGACCGAGATCCGCTCGATGCCACACGGATTGAGGCCATTGCCGCCTGCGCAAGGTGTTCGGTGAAGACCCGGCACTATATCGGAAGCGGAACTTGGTTGCCAGCCGAAGGAGCATTTGAGATGGACATTACCTGAAGCTGATCCTCGCGCGCAGCAACAGCGATCGTGCTGACCGCCTGCGTTCTCGGAAGCCCTTGCCGCCCCCGCGCCGGAGACCCTCGTCGAAAACCGTCACCGAACCGGAAATGGTCGTCCATGTTCACAAGGGCGATTTCGCCGAAATCCAGCCAATTCGAAAACCGCCGGCGGCGTGTCGGTCTGGCTCGTGTCGAGCCGTCAATTCCGATCCTGTCGCTGGAAATGGCGTGGAAGGGTTGGCGAGACTCCGATCCGGAACGCGCCGTCGAAGGCCTGGTCGGACTCGGTCGTCTACAACATGAATGAAGGCGCAGGCGATCTCGACTCCTGCATTCCAGACGCGGATGCAAGAGTTGAAACATGATTCGGGTTTGCTCGACGCAATGACTGCGACAGCTGTTCCAGTTCCATGCTGATCGAGGACTTGCGGACGGAATGCCATGGACCTGATTGCATGCGGCCTTTTCGCCCGCGCCGCGCTTCGATTGACGGCCCGTTCGAACGGTTCCAGCGCGAAAACCTGATCCGGGATCAAGCAACGTGAAACGAGCCCGAACTGGTTGGCCCGTACGGCCATGGCCAACGCGCTCTATTCCAGCACCATCCCTTATGCCCGCCAGACCGAGTGTGGAAAGCATCTCCGCGCTGACACCTGGCGCTCGCACGCGAAAAACAGAGCGGGAAGCTGATGGTCAAGGACGGCTACTGGTTACGGCCGTGGGTGCCGTGACGCCGGAGGTGCTCGCACATGATCGACAGGCCGTTAGAAGGGCCTGCCGAAGACGAGTTGAGATTGACGCCGTGGCGGGACATTACGCTGCCTGCGCATCGCGCGACCCCATGCCTCCGTCGACGCTGCGCAGCCGCAAAAGCCTGGTCTCGTTTTTCCGCGCCGGGACTGCAAGCGCACACGGACCCGGACTTCTTTTACGGCTATGTCCTTAAATTACACGCGTCGGTTGGCGGCGGTGGGCGAAAAGCCGTCTGATTGAAGGACGCTCCGTGTCGAAAAAGGGCCTGACCTTATGGCATTTCTATGACCAGCCTGTCGAGATTCGGACAATTCCAATACCTGGAGCGGCGGCGGGCAGACCAAGAATGAAAGCGCCGTGCGAATTCCTTGCGGGCATTCACCGACGAACTCAACTCAGTTTGTTCGCGATGGCGTTGACGCCGGAAAGAAACTCGACGACGAGAAGCTTACCTCACCGGGGTTCCTATGGCTCTGGGCTTGATTCAACGCAAAGATTGCCGACAGATGATGGCGTGCGCCAGGAAGAGCTCTGCACGAACTATTCACACGCGCAACGCCGAAGATCAATGCGGTGACCTCGACGATTGTGAAACCGGGTGGCGAAAGTCTACCTGTCGCCCGACCTTTTTACATTTCGTGATCGTCGGCGAGCCCGAAGGATAGAATAGTCAGTCCTGGTCTTGCGCGGTGTCGCAAGGGCCGGCGCTGCGATCCCGCGGACATATCCTCGGCGGAATTCGTAGAGTTCGGCCGGGCGTCCGCCCGTTGGCCGCGTCTCGAGCCGCCCGGTGCCGTTGACAGTCCCGTCTTTCCAGCGCGCGCCGGAAGTTCTGCGTGTTGGAGCGACAAGCCGAGAATGCCCTCCACGGTGCGCTGGAAGCGCCGAGAGCGTGAAGCGCTCGGGCAGTAGCTCAACAACGACAGGCCAGGCCGGTATTTGATCTTGCCGCGCAGGCGCGACAGGGGCCGTGGCCAGGATGCGGCGGTGTCGGAGACCATGGCAGCACCGAAAGCAACAGCGGATTGGGCAGGCCAGCATCGCCGCGCGCATTCGGCGACAAGCCCGGCTCATACAGCAGCTCGTATCCTCCCAGCAAACGCGTTTCCTCGACCCACCGGCACCGTCGAAGACCGAAGGCGATACGGGGCGCGGGTCGAGGCGCTGCGTCGTTTGCCGGCAGCCCATGTGTAGGAGGTGGGAGCGAGTTCAGCGTCGATCATTGCGGGCGGACCGTGGCGATGGTCCTTCCCAAGGGAAGTAGCGGTTACCATCCCGCCAGGCGGGGCCGCGAACCGTGAAGTGGTTGGTGCGGCTTCAGGCATCAGGGCGAGGTAGCCGACGGACGATTTGACGGCGGGCGGCGGGCAGGAGTGTCGGGGAAAAAGGGTGCCTCGGCGTATCACGGTCCTTGTGCCGACGTGTAGAAGCGGTTCGACATAACGATTCGAAGCCCGGTCTTTTCCCGCACCCAGCCGCGCAGCGACAGGTCGAAGGTGCGGTGGCGTTCCGGGTCGAAACGGGCCGGAAAAGGGCACAGGCGTTCTTCGCCAGGTGTCGCGCTTGGCTGACGAGGACAAGCGGCGCATTCATCCTCAGATTGGCAACCATAACGGCAGGACAGGGCCAATCAGTACAGAATAGGTCATCGCCGTTACTCATTTCGAAATAAACATTGTGCAGTTATGCCCGTTAGCGCGCAAGAAAGCTTCCTGCGCTGCGTGGCCACCGAAAGCGGTTTCAGCTTGAGGCGAATGCCGTCCGGTGGCTTGCCGAACAGGCTTGTTTCGATTCTGCTCGGAGAAACCGGCGAGCTGACCGCCTTCGAACCAGGCCGAAGGATATGACTCGGGCTTTCTTGATCAGTTTCTTTTAAGCCTGACCGGGTGACCGTCGCCAGTTTTCGAACCGGATTATGGATGGCCCTTCCTGCAGGCGGCCTCGAATTGACTGTAGCTTTCGCGAGCAAAGCGCCTTGGAACGGCGAGAGCATTGTCGCCGATCCCCAGCGTATTCCGGGCTGTTTCAATGCAGGGACGCTGTCAGGGCGGATTCGCGAGGATTGAGTCCTGGTTCCAGCATTGTGGCAGAAGGTCTTCGACGATTACGAGTGCTCGGCTACCGAAAAAGGGCCGTGGCCGCCCTTGGGTCTGGCCATTTTCCAGCGGGCCACGACGAGCGAGGCCATGAGCAATTCCTCAATCTCGATATCCACGGGGAGGATGGCAAGGTCGAGCCGACGGTTCCCGACAGCATGCGCTTTGCCAGAACCTCGAGGATTGTTTTAACAGAACGCTTCGCTGGGTGCTTCATCGGATCATCTTTAAGCTATTGGTAGGGCAAGGGTAAGAAACGGAAGGGGCGATTCCGGTTTACCGGAAGTGACCCCATTTTCCGCCTTGATCGGCAAATGCCATTGTTTAAGTCCGTTGCGGCATAACCCATTGCATATCACCACCCAACCAAAAAAGCCCGCCGAGGACGATATATGCAGGGGCCGGAGCAAGAAACAGGGGACCATTGATCCGATTTCAAT
>Ga0163217_1034854_pt1 | contig 15872 bp, 25 predicted proteins | sample SynspAceP_FD_185933 | JGI IMG/M metagenome (GOLD analysis project Ga0163217, IMG submission 185933) | Saline lake microbial communities from Ace Lake in Antarctica - Synechococcus sp. Ace-P (PacBio error correction) | ecosystem: Environmental > Aquatic > Non-marine Saline and Alkaline > Saline ... | reverse complement strand
TGGGTTGCGTTTGGATCAGTTCTAGGGTTGGTGCGGTGAAGGGGGGCAGTTTTGGCGGTGGGGATTTGGAGAAGGTGTATTTCAAGGGGGATACTAGCCTGATTCTGCAGGGAATGGGTTCAGGGAGTGGTTGGGTGAGCCCTTGCTTCGGTATTGTTGAATTCACGTGTGTGCAAGACGCGCCCGATCGGCACCACGAGGTGGAGGTTGGAGGGGGTGAAGTGGGGGGGATCGTGGGGGGGCAAAGCGGTGATGGAGGCGATTCCGAATACCGATAAGACAATGCCGGGTTCGGAGCGCGGTGGTATCGACGGGTGGTCAGTGTGAACCGAGGGCAAATGCGTTGCCGATCAGGATGTATGGCTGGAAATGGTGGATTTTTGGTGTTGTCAGGATCGTTCGCGAGTCGGCACGGGGCGGCGAGGAACGGGGGTGAGGGTGGGATGTTTACAGCGGACATGGTGAAATGTATAGGTGGTGAATTCGTTGATATTACCGATAGCGGGTTGATGCCTGATCGGAGTCGCAATCGTCTTTGGACGTTCTTGTGTTGCTGTTGTCCGTGTTTGTGGAATCAGTTTTGTGGGAGCTTTGGAAGCGAATTAGGTCCGTGTTCCCTGGGTGAGTTTTGGATGGAAGGGGGTGAGCGGCACAGGGGTTGCGTTGACCTGAATCCACGGTGAGGGAACAGGCAGGGGGGGGAGGACGTGTGGGAAAGGGGTGGGCAACGAGTGTGATAGGAGTTGCGAGTTTTGGTTGGATGGTTGTTAGTTGTTGGGCTTGCAGGAGTTGTTGCAAGAAAAGGTGAAGTCGAAAGGTTGAGGACCGGGGAGGGTGCTGTGGTGGTGGCTGTGAGGTGGCGAGGTGTTGATGTTGGAGGTCAAGGGGGTATTTGTAATTTTGTAGTTGGTTTTTCTGCGATATGACGTGATTTATTGGGATTTGTTGTTGGACTAACTTTCGCGTGGGGGGGCTTGAGGTTGAAGGTGGTTGGAGCAGGGTTGGTGTGCCGATAGCGGATGGGGGTGTTAGCCGGGGTTGGTTTGAGGGCAGGTAGCCGGGAGTTTTTGAGCCCGGTGGCTGTGCTCATTCTTGGACCGGAGGTTAGAGTAGGGTGTTGTCCGCGGGCCTTGGTCGAGGATGATGGTTTGAAGTTGGAAGTTTGGGGTTGAAAGGATGTTGTCCGCATGGGCGGTGAAGATGCTTAAAGGCAGGTGTGGGAGGGTGTAGGTGCGGGTGTTGTTGAAGAGGGGTTGGGTGAGGGCGACGTGGTGGCGCCACCGTGTTGTAGGTTCTTTCTTTGGGAATTGTAGCGTGTTTTGGCCTTGTTTCGGTGTTTGAACGGGGAGTGGTTGGCGGTGCCGTGATGGCGGACCAAAGAGCCGAGGGTGTGAAGGGGTGCATTGGTGTTGTGGTGGTTGGAACATGAAGTTGAGGTGGGAGTGGAGGGGTGCGTCGGGTGCGGGGGTGTAGGAGGCGAGGCGTAGTGGGGTTTGTAGGGACGTCAGGGGATGGAGGGTAGGAAGAGTTCCATGGGCAATGTTAGAGAAGTTAGTCAGGAGTGGAGGATACGTTGATGAGGGGAGTTTGTAAGATTGGGCTGGCGGTTTGATGGGTGCAGTGGAGGGTGGTTGTGGGAGGACACGCGGAGTGATGTTTTGTTGCGTACCTTTCCAAGGCGACGGGAAGAATGGGGATTTGTCGATGTTGTGGGAAGGGGGCAGGCACCGAGGCAGATGGCAGATGGTGGCGCGAGGGTGGGGGATCTAGAGAGATAGGTTGTTGGTTGGAGGTGACATACAGTGGGATAGGAAAGGTTGGCCGTGTGATGGTGGTGGTATTAGGAGGGGGGTGTGTTGAGGCGGGAATAGGTGGGAACGGCCCTTGATTAATGTACCAGAACCTTTGAAATTTTAGGTGGGGGGTCGATGTTTGGTACAATTTTGGGTTTGAGTGATGTTGGGGGGGGGTGAGGTTCTGTAGTGGAGTTCATGTAAGGTCTCAGGTTGCGTTTTGGGCTGGGCGTTTTTTTTATCCGTTTTCTTGAGTTTCGGTAACATGGTGATCGTGTGGCCCGTTTCAGAGCAGGTGAAGTTTGTGACGGGGTTGGGTTTGAGTAGTTGTGGATAAGTTGGCCCTGGATAGCCTGCCATGCTGTAAAGTTTTTGATTTGATTTTGGTCGTTTTTTGTTTTGAGAGGGGTCTGGTTGGGACGGATATTTGGATTTGTGCTGAAGTTGAGGATGGCGGCAGGGGATTGCTAGTTGCGGCTGGGATTTTTAAGTCGTGGTTACAATTTCGATGGGTAGGCGTTAGAATTTGGGGTGGGGTTTCTTTTTTGCCTGCTTGGTTGGATTCTGTCCCGTGTAGTACCTGTGGTGATCGGGTATTGGGTTGGCCGGTGGTATCTGGTGTTGGTGCTTTGGTTATGGTGGATGAGTGGAGGGAATTGGGGCAGTGTGAGGTCGGCTCTTGGGTTGGTTTTTGTTTTTGGTTGTCTGTTTTCCCTTCTTGGATGGTGGGGGAAGTGGGATGAGGGTTATCGTGTATGCTTGGCGTGGGTGTTTGCGGTGGAGTGGGCTTATTGGGGTTTTCGGCGTGGGTGGAGAGTTGGTTATTGCGCTGAGCTGTCTGTCTTGGTGTTGGTGGTGGAGGGGCCGTTACTGTTCTTTGTGGCAAGATGTTTCTGGGAGGGGTCGTCGGCTGGTCACGTTGGGGGGGTCAGAGGGGAATTGGCTTGCCGGCGGGGGAGGAGAATTGCTTGGGAGATCCGGTTTGTACCCGAGTGGTTGTGAGGACGCTTGTCGTGGTGACGAGCTGAATGGAGCTGCGCGCTTCGGTTTGGAGGAACGTCCAGAGTTTGAGTGGCGGGGGTCGTGGTTGTGCGTGTTTCGGGGTGGCGGGTGACGATTTGGCATACGCATATGTGGTGGAGGGGCGGCGGATGTGATGAGTGGGGTTTCTAAGGATCGTTGCGGGATTGGTCGGTGATCCAGGGTGCCGGGCTCGCGGCTGGAACCACCTTCGACTGAGTGTGGGTTGTTTGGCAGTGGGGGGCTGACGACTGTGGTGTGTTACTAACCAACTGTCTTGGGATGGGTTCCTGAAGGCCGCGCGCGGTTGCGCCCGGTGGTTGGTGCGTTGTGGTGGAGGGGGGCTTTAGTCGCACGCTGAGGGTAGATTAGGTGTTGCTGGTTGGCAACGAGCTGTCCGATTTGGCGGATGCCGGCCAGGGGTTTTCTGGGTCCGTGTCCCGGGTTACGGGGTGCGAGCATCGGGGGTTGGGGGTTGGTGGAACTCCAAGGCCTGGGGCACGGTGCGTTGGTTTCGGATTCGGGTGGGCGCAGTTTGGCTGGGGTGATGGGGGTCGTTGGCAGTAATGTTCGATGGAGGAGGTTGTGGCTGTTGTAGCCCGTCGCTGTGTGGGTTTCTGGGCGGGTCGTTCTGCCTTGGCCGGTAAACCACTTCCACTCCCGTTGACCGCGTCTGTCCGTGTTGGGTTTAAGGATCTGCCTTTTTAGTGCTGCGAGGCAGCAGGCGTCTCGAGGTGAGTTAATGGCTGAGCGAGCAAGGGTGGCCGAGGTGGGTCCGGCGTGGTCAATTGCGTAATTGCGAGTAGGTGAATGGGAAGGAGCGAGACTGGGCTGGGTGGCGTCGCGTTCCGATTTGAAGGGGGTGCCCGGTCTGGGGGGCCTGTGCAGCGATTTGTTGGATGTGAGTTGAGCATGGCTTCAAGTCTTCAGGGCGGTGTTAGGCCCGCATATGTCGGAGCCGGTGGTGAATGTGCCGTTAGTGCGGGTGTGTTTAGGGGGTGCTGTGCTCGGCGGTTCCTCAGCGGGGGTAAGGCCCGCAGCGCTTTGATTTGCATGGTTAGTGATCCGCATGGGTGTTCGTGATGGTGACTGTTGATGAGACCGTGGTGCTATGGTTGGAGGATCTGGATTGCGGCAAAGGGTGCCTGATTTTTCGGTGTTGCTCAGGGTGAGCACGAGGTAAGCTAGGGGCAGTGTGGGTGTTGATTTCTTGGCATCGGAGGTTTTATGCGGTTGGTGTGGGGGGATTCGTATCTTGGCAGTGGGGGGAGGTGGGTGCGGTGATTTGGGGCGACGAATAGGGGAGGGTGGGTGGGGTGGGCTCGTTAAAGTTGTTGGGGGCCAGGGGGCAGGGGGTTGTGGTCTCGAGGATGTTGTTGGTGTTGATGCAGTATGAGTTCGGGTGGGCCGATCGAGGGAGTGTAGTTATGGGCGAGTGCGGCTTTTCTGCTTCGAGGGGTAGGTAAGTGTCGCGTGCTGGGCCAGGGGCCGTGCAGGGCCCGGATGGCGGTTGCCGTTTGCCGTCCGGGACATGGGCGGTCGGAAATGCTCCGTCCCGTTAGGGGCAACCGGTGTGTCGCAGAAGCGGGCGGCAGGGGGTACGGGGCGGGGTGGAATGCAGTCGGTGGGCTTTGGACGTGGTTGCCCCGTGGCGGCACCGTGGTTTGGTGGGGGGTTTGATTTGAAGGAGGGGGTGAGTGGTTGAATAGGGATGCGCGAGTCGGATTTTGGGGATGCGCGGGCAACTTGTGGGCCGGCCCAGGGAGGTGTAAGGGTTGTGGATGGACTCGTGTGGGAGGGGCAGTTGCAATAACGGTTTGGAGGGAAGGTAAATCGGTGTTGGTGGTTGCAGGGGGGGACGGCTTTGGGCTGGCCTGTGATTGATGGGCGGGATGGAAGGTGTGGGTTTCTGGGCTGGTTGTTGTTGTTGGACCGGGCCATCGGGCGGGTCGCATTTGCTGCTAGGATGACGGGTGTGTTACAAGTACGGGCAGGAGTGCCCATGTGCCATTGGAAGGCCTCAGTCGAGTGTGGCGGCTCTGTGCGATAGCGGGTCGATTACAGTTGAATGATTGGGACTGACGCCGGGGCAGGAGGAGGGGGGGGGGGGGGGGGAAGGTTTGGTGGGTTTCTGTGGGACAGGTGGCCTCGTGGTGGTCCATGCGCGGGTGAAATGCAATTGCGGTGCCCTGGAATGCAGGAGCCAGGGTGCCTCTGCTGATGCTTGGACATTGAGGGAGGCGTTTGGTGTGAGGTCCGCGAAAGGGCTGAGGAGGGTGTGCGGTGTTCCGTCGGGACAACGGGGATGGACTTGTGGGAGATACGCTTCCGGCGAATTGACAGGTTGATCCGGTGGCCGTGGCTGGAGGAGTGAGCTGCGAGCGTGGTGCGTTGCATGAGGGTGTGGGTATGGATGTGGGGGATCTGTTGATTTTCGTGGGGTGATGTGGTTTGGGCGGTGATGTGGGAATGTTTCCGTGATCCTTGCGTCGGTGTGGCGATTGGAGGTTCTTGGGCTGGGCTTTGTGGTGCAGGTTCGTTTTCGGCCTGGTTGGTTGACTGGATTTGTGGTTGGCTTTTGGCGGAAGGCTTTGGATTGGGTGGCGGTGATCGCTTTTGCCGATTATTTTATCTTTTATTTGTTGATGGTCGCCTGATGAGAATGGGCTATTCTGGGCCGCGGGTTGTGATGGATTTGCGGCTGGGTGATTGGTGTGCTTCGTGTGAGATTTGGGCTTTGGTTGCGTGCCGGCGATATGGGCACGGGTGATCGCGTCGTTCGGCGGGTGCTCCCTGTGGTGTTTTCCTTACTTTGCAGGCCGCTGGCGTGTTTTGTCATCGCGGGGTTCTTTGCCGGCGTGGTGGGGTGGTTGGTGATTTTGGTTTTAAGTTGATAGTTTCGTTGCTTGATACGGCTGCTGTTCCAAGGCGTGTATCAAGGGGGTTCGTGTTGAGTGCCATTCGCGTCCGAGTTGAGGGCGATGTGAGGGGGGTGGTTAGGAGTGCGCCTTTTTTTTCCCCGTGTTACCTCCTCACCGGAGTATCGGTCTGGTGTTAAAACCTGCCGCTCGGGTTGCCCGATACGTTTTCGGACCAGTCCCCTGGCGAGTCCGGACCTGTTTGGCCCCGTGCTCGGGGATCGATGACCCAATCACCATTTGTGATTTTCCCGGTTCATCAAGGATCTGTCGGGGATGGCGGTGATCTATTGAGTCTCAGGAATCTGGGGAGGATCGCCCGTCATCATCCTTGCAGGGTGGTTTATTTGATGTTACTTGCTTTCAACTTGTCTCAACGTGAGGCCGTGCGCTTCCAGGATGGGAGAAGGTTTATCTGTTGTCATGGGTGGTCGTTGGGCTGGATGGCTGATGGCTGTTGCTTGTATCAAAGGGGCCTGTGTGGGGTGGGTGATTGCGGATTGGAGCGAGGCCCGTGTCATTTGGGGCTAGCGGACGACTGAATCTCGTGGCGAAGGTTGCCAGAATGGTAACCCGGTACCACTGCAGGGACCTGGGAGCCGCATAGCTGGGCGGCCTGGGGCCGGCTTGCCTCGGAGTTACTTGAGGCGGTTTCCGGTTGGAACGAGTAAGGGGCGGGATCCGGTTCGATGTGTGTTGAGTTTTGTATCGGCCGTTGTAGGAGTGCCTTATTGATGTCCTGGTGCCTGTTTGCCGTGAGTGGCCTTTCAAGCTAAGCGGGTTGCTGTTGGGGTGCCGTGTGCATGGCTCCCGGCGGGATCAGGGGCCTTGCGTTGTGTTGCCCCTGACTTCGGTGGTCTATCATCCGACTACCTGATCCATGGCCCGATTCGTGTCTGGGGAGTATTGCCCACGCCGTTGAAAACGCACCCTTTTGCGGACGACTCCTTCAGTGCCTTCCCCGCGTGAAGGACGCGGTGTGGTTATGGACACGAAGGCCCACAGCAGTGTTTGGGATCCGAGGGCAGTAGTCGGGTGAGGAAGCCCGTTCCCGCGATGTGTATTTGGGGGGGATCTGGCGGAGTGAAGGTTCTACTGGATCCGAGGCCGCGTTTTGCTTTGGCTTCGGCGGAGGTTGTCCGGGTGCTGACAATCGGGAGTGTCACTGGAGGACGGTCATAGCCGCATTTGGCGATTATCTGGCCCCGAATGCCGGCCCTGGATGGGCAGAGCCCGTTGCGTCCGGCCGATTAGCGTTTTGCGGGGCAGGGATGTTGTTGGCTGAGGGGCAGTGGGTCATTACCGAGCAGGTTTGTGGTGGCGCATGGGTCGGGCCATGATCCGGCCAGGCGACAGTCAAGCCAGGGCGAAGTTAGTCGCGCAGAATAAGTTTGCGCCAGGTGGGGAGGTGTTTGTTTGGAATGGGTGTTGTGTTCTCCTGGGTAATTTTTGCTTCAGGATTTCTTTGATTTGTTGGCCTTTGTCTATGTTTTTTTGGTCTTGGTTTGGTGTTGTCAGTTGTGTTTAGATCAGGTTTGCAAGCGATATGTGGGATTAATCTCAGAGGAGATCGTTTTTAGGCTTTATTGTTGATTTAAAGAATTCTTGAATAGAGTTGACTATTGCAAGTTCAACTGACTAAAAGGTCCTTACTGTAGGCCAGTTGATTTTCACCTTCTTTTATCCCATGATCTGAGTCCCATGAGTTGAAAACCGGATTGCCCGTTTTTTGGCTCCGGAAAGCAGAATGAAAGGCAGGTTCATTTGGGGGATAATCACCGTTGGCTGGCCCTAGGTATTGTCAATGGCGGGCGGCTGGTGGGCGCTGGTTAAGTGATAGGATGAGGGGTGGCGTGCGTTGGGGAGGACAGTTTGGGTTGCGATTTTGTGCCAGTGGGCGCAGCTGGTGCGTTCTGGCTGCGTGTCGGACCCGCGTGCGCTAGGTTGGCCAGTGGGACCGTCAGCTCACTTGTGAGCGGTTTTGATGGTGGTCTTTGCAGTTCAATATGGGTTTTGATGACGTATAAAGGAAGTCCTTGCGAGTGTTGGCAGGCCGGTAGAAAATTGTTTCTTTTTGCGCGTCCTTCACTGACCTGTGGTCCGGGAAATGATCGTTGAGGTCTCTGCGGCGGTTTCGCCAGGCCGTCTGTACGCCGAGAGAGTGACGGGTGCCAGTTGCGCCAGGCGGGCTCTTGCCCAGGGAGTGGAAGGTGGCAGGTCTTGGTCCAGACCAGGTTGGGGGACCGGGGCCATTGAGGCGTTGTGTGGACCGCGATCGCTTTCTCTCTTGCGTGGGCGCTTCAGCGCAAAGGGCGCGGCGGGCTGTTGGGGCTTGGCCGTGCCGGATGCGGCCCGAAGCTGCGACCCGAGGCGTTTCTTAGGCGTTGTTTGAAGGTGGAGGTGCCAGGTCCGACAGGTTCCGGCTTGCTAGTGGGCGTTCCTTTTTCCTCGGCTTTCGGATGTGGACACTTGGCTTTGGCAGGGCTTGAACTGCCTGACGTGTGGGCCTAACAGTTGGTTGGGGGGTCTGGGATCATGGTTGCGAGATCCAGTGTTTTATACCAGGTGGAGAAGTCAATGGACCTTTGTTGGGCCTGAGTCCAACCGGACTCTCGGCCATCGGCCGCGCTGGCCTGCGTGATCCAGCGTGGTGGCCTGGGTGCAGCAGCTTTGCCGCCGGTCGGGTGGGAGGGGCTGGATGGCGCTGAGCGCACACCCCGAACTTGTGGATTGGCAGTGTGCTTTCGGAGGGTACAGGGCTTGGTGGAGCTGGGGTTGTGGGTGGGCGGCAAGTCCTCTGCGTTACGGGAGGTTGGCAGGGACAGGTTAGCCGAGTGGGGAGTGTTCGAGGGGCCGATGGCTTCTCAGGTTCCGAAAGAGCGGGTTCTGCGGGCAAGGAGCTAATGTTTTGCTCCGCCGGCATGGTGGGGCTTAGTCGCCGGACTTGGGTTCTTCTGTTCTGGGGGGACCGTTGCAGTCGCTTTGCAGCAGTCACGGCCGCAAGGTGACAGTGGGCAGGCAAACAGGCCTGGTTGTTCTCAGCTTGGCAGGCAGCCGTACCTTTGGGAATGGTGGGGTGATCAACCAGGTTCGAATCTGAGCGTTGGCGGGCACTGCCTGACGATTTGCCGCATTCCAGGCTGAGCAGGGTAAATTCGCCGGGGATTGATGGTCTGCGCCGCCGTGGCGGGTGTGCATTTATCCGCCGCCCCAGATGCACGGGTGGCGCCCGCACGAATGCAAGATTCGCCGCCAGCATTTGGAAGTTGCGTCCAAGTTCGAAGAGGCTGGGTTGTGCTAAGGGTTTTTAAGGGCGGCGCTTCAATCCTTTGCCCGGGTGCACGGCTGGCGGTGTGATGGGGGTTTCGGGTGGTGTTGCGGTGAACCGGAAACCGTGGGCCTGCCGATCCCACGGTTTGGCCGGGGTTGCCCGGTCGAATTGGCTGCCGGTTCAGCCGGCAACGACTGTCTGAGCCAGGTTCTGGTCGAGGGCCGGCGCCGCCTCCCTGCGAGCAGAGATGGGCGGGCGTTTGGGTGCGCCACTGGCGTTTTGGCGGGCGTTGCGCATGTCATTGAGGCGTTCTCCGGGCTCCTCACTTGCTATCCAGCCCTCTTTTTGTCCTTCACGGCTCTGTTGAGCGGTGCGTCGAGCTCAGTGGGAGGGGATCACGGCTCTCGCCTTGACTGGGGTCTCGATGGGCCAGCGCCGTTTCAGAAGGGCCCGCCCGCTCCCACCGTAGCGGACGTGGTCCTAAGCCGCGCCGGCATCTATGCTCGATCCGGCCGCACGGGCTTGCGCGATCGGATTTGGGTAAACGGGCCCGGTGGGACCTCATTTTCACCTGCAGGGTGAGCTGTTGGATCAGCGTCGCTAGGAGGCGGAAACAGCGACCAGTGTGGGCTTGCGTTGGGGTGTCCGGGGTGGGTGGCTGCCGGTTCATGCCGGCGGGCCGTGATGCAAGGATCGTCGCTGAAGGCGGCGGGGATGAATCGGGGGAAGACAATTGTCTGGGCCTTCATTGCGGGCGCTGGAGCGGGAGCGCTCGGGTAGTGATTTCAGCTCCCGTGATCGAGACAGTGTGGAGAAGGACCTTGCTTCCGCTCTCGCCAGATCCATAGAGATGGAAAAGGGCGAACAAAGAGTGAGTGTGGTGGAGTCTCAGCATCAAGTTCGATTTGGCCAGGGCTCATGGATGCAGGGATTGATGGACGTGTGGCGTTGGCGGTTCGCAGTGAACTGACATTGCGAGCGCAAAGAAGATCGCTCAATGCACGAACAGCGCGCCGTCCTGCGCCTCCACATTGACTTGAATGGGCTCTCGTGCTGGTCTCGTGGTCATGTCGGTGTGTTTCCGGTTGAGCAATGGTCATAAGTGCGTTGGTGCGTTCTCAGGCTCTTCTCTGTGTTGTGTTATGATGGGCGGTCTTAGCCGAAGAAAATAGGTGTAGCCGGCCGTCTCTCTCAAGATACAGGAGCGTAAGCGAGGTCAGGGCTAGAACGCTCGCGATTTCAGTTGGGCGCGTTAGCAATGGTAGGGTATTCTGATTAGTCAGCGGTAGATTATGCCTTTTCGGGGCGATTGGGCCGTGGTGGGGCTCTGTCGAAAGGAGAGTGCGGCAGCTTGTGACGATGGGTGCTCCTGGCACCTCTCGGTGTTCACGTCTTTGTTGTGTCTTGTCTGGCCAGCTTTGATGCGGTGCGAGCTCGAGGGATGCACTCATTGGCGCGCCGTACCTGAGTTTCCTGGCGTGGAGCTTGTGTGAATGTCACACTCGCTCATGGGAATCGGCGGCTTGGCGAGTTGTGTGGAAGTGTAGGCGCTCGTAGTCGCGGGGTGCGCCGTGAGTGGCGCCAGACTGTCGAGATCAGGACCGACAGGTAATGGATAACAAAATACTATGTGTAGAGCGGCTGGTGTCTATGTGACGTTAAATCAACGAGACCCTAGACGGGGTCGCGGTGGTTTGAGCGTTGTTGGATCGAGGGCTGTTTCTGCAAACGGAATCTTGAGCTGGCGATGCAGGAGGGCGGGTCGACGACTGCCAGTCCGCTTCGCGCTCGGGTAGAATTTGTCGAGTGCGGGTGCCACGATCTTCGGGCGTATGGTGCAGTTCATGTCCATGGCATGCACGGCACGACGGCCGGGTTGGTTCTCAGTTCATCAGCTCGCAAAGAGGAATGGATCGGCTATGCGGCTCGGCTGGGAAGGTGATCCTTGCGTGTTCATCGCTGCCTGTCAAACTCTGCGCAACCAAGTCAAATCGGGATAAGGCTGTGAAGTCCAGCATCTATGCACGACAAGACAGGTGATGGACATATACGACTCTCTGTCGTACCGCGCGAGCGTCAGACGAAATGGATACGCTTAGTGGCTTTATGTGATTGCGGATCGCCGAAAGTTACGGCATTCGCCAATGGATGAGTGCACGAATAGTAGGCCTGCCGCTGTAGAGGACAGCGGACAGGCGCGCGAAGATGCTTTTCACGCAAAAACACGAATGCATCCTGTGTTGGTGCGCTGACAGCACGGTCGCTCAGTTCTCTGGCCGCGCCTCTCTGTCGGGAGTACTGAGATCGTTGGGTGAGTGCGGCGATACAGGGAATGTAAAAGTGGAAAACAAAGGGTCATGTGGCTCTTCTCTCGCTGGGCCAGAGTCCTTTCATTGCATCCAGCGAGAAGTCGGTTTCGGATGTTTCTCAGTCGAGGGCGGTTGAGTCATTTCGGAGCTGGACATCGTGTGCTCGGGCCACGAGACGTTGATTGCCGCCATTGCGCCAAGGTCGTCTTCGGCGCTGTCTTTTTCAGTGGCGTCGCCGGATTGCGGCGCCGGTATCGAGAGATGGTGAACTGGGACTGTGCTTATGTCGCGAACTTGTGCGGCAACTTTGGTGCTTGTGGCGTTGCTGAAATTCATATATGACTTCGGTGTGCCATTGCTCTCTCGGGCAATTCAGTCGTTTAGTCAACTTCAGAAGCCGGGTTGGCTCTGTTGGCGAACAATAGACCGTCCTCGTGGTATGTCTATCTCCCTTTGTCCGCGAAAGATAGAGGATGTGTCGCATCATTTGTCCTTGGTGCAGTCGTGCTCGGGACGAAAGGCGTCTTCGAAGCCTCATCGTAGGTGTGAGGTGCGGGTTAACAAAGAGAGATTGAGGTCTAGCTCGTCCAATCTGCTCGGATTGAGTCGTGTCATGTATCATCCATGTCTGGTGCTCTCTTTCCCGGAAGAGATTTGTTCCATCATATGGCCTTACTATATAAGAGGTTTTTGGTGTGGTGTCATTCCGTGCTCGACGCAAGGCTCTCCGTTGTCCTCGCGTTCGCTCAGAAATATCTCCTCGAATCCCGGCGGCATTCAGCGCTGTTAACGTGATTGCAGAAAAAGGCTGCCGCCCGTAAGAGGCGTCAGTGGCTGGATACTGATCGAATATATTCTCACAGGACGCTCTGCATGCGGTCTTGTTGCGGAACCGCAACGCTTGCGCGTGGTGGCGGACGCTTGTCCAGATGGTGTGGACCGCCTGAAGCTGGCGGCGCTGTTGTGGCTGGCCCCCGTATCCGTTGGATGGGTTGAGGTGTAAGCCGGCGCGGTGGCAGATTGTCGTCGCGCATGCAGGTGCTTGGCGTATCTCTCTCTTTCGCGCATCAGATGGTCGAACGGGCGGCATGTTAGAAGTGGGTGACCGTAAATGCACCTCAGTTTCCACTCGGAGTGGCGGCTCTCTCAATCAAATTGCGAGGCACCAATCAAGCTGATGGTGCGAGTAGTTAGACGGCGTTATGCGGCTGTGGCAGAGCGTGTCTTCTCAGTGGCCCGGTTATCATCCCTGCGCATCCCTAGACTGTGTTTGGCGCTGTGGCCTTTTGCGGGTTCATATTGTCGTGGCTTGGAGTCGATAGAAAGGTTGCCATCTGTAGCGGGACGCTGAGATCGCCATTAATCAGAGGTTTCGCCGGCGTAGGATCCTGCTTTCCCCAACGGGTGGCCATCGCCCTAGAAGTCAATGCCTTTCGATTTGGCTGGTCTCATCGCTAGCTCAATGCTCTTGTCTCGCGTTGTCTCTGTTCGTGTGAGACTCAAGAGAGTTCGCGCGGGTCGGCCTTCGACGATATTGCGCGTTTCCTTATATTTTCTCATTGTGGTTCATGGGCTTCTTGGCAGAAACCGGCGCGAGTAGATGCACTGGTTCATGTCGATGTCATTAGCGCGGTCGTTGTTCGGCGCGATCCGTCATGTCACGCGCTGGGTGTGAATCGAGACGGCGTTTGTTTGAGGGATATCGTGGCCTGGGATAGTCGGTCCTGGGGGCCACGCTGTGTCTCTCTCTCGCAAGTGGTGAGAGAGTGCCTGCGGCAGTGCCGCAAACGCGGTGCCGCTTGCGCACGCAGTGTGTACCAGGCGTGAGGACAGAAGTGCACACTCTCGTCCTTAACGGCCCAAGTGGCAGTATGAACGCGCAGGAGTCGTGCTCGCCGCCGCGACCAGAACCGCTAGGGGGGACAGGCACGCGGGCCATTGTGTTGAATGCGGATAGTTCAGCGTGCTTTGGGGCAAAGAAGGTGACTGCGATCGCCCAGTCGCATCCAAACGCCGTGTTCGCAGAATAGATGCGACACACAGGAAGTATTTCGCAGAGGCGTGCGTAAGTGCACATCCGTTAGTAATTCTGCTCCCAGAGTGTGTGGAACGGACGCTCGCCCTAGAGCCACCCATTTATCTTGGTCAGATTTTGTGTGCGAGAATGGACAGGGAGGGGAATAGCTCGAATGCTAGCCAGCGCGGACCAGTGATTCAGCGAAGAGCTGTCGCAAAGGAAGGAACCTTTCGCAGTGGGTGCCGATCCCGCGAAGTGTGCGCAGTTTGGTCGGCTTGGCGCTGGGCGAGGTCAAGCTGCGCGGTGCGCGGGTGTTGTGATGGCGCGCCGTTCGACGTGCTTTAGTTTGCGGCGAGCCACGATAACAGGAAGCAAGCGCCATTCATCTGTAATGGTTTACTCTGAGCAAGGGGGAGTGCTGTGTCAGGCAGCAACCGCGGGGGGATCGGTGGAGCGAGGCCAGAGCCGTCGCGCTCGAAAGAACGAGAGGAAGCTCGGGACCACCAGCGCGCAGGCGATCGCGCGCACGTAACTGGCGATGCGAGGCGCGCGGTGAGCGCTCGATCTTTGTCAGTGCACACGGGGCTAACGGGAAGGGCCGTGACGGCACACTACTTTCAAAAACGCCTGCTAACCGCAGCGACCAGGTTAACCTGGCAGAACCGGTTCGGGCCTTGGGGCAGGTGTGAATGGGCGCGATGGTGTGGGTACTGGTTGGGGTGTTCAAGTCCGCCGCCGCGCAGGAGATGGATAAGGCGCCACTAGACAAGAACAAAGCATCGGGAAGTGGGGCGACCCAGTACCACGACAGCAAACCAGGCGCGCGCTGGCGCGCTGCGCGCCTCGAGCTCTGGACGTCGGCCTCGATAAAGTTTATCGACGGCCGTGGAGATCGTTATAGTGATTGGTTTGGGTGCCATGTATGTGATCACGCCAAAGTCGAGGGACTTCGTCAGACAATGGATGCTGTGCTGACGGACGAAGGATCCAAGGGAACTCGGAATTAGCAGTTGAGATGTGGTGCGGAAGCGAGATCTCATTGAAACGCTTACTCGAGATTGATTCGGATCGCAGCGCGTGTGAGATCTTTGCAGTGCGGAGTGACTTCGGCTCAATAGGCGGAGCGGCAAACGCAGGATCGCGCGAAGTTTGATATGCCCGCACAGCAACGCCAAGCCGCGGGTGCTTTGAAGGGGTAGTGAGGGGCATGCAGGTGAAAAATCGCACTCGCGGGACGAGAGATTGGGCCAATGACTTGGAGCAAGTGCAGGGGATTCGTTGGTCTGTGAGGCATGGTGAACAAAGGATATTTCTAGGCAGGGGCTGTGCAATGAATAATGGTAGGCCGTCTCGCTCGCTTGGTCTCAGCGGCCTCGCAGGCACGGACGATTTCCTTAGTACGAAGAGTTGTTGGGTTATGATTGACTTGTGAGGAAAGTGGGGGGCATAAGGGATGCTCTTGCAGGCACGCGCCCCAAGGTTGTCACGCCGCCCCACCCGCTGTTTGCCGTGCGCCAGCGGCCGTCAGTGGGCTTGCAACAGCACGGCCAGACCTTTAGACGGGTCCGCATAACGGCATACAGGCACATGGTGTCCGAGGTTCTCCGCGCAGGCTCAGACAAAAGCGGGGATCAGGCAGCGGCAAAGACACTGCCCCAAGATTCTCTCGCTAGGTTACTTGGGGACTCTTTCGCGCGATGCGCGTGTGTGGTGGCCGTCCGTGGTGGTTAAGAAGTTGACCATTAAATTCTCTGACCTGTTGTCAGGGTGGCCGTGCTACTGCACGGGTCGTGTGTGGTATGCCTTGAGATCGTTAGCGCGCAAAATCTTCGCGAGGAAAATCACCGATTTACGTATCCCGCGTGCAATGCGTCGCGAGATTCCGTGGCGGGTATGTGTGTATCGGAGGAGGTCGATGGTTGTTAAAAAGCCAGGTATATTGCTCCGCGCCGCTCATTAGAGTTTGCCCGCACGCTCGTGTCTCAGTAGTGGGGTAGACGTCGTGCGAGCTCGCACGAGAAAGTCGCTCGGCTCAAAGGAAACTCGTGTTTAGGTCGCTCTGGTATAATAGAGAGCGCATTATGTGCGCTCTCCGCCAAGGCAATTGGCTGCCCAGATAAGATTTTGCCCACGCCCGCCATCGCCTGTGTCGGCGGGGCCCCTCAGTAACAGGGCACGCGGTTATATATATATTGTATCACCAAGGATTTTTATCCACCAGTCCAAAGCAAGCTGCGTCACGGACACCCCAAAAATTACCGTCGGCGCACCTTGTGGTGAGCGCAGAGACAACTGCAGAGAGATCCGCGGAACTGTGCAGGGCCGCTCGCCGGGCCAGCGCAAGGGGGCGGGCGCGAAATATCTAGAAGAGCGGGGGTGGGGGCTCTGCGTGGGTTTGAGTGTTTTTATTGTTGAGAACTTTCGGGGCCTCGTGTCTTCTGCGGGTATTTTTGTTTGTGTGTATTCGCGCGGCTTGTGGTGCGAGCTTACAATTTTTATCCTTCATCACCCTCTGTGGGTTTTTTTTTTGTCCGGGGTTTGTTG
>Ga0163217_1066225_pt1 | contig 15873 bp, 6 predicted proteins | sample SynspAceP_FD_185933 | JGI IMG/M metagenome (GOLD analysis project Ga0163217, IMG submission 185933) | Saline lake microbial communities from Ace Lake in Antarctica - Synechococcus sp. Ace-P (PacBio error correction) | ecosystem: Environmental > Aquatic > Non-marine Saline and Alkaline > Saline ... | reverse complement strand
TCGCCAACCACTAAGCGGTGCTACCTTGATCCAAAAGGAAAATGGGACATCTATGTGCTTTTCGACCAAGCTCAAAAAAAGCATCGCCGCCGGTCAATTTCGTCGCCTGGTACCAAGGAGATGAATGCATCGGTCGCCACTATTTTGTTAATCCTCCCCGCAGGATAAAAAGCCTCAGTCTTTAGTCTCCATTCTTTCCATTCTCTTATTCTCCCAATCTTCTTATTCTCCATTCTCTTTAATTCTCCTTCTCTTATTCTCCCAGTCTCTTATTCTCCAGTCTCTTTTCTCCAAATCCCCCGTGGCTTAAATCCTCTACGAAGACGAAAATCTAATTGCCATTAATAAACCCTTCGGGAATTACTGGTTACATCGTACGCCGATTGCTCCGGAAAGAGAAACTGTTTGTTGCCCTCACAGCTCCTTCGGAATCAAATTGGTCAGTGGGTTTCTTCCGTTCCAACCGTTGGATCGAACCCGACTAGCGGCGTATACTTTTTTTTCTAAGCGAAAGAAAATTCTTCCTTTGCTGAAAGATCAGTTTATGGAAACGAACAGTGGAAAAAACCTATCTGGCTGTCGTCAGAGGAAATTCCTGAAATCAAAGAAGCGCTGATCGATTATCCCATTGACCACAGAGCGATCTAACAAAAGCAGGAAAGCCCGAAACGACTTGACCAAAGTCTGCATGAAGGCAGAAATACCCTTCAACACGACTGCGTAGATATCCGACTAGTCGCTATGCCTATTGGAATTGAAACCAGAAAACAAGGCGTAACACATCAGATCCGAAGGACATGTTGGCACATTTGAGATATTATTCTTTAGGTGACAAAGCGCTGGGGATAACAAGCAGAATCAGTTTTTTTGAAAAAACAGTTCGGTTTGGACAAACCTATCTACTTCATGCTCAAAACCTGGTCATTACTCTCCCTGATACTTCAAAAACCCTTTCCATTCATGCTGAAATTCCTCCACATTGTTTAAAAAAAATCATGTTTAGAATGGGTGGGAAGTCAGCGTCGTCTAGTTCGATGGTAAGTCTTTTGGCAAAAAAAAAATTCTTTAGCTCTATAATAATCTATTGGAAAAAAATCATGCTATAACCTTGGGCCTTATTGCTTTGGCCACGACTTCATCTTTTGCGCAGCAAAAAAAATGTGCGTAGAAAAAATTTTGACAAAAAACGGGAAGCTGTAGCTGGCCCTCACGCATATTTAACTTCTGACGGAATGATGGGCAGGACCCATTTCGTCCGGAAATCTCCCTTGCTTTACAATTTTATTGCGGACCAGCTGAAAGAATTTGGTGCTTAAGCAAGTACCGAGCCGCAGGACGGCTATTTCCAAAATATACACTTTTATGATGTCCGGCCACCTCCAGAACTAAAGGCCGAAATCAAATTGGGAGATTCAGGTTATGTTCAGGGTAAAAAATATGCTCGTGATCAACGGAAATGCCTATTTTCTGGAAAATATGAACTTAGTCCGAGGTTGGATATGGCTTAGCAGCTGATCTTAGAAGGAAAGGACCTTAAAGGAAAATTTTCGGTAACCATGTAGGTGGCACCAGATCGAATGAGTCCCGCGTTTATCAGCCTTGGTGCTTTGAGAAAGCGTAAACTCTGCAGAAGCGGCAGGAGCATTGGAGTCATTTGAACGACTTCAATATTCCTTCTATCCCTTGGCCTTTAGATCAAAATTATTTGAATCGTACCCAACTGGATCATCTGATAATGGCGATCAAGCAAATGCCATTACATCTGGCTAGAAGATTGTGAAAAAACCATCCATCAAAAAACCAGATGACAGAGAAAAGGCAACTGCCTGAACTTTCCATTGAAGGGAAATAATAAGGCCGATCGAAGGTAAAAATGTATTTGGCTTGGATTGAGAGGTTACCGGATAAAACACTCAGAAAATACGTGATGCTTTCAGCTCATTTATGCATCATGTGGCGTGTGGCAGGACCTGATGCTGAAGGAGATTCGATTTACAATGGAACTCGAAGATAATGCCGTAGGAAAACGTTGCTGTCATTGAATGCGCCATCTTTGCTGCAATCCTCCAAAAAGAATCTGTTTTGATCGCTTTGGACTGTCTGAGGAAAAAGGGACTTTTGGGTTCAGCCTATTTTGCGGAAAATTCCTCTTATTCCATTGGATTCAGATTATTAACAACCTTAAACATTGATGGCGCGGCTACAATGACACTTTCGGTGATCAACCGTAATCGGCCTTGGCAGAACTACTGCAGATGTTTAGTAAGTGAAGCAGTTTCTGAGTTTGCTTGAAAGCCTGTCGCAGATCAGCACCTGAGGCAAGGATTATATGATCGTTCGGGACAATGTGTGAGCTTCGCAAAAAAAAAGGCATTCCCTGCTCCTTCCTTAGCCTGCTTTTACCCGCTTTTGATGATGAGATCAATAAGTATTATCACAAGCAGGTGACCAGATCGAATCCTTAGATTTGACTATTGTGAACTTTATATTGGAAAGTTTCATCTATCTGCTGAAAAAATCTCAAACTCGCGATGAAAGCCAGTTTGGACTGCAGGTGATAAATACGAGGGAGGGCTGGAAAGAAACTTTTATTGAATCCAAGTAAGCTGGATGATCAATTAGGCGCATTTGCCATTCGTGAAAGACACGAACGGGCGGCATTAAAGAACAAAAAACCTGATTCATTTAAATTGAATAGGTTTTTTTAGATTAGTAACTAAGCCCCAAAACAAACACCAACCTGACAAAAGGAAAATATGTATCCAAATTTGGATTGGAATGCATTGATTGAGGGTTTTGGATCACTTCACTCGAATTTATTACAGCTCTAGCGTTCGTCCGACATCTATTTCAACTACATTAAAAACCTGGATTCATTTTGGGCTAGTACGATTTTGCCTTAAAGTACCAAATGGAAAACGTATCCTGATAATCAATTTCACAACAATTGAATTCTGCGATATTGCCAAGAGCCAATTCCTGTAAAAACCTGAAGCGAAATTCAGCGGTGCCAGAATGGCTATTTGTAATAGAATGCAAAGGCAATGAATCAGTACCAAATACGAAGCAATAAAGAGAATCAATTGCTATTTCAGAAACCCTCTCGAAACAGGGGACTTTCAATAGTACCTCAAGATTTCCTTATGCTTGTTGGCTCTACATCCCTTGACTCTAGATTTCTAAAATCTCGTGTCTTGATACTTGGATCTAGCTTCTTAAAAAATTACCCAAACAACATCCCTGCAATCGTAGCTGTCATCAGACAAGCCAAAGAAGCGCAAGTAGTGAACTTTCAACCCCAGCCTACTTTCAAAGTGCCCTGCCTGGTTAGGAGCAATAATGTGATGCCTCCCAACTGAATGGCATCGAACTAAAATTAGGAAAATCCGGGCAAGCGCATAAGTTTGCAATCACATCGACTTGGGACTTCAGCGTGCCCACCTTCATTCGGAAAGGCTTAGGTAAGCTTACAAAATTCATTAATCACTGTTTTTTGTCCCAATAAACTTCCGATCTGAAGCGTATCAGCCCCACTCCACTCCGATCACCCAAGCCAAAATCCGGAAGACATTGGTCCAAATTAGATATTCCAATGGAAAGCCTTTAAATGACCTCCCGTGCTGTTTTACTACAAAACTCATTTAAACCCTGTCCAAAATCCCCTACGATTCCCATTCAACAGTTTTAATTGAGCGCCGCGCAATCACCCGCTATAAAAGCTAAAAGCATTGCTCCTACGTTCAGTGCCTAATTCAAACCTTCGGAAGCTCCAATCGACATGGCGTCGATCAGGGTTGACGCCCATGGCTCCCTCATTTACTTCAAGAGTTCTCCCTTTACTCTTTCTTTTTCCGATCTCAGGAACGAACATCTTGGACATCACAATCGCCCGCTGGAGATTCATGATACTAAGCTCCAAAAGTAAGCAGCCGAATTTACTTTGCCTCCTCAAACTATCACCACCCAGAAGCCACATTAACCTGCAAGCACTCCCCCGGCAATCGTTTGCCATCCCCGGTTCATCAAGCACATCAGCTTCGACTTACTCATGTTTGGAAAATGAACGAACCAACAAGGGTGCTGGTCTGTCTGTCCAAAAATATATTTCAGCAGCAGAAAGACTTTCCGCCCAGAGAGGGCGCATTGGTTCGTCATCACCCAAGCGATGCCGTAGGACTACTATTTTGAGAATGCCTAAATTAATACAAAGCCAGCAGATACCGTGCAAAAGAAAATAATTCGTCGGCAAAACCTGGAAAGCAAAAATAAATCCGGAAACCATCGCCTGCCAGATCCCCAAAAATAAAAGCGGCTCCATCCCTACTTAAAAGCTCAGGACTTCACCGAAAGCTTGACTGAGGTATCCAAATCCTGTAGCTACGATGGGAACTTTGTAATTAAGATCCAAAAACCAGTGGAGTAAAGATTCCTATTCCAACTTTAGTCTCCCAATCAATTTTCTTTTGTCATTTGAAAAAATAAATGCGATCAGGGACGGATCACTTGGCTAATCCAAAAGACCCCCCAACCTTATTCAAATAATCCATTAATTCGGGCTGATTTACGAAGTCTAAAATTAAGAAATAGGACCCATTAAAAAAAGCCCGATTTTCATCGGGCTCATATTGTAAATTTCCGTTTTTAGTTCGTCCTTCTAATCGAGCTGCTCTTTTCGTAATCTTCATTTCCGATTGCTTTATCCAGCATTTGATTAGCTTATTCCAAAAAACTAAAGTTTTCCAAGGAAGGCTCTTTTTGGTGACGAATTTTGAGAAGGTTGTTTTTCAGGACTTTTTTCTTCTGATCCTTCCCACCTCATTAATGTGCTTCAAAATGCTCCTTCAACTGGCCTTTTTCGTACAAAAAACCGGACAGCCCAAACCTGATTGCTATCGCAATGGCATAGAAGACGAGACATCAATCTCGGTAGTAACCAAATCACCTTTTAGACTGGATTTTGCGTATACACGCCTTCTTTCAATTCGGTAATTACGATTCGTTCATTTCTCGTAATTTTAACAACCACTCGCAAAAGATTTAATAGATCATGCGTCATCGGACGATTAGGGATGATCTTTTTCTATTCCAGAGCGATGGCTTGGGCTTCAAACCATTCCGATTTACAATAGGTAATCTCTACGTACATTATACTTCTCCTTACATACAAGAGTAAATGATCCGATTGAGAGTGGGTTGGTATGAAAGTCCTAAAATCTCCAGTTTCTATATTTTTTTCCACAAAAAATTTACAATTCAGCTTTTGAAGTGCCTCATTTAGTTTAGGAATTACCTTCAAATGCGTCACAACAATACCGTAATCAGCAGCCTTAAAAAAACCGGCTCCTCGGTCATTATTGCATTACCACCGATACATTTCGAAGAATTCACACACGCAAGATGTTGAATAGCGGCCTGAATTCCTACCCAATATATAAAGTTGGTGCTACTTCACTCCAGTTTTGCCCACGTGCTCAGTGGTGAGAACGCCATCCGATATCAGGAAACTGCTATAGAACAGCCAGTTCGCACACCAGAATTTTATTGCACTGTCCTCTAGCATTCCCCAGTTTTCAGGCCCTTTATTGGCCTCTTCACCCCCCCCCAGGGATACTAACAATATCTGCCTCAGAAGCAATACTTCTCCTGTTAGCTCGTTCGGGTAGCCGTTATTTCGAAGCAAAATCTGATTCAGAAGGAATCACTGCAAATTCCTCCCGGCGGCTTTAGAATCGTCGAGCTTTTAAATCAATCGCATTTCTTTCTTGATTGCAGAATTTTATTTTCGGTAGTTACTTGGAGTCTCAGCAAAGCTTTTCCGGGTTGTAGATACTTTCGCTTAACACTAATCCGAATCGCGTCTTTGCATATCTACTACATTTGAAAACCAGACCAAGCTTGCGCTTGATCGAAAAGGGGACGTGCCCGCTACAGCATCTCCCAAGGAAGACTTTGATCAAGCACCAAAGTTTTGGCTCCCACAGATTTAAAGGCCCTGAGCAACAGCTGTCGCATGTGGCCTGAAATTTACTCCATTCATTCAATTTGGAGTCGGATGCATGAAGTACCTTGGATGGCTCCCAGCTCCTCCTACTGAAGCTTAATTCCTCACGAGGAAATAGTTCCCTAACGCTAGCGCCAATTATCTCCTTCGCCTGTTTGGTTGATAAAGCTTTTTGCAAAAGCAACCCGCCTCCAAAAACTCGTCTTCTCACTTTGCCTCAGCAATGCTCCTATATATACTAATATTGACATAATCCTCTTTATTTTATAATGGGTTAATAATTGTTGGTTAAAGTACATTTTGCTTCGTTTTTCAAATAATCTGACCAGCTCGGCCACGTTATCTTTATCCAACAAGTTTATTACTGATCCTTTGGCCAGGAGGGCATTTTCATAACGACTCACTTCTGCCTGGGTCGCATTAGACACTTTTTGGGGGGGGGGCCCTCGACCACATTCAAAGGCTTATCCGGTGCAGACAGATGCCTCTCATATTTGGGATTTTCCATTTCTGCGATGGCTCTTACATCCAGCGATTCAATTGCAAAGTGGCGCTTCCAACATTTCTTTTCCGCTTCGATTCTCGGGCCATTTTCACATTTCGTTCCTCAACCTCAGTCATCACTGGAGAGATAAGAGGCATATTCAATAGCTCGCCTACATCCATGCACCAATTCCACCATTAAAAATTCATAAATTCACGACCCATTAAGATAAATCATATTTCCACCTTCTTTGGCATAGTGAGCAATCTGGCCTGGCTACAAAAAAACGGAATCCTTCGGATTAGCATTCACTCGGATAGCTTCATCTTGCACACATTGCAAGTGCTTTTTCTTAAGAGTTGCTCCGTCTGGCTCTCCAACATTAAGGACAGTAAGTTTTCCTCCAGTTTTGATCTCTCAATTCAAAAAAACTGCTCTGCTAGGGCATAGTGTCATAATGGGTCGATGATTAAATTTGAAACACCTGAGGTGTCAAATTTGGTATATATCGCAGTAAACTGAATCTTGGAGGTCGTATCTGGTTACGTGGGTGTATACAAAACAAGTACTTCATTGTTTGAGTTAGATTATTTTTATGATTTTATTTTTCGTGTGAAAAATAACATAAGCACTGTAAGAAAAGCAACTATCATGGCAATTGGATCAATCAAAACTGATCAAACAATTTACGGGAAGAAGAACCTGAAAATCCTTTTAATTGTTATTGCATTAGCATTAGAATACGAGAAGAAATTGATCCAAATCAAACCGAAGAAGCTGTATTCTAAACTCCTTCAATCCCATAAAAGTTTATTGCCAACTTACTTTCCCGCAGCTCATTTTTTTTGCAGAAAATGGACAAATTAGGAAAGCACAAGAATCTTCTAGCTGGATTTGAAGTGCGAAGACTTGACGACCAATCAAAAAACACTCAAAAAGAATTAAAGAATGCTTAACTTAAAATTTTTGCTTTGAAAATGAGATTTGGATGATTGAAGCGAAATTTCAGGAGAAAAATTCAATTCTTGTTTTAGCCAATTCTTTGCTAAATTCTACTTTTCTAAGCACTTTATATTCAAATCCATGATTACACAACAAGCATGCTATCTAATTTTCTTGCCCATTTTTGAGAAAATGGGCAAGAGATATCGTAGAAGAGTTTTGATCAAGCTAAAAAGCAATTCCCGAATGAGTTGTCATCACTAAAAACTTTCGACGGAGTGGAGGACCAAAAACACCGCACTGAAGGGGGATATGCTGGTCCAAAATCAACAACTCCGAAGAACAGATATTTGTAAGCAGAAACCTTGAATCTAGTACGAGATGATTTGATTCGCTGGAAGCGGTTGGGGCATGCTACAACAAAAGAATGAATTGGCGATAGCTTTCTGAAGAGGATTTAAAATCATTTGCCGTCTCAGAACGAATTTGATTTTTCAAAACTCCTTGGAAAAGACACCATGGTTTGTCAGAAAGGGTGACTTTTTTGGTGACCCCAGCGGCAAGAACGAAATCTACCGCGTAGCTCGAAAGAGTTCTGGAAACTTACCAGCTATTTTAAGGCGATTCAATACTATCCCCCAATTGCTCTCCGTCCCGCATTCTATCAAATGCCTCCACGGCAGGAAATCAATGAAGTAAACAGAGGTCGATGATTGGTTTGAGTTGATAGGTATCGGACTAATTCAAGGCATCTCCAAAAAAAATCCTGGATCTGAGGCCCAGTCGTCGTTCAACAATTTTGAGTCTGGTTCAAAAGATCTTCGAACTTCCAGCTTGCTCGACTCCCCAAAGAGCACCAAAGAACACGATCTTTCCGCCTGGCTTGATCACATTTAAACAAATGATTAAAAGAATTCCACCCGCAGACGTCTATGATCAAATCAAAACCCCCGGTCTTCCTCAAGGGCTGACTGGTCCAATTGTGATCCAGGTAATTAAATTCTGCTTCGCCACCCAATTCTAATCCTTTTTTGATTTTTTGGAGGGACTGCTACTGCTGATATACACATTGGCGCCCAAGTTGCCATTCCAAATTGCGCGAAAAACTGAAGCTACTTCCTCGCCAAACCAGTAAGAGAAGTTTCTCCCCTTTCTCTAAATTCCTTGATAAGTATAGCGCACGATAATCTGTCAAACCAAGCCAATGGTTAAGGCTTGCTGCCTCCTCCAAGATAAATGCCGCTGGTTTCTCATTGATGCGATCCGAGGAAACATTACAGATTCTGCCAAGGTACCGTTGCGAGGCATTCCCAAAATCTCAAAGGAAGAACTTTGCACCTTTTGATTTGACCCCAATTCAACGCGGGGATTAATGATCACTTCTCTACTTAAATAGCTGGAAATCAAACCCCTTCACCAATCTCAGTAATGACTCCGGCGCCATCGGAAACCCCAATACTGTTCCTTCGGTAAGATTTTGGATACAAACCTTTTCTACACCATTCATCTCGAGATTAAGGGGCAACTGCTTTGATAAGTTACACGTTACTTCACCAGGTTTTAAAAATCCGGCTCGGCACTTTCGGTTAAAGCTATTTTAGGGCTCATGCTGAGCCAGAGTAATTCCTTCAGTTAAATTAAAATACTGGAGGACGGTCATTACGGTCAAGTAATCGTCTGAATCATCTTGGTTTTGCTCGGCTCTTGATTGGAATTTTGATGGTCATTTCCACTGTCAATGCTGACACGCCACTGGATTGATCGGAGAAAGGAGGCCCGATACTTCATTACCCCATTGTTTTTGATTGCCCTTCCCCCAAAATTATCTCGAGGGAGGTCTGTGAACTTGGTATATTTACCAATTGAATCTAAGTTTTACATTCTCCAGTGGAGCCATTTCTGTGTTCGCGATGAATTATCTCACCTACTCCTTGGGTAGACTGCGAATTCTCATCTTCGGTGATGCCATAGTATTCTGGTCGGTAGAGGAACATTTACCATATCTGCATCTTGTTCAATGCGATCCTGATTCTCTCAAATCAGAAAGTTGAGACGCTTATCGCCGCCTCGGTCTACTGCTCGGGGACAACTGAAGGCGCAATAAACCGGCACTTCAATTCCTTTGCGATTTTTTTCAATGCTCGAGAAATACTTTGCACAATTTTCCTGCTTCTCGCATTTCCGTCCGTTTTACCCCCATTTTTGGATCTCCGGACATGAGTTGTAGGTAATCGATTACATCAGCTGAATATCATGTTGTGGCTTTGAGTTTTCGACATTTAGCCCGCAATTCAAAATAGGAAAGTGCTGGTGTATCGTCTACAAAAAAGTGTGCTTTTGATAATTTGGCTTGTTTTATGAACCAAACTGAGGCCCATTCATGCTCGGCAGTTGACCCCTTTTTTTTTTATCAGAATCCAATTCTGCCTCTGCACTGATCAATCGCTGACCAATTGATATGGAGGACATTTCGAGTGAGAAAAATCGCAACGGGCTTATTATGATCTTACCGCTTGCCCATTTCGAGTACAGAAAGGAACAAATTGCCCCGTTTTTACCCATCGCTGGCCGTAGCTGCAATAATAACCCAAATCGATTTTTGCCCAGCCGGAAGTAACCCGATCCAAGGCGGTTGAATCCTGATGGAACTCCAGTCAAACCATCTTTTTGAGCTTCTGCTTCCAATTCGATAATTGCTTCCCTGATGATGACTTTCATGTCAGAGTAGTTTTATACGGATATTTTTCTGAATTCAAAAAAGACTCTGTTCCATTTTATCCAAAAGCTCGAAGACGTCGGTAGTCTCCTCGTACGCAGTTCCCGCTTGAATATCAGAGGAAATTCGAAATCATTTTCGCGCTTGTTGATTGCTCAGTTAATGATTCTTGCGTGGTTAAAATCGATATTGGCTGCTGAGGCAACTTTGAAGTAGTTCGCGTAATATAAAAAAGGCTCCACCTGCTATCTCCAAAAGCTCCATATTTTTCCGAGGCTGAGCCAGTCACTGCAACAAATCAATCCGGTTACTTATCGGTGCATAATCATGAATGCCTGAAAATAACCTGATGAGCATCTTTTGTAAGAAGCTTTCGACTTTAAGCAATATCAAATCACATTCGTTAACGCATCTTTCGCTAACATCGCGCACCCCCAAAACCGCCTCTTCTAGGTCATGCCTAGCGGAGGGACTTTTCCCAGCTGTGAGAAGCGTAAGATAAGTTAGGTTTTACGAGGTGATTCTTGGATTGTTATTTTTCTCGGTTCATGTAACAATGTTATCCCCTTGAGTCAAGAGTTATTGAACCAAACTTTTACAAAAGTTATCAACAGTCTACAAAGCAAAAAATCAAAGCCCTTGAATTCGGAATTACTTATAATATACACCATTCCGGTAACTGCGGAACATACTACAAAAGCATCGCCAAGTAAAATGCCAGAGCATTTATTCAGGAAAGTGGATATTTAAAGACGCTAAGGCCTAAAATCTGGTTGTCAAGCAATCCCATATTTATCCCAGAAATGAGGAAAAGGAAGTTGAAATTGAGGTATAAATTTCCAGAGGAAATTCCCTAGGGTTGCAAAGCAGAGATAATTGACAAACTGATCAGATCTGGTCGCTTTATTCCAGATGTAAACAGATAAAAGAAAGAGTCAAGAACGTGACATAGCCAAGAAATGGATTACCTAAACATACTAAACAAGGTCAAACTTGCCACAGCCGTCAAAAAGAGGATAGAAGAAATCCCTGTTTTGGCTGGCGTATTGCTTGCTATTTGATCTGTCTTTGGTGAATGAGGAAATGGATATAACCTCCTTACTCAAACAAAGGCAAAGCCGATAATATATCTTACGAAGCCCACAACTCCTTCCCAACAAAGTTCGGAGGTCTCCAATAACATCTCGAAAATACCAGATTCGGCGATGACCCCCCATCAATCCCCCTACTGCTCCTACTTTGATCTTCCACTTTTCCAGGGACATTTCAGATAAATCACAAACCAAGCGGCCATGTATAAAAAAGGAAAGACTGAGTAAAGCAAAATTATCTGGGAGCATCTGATTGTTAGAATGCTCGAAATAGCAAAATTGTAAGGAGCGCCAAAAAAAACTTCTAAAATTCAGCCGTTAGGGTTCGTCTCCGAAGGTATTATTTTTAAGTTTTAGGCAGAAAATACGACTTAAAACCCACATGAGCAATTACCACTTTCATCCCATTGGCGGAGCTTCATTGCATAATTTGGCCTTGGCCTTGTTCAAAAAAGGCTTATTCGCGTCACCGGTTCTTTGATTGATAAATCTATGAAGCCTTCGCGAACGCGACTTGAAGAAAGCCGGAATCTTTGCCTGCGCATATGGATGGTTTCCTGAGAAAATCACGAAAAAAATTTTGGATGGAATTATTCTTTGGGATGCACGCCCGGATCGATAATCCCGAGCTTCAAAAGCCCAAGACTCGGATTCATTTATTCTTTTCCGGAATTCATCTTCAATTCAAAGTCAGCATAAAAAAAAAAAGGAGTAGTCATTGGTTTTCCCATGGGCAAAGACCTCGATTAACCTCCATTATTCTACATTGTATTGAAGATTCAAAAGTTGATTTTGAATTACTTGGTTGGAGCTCAGGATCCGAGGATTCGATTTGATGGTGGATTATCAGATGCTCCTATCATAATTATTGAAGGGATGAATACTTGACTCTCCGCTAGGATCGAAGGTCAAATTCTTTCATTACATTGCATGATATCGCATATTGGGCAGCGGAATCGCTTGGATCTTACAATTGTTTTCCTGATTTTGAGGTTATAAGTCCACTCTTTAGCCAGTTTATGGAAATGCACCCGGCAGATGGGAGAATTGTTTTATTGCGCTGCGGATTCGCTGGTAAAAAATGCTGCTTGAAATGTTCCAGATCGAAGGGAGAAAAACTGCCTACATAGCGCATCCTCGCTGATCGAGGTCAGGTAAAACATTCCTTAAACCGAGTCAGGGTATTCCTATCAAATTTCGGAGGAACACACCTCCAGAATCTCAAGGAGCAATGAAATATCTGCAAGTCTCTTGGTATAAAACCTTACGCATTTACGATAAGCATTCAATTTCATTTAAAGGGCTGCAAAAAGGCAGAAGTAATTCTTGATAACAGGTTCGAGCACGATATACCGTGACTTGCGGCATGCTCCTTCTAAGCTGCAAGCCACAGTCGAGCGGTAAAGACAACAATTCCCCGAAAGACACATGGTTGCAGTCAAGAATTAAAACCTATTCTCCCTCACAAGGCTTTTTCTGCCTAATTATGCGAATACAATGGACGGCTGCAGATCTAGCTATTGTCTATTTGAAATTCCACATTGCAAGTTCGCATTTTGAAAAAACTTCCGTTTGATGGACAGGCAACCCTAAGAGAAGGATTAGCGTCCCGAATTTTAAAAATTATTTACGATAGCGCAGCATTTAAAGGACTACCTTTTATCACTGGACTATTTCTAATTCCAACCTGGCTTTTGATGAGCTCGGGCAACTATTGACACATGGGACTCGAAAGGGATCAAAACCAAAATTCAATAATCATGGAAATACACTTAAAAAACTCCATTGCATGTTTTTGACCCTAGAGGCCACTGGGACAAATATTTCCACTGATCGAATCGTAGAGAGTTCGATTGTGAAGCTCCACCCTGATGGTGAACAAGAAATCATATACCAGCCAGGTAAAATTCCTACCGTACCTATTCCCCGGAAGTTCCTTGATTCACGGGATTATGACAAAGACATTAGGAGACAAAACCAACTTTCAAGGACTTGTCTCGAAGGATTATTCAACTTTCGGGGACAGTCGGACCTTTCAGGAGTCAAATGTCTAAAATATGATATTCCACTTTTTAGTGGAGGGAATTTCCTTAGATCAGGAATCGATTTGATCTTGATTAAGCGAAATCTACTCGACTCCCAGAAAAATCTTTCACATTGATTGGAAAAAGGGAATTTGACGCTGCATATAATTTTACTGTGGAAAGACCTCAAAAATCACAAGCGCAGGGCCGATTACCTGGCGACAATGGACTGTTACATCTCAAACGAGCGATATTTCTAGTTGAGGAAATGGAAGATCTGCAGGGAAATAGTTGGGAGTCTTTGTAAATGATATGAAAAACTCCACGACTTACTTAATGAAAAAATGGGTGGATTTGGCTGGAAGATTTGTCTTCAATGACCAAAGGGAAGAGGTCCTTTAATTTTGGAAAACAAAAAGGCCAAAACCATTTTCCTTCAGTGCTTAAGAAGAGCCAGGCACTATGGACTGGATTGATGCGCGGCGATTTCCCGCTTGACACAAGCGAAAGCTGGACTCAGGTGAAATTGAGAGGATTTATCAATAGAAAAAAGTAACAAGTAGCAAGACATAATTATCAAGTCGTTGACCAAGATTTTAAGAACCAGAATCAAGAGGTTAGCATCAGGTTTATAGAACCAAGAATCAAGATGCTAAAGACAAATTTTAGGAGAATCACTTATTCCATAATCTTCCTAGCACAATGGAGCCTCCTTGGTACTTTAGAATTTGTACATTGTACTATAATCTTGATTCTTGATACCTTAAAAAATCTAGCTACTTGATACTTTCCTACTTAGCCGCTTCATAATACTTCATCGCCTTCGGCATTTGCTGATTCAATTTTCTGAATTCTAGAGTCAGGTCCTGGGTTGAGTTGATAGAAATTCCGGGGAGCTTGTCCCCCCAGGTTGCGGACATTCTTTCCCAAAAAATGGGAGCCTGTCGAGGGTTCATTATCCAGCAATAGCCATTAAAAGTAAGTTTCCTAAACTCATCCGCCTCTAATTCATTGTTTTCTAGAGAAAACTGAGCATTTACCCAGTTCACTTTCCCCAAGCCGACGGAATTGCAAAAAGGACTTGCCTGGGTCAAGCTAGGAATTCTTGACAATTTGCAGTAAGATAAGAGACTTACTCCGAAATTAGACCACTAAACCATGGACATTCCGCTCCCTTGCATGGGCAGCTACAGGCGTGAGCCAATTTCATGCCCCATCACCACTGCTATTTCCGTATTCATCTTTCGTAATTAAGCATGACATCAGTGTGAAAAAAAGGCACGTTTTTCCTCCTGCATACCACCACGCATTGACTGGTCACTTTGAATCAAATTGAATTGCAATCGAAAGATTGTGCAATTTCAGGAATTAGCCCTTCTTGGCCTCAAAAAATTTCTCGAACCAAGCGGGCAGCCATTCGTTGCCAACCCGCCTCGACCAGCTTGTCCCTGAGCAGTATTGGTAACTTACTTTTCTTCTTCAACACTTGCTTTATATTGTTCATTGACTAGGGGCATGATCTCCGCATTCAGAAACTTGCATTCTAGTCGTGAATCTTTCAGTTAAAGGGAACTGATGGAACACGCGTGCAGAATCATTCCTAGCGCTAAAAAACCAAGATTATCTTTTTCATGGTGAATTAGTTTTTCTTTCAGGTATCAAATAGGATACCAGAAAACCATTTTTTCTTTATTTTTAGTTTCAATATTAAAAAAATATTGGAAACTACCCAAACTCAAAATCAACCCTGATCAAAAGCGATTGACTATCAAAAACTAAAATGGACCAATCCGATGAGTTTTTTGGTTCGCGATTGCTTTGCTTAAGCTTCCTCAGCTAATTTTGGAGGTACCGAATCAAGGACCAATTTTCAGCTGAAAAATGCGGAAGTCACGATCCCCTATTTCTGGGCGTTTTCCAAATCCTTTTAAAGTCCAATTTTATTGCTGCGATGGCAGGGAGCTGCCGAACCTCAGCCAACCCGGAGCACTTTGCCAATGGCTCTAGCCGGAAGAGGGAAAAATTTCTCTAGCTGGTGGTTGAACTTTCGAGCTGAATATTTCAAAAAGGCAAAATTGAGAAAAAACCTTTCACTTGTTAAATCAGGGAAATCAGAATTATTCGAACTAATTCGAGGGTTTGGAAATCAATGAACGCGGGACCAATTGAATGATGATTTTCAAAGTGGGAAAAATCCTATCTGGTGAAGAAGTGCAAGGAGGTTTCTACGGTTGAACTTGGGGTCTTTCAAGCGGAAAAAAATTCATTAAATAAATCCAAATTCTTTTTTCTCTGGACAATAAAAAAAGGAATGAATGTTGCGCATAAAAACTCGAATCTTTGGGCCAGTCTTAAAAAAACTTCATTGGATGGGGCATTTTCCTTTCATTTGTATCGAAATCACTTAATTTATCCCAATGAGGGCACCGAAAACCAAGGCTGGGTATATTTGATCATCCAGGGGATTCTTGCGAAACTTTTTGAATCTGAATTTTTTTTTTTTCAATAAATCGCGGCAAATTTTTTTTAATTAGGGCCCAGGGTTTTCTTTTCGGGGTTCCTTTTTTTAATTTTTTGTTTTTTTTTTTTTTCCCCATTTCTTGGCATCTCTCTTT
>Ga0163217_1108444_pt1 | contig 15879 bp, 17 predicted proteins | sample SynspAceP_FD_185933 | JGI IMG/M metagenome (GOLD analysis project Ga0163217, IMG submission 185933) | Saline lake microbial communities from Ace Lake in Antarctica - Synechococcus sp. Ace-P (PacBio error correction) | ecosystem: Environmental > Aquatic > Non-marine Saline and Alkaline > Saline ... | reverse complement strand
GATCATAGCGAAGGACCGGGTCGTCTGGGGCTCTTTTCAGGATGGAATGATTTGCCGTCATTTGGCTGTCGCGACCAATGGACGCGGTGACGTCGCTGCGTTTAAATCTACATGGCCAGACGTTCTGAATTATGACGCACGTCCATATGATAACTATGTACAAAATAGTTTGATCGCCAGTCTTGATACATCAAAAACAGGGCTTAGAGGGGTGGGTCGATGATCCAAATCATTCCAAGCCATGTGCAGGCACTTCAAAGATCGGGTTCTCGCGGCGTATCTGTTGGTCACTTCACCTTCAATTCATGGCCTGCCGTATCCTCATAATTCGCGCCCATGGGATGCCATCAACTGCATGCGACACAAATGCGAGGAAAGGCGCCCCGTTCTCTATGCTGCTTCGATCATAGCGCATTAGATCCCGCTTTGACCCTTTAAAGCTGCCATGCACGACGGAAACGCACATCACCGCGAGCACAATTACGGTCAGCGCGGCAACAATGATCGGCATCCGCGGTAACGATGACATGCACCTGCATACACATTCCTGCGCCATCCGTTGGAACGCTTTGTCGGCCGAGTGAGGATTACCCGGATCGTAGTCGATTATCGCTGTCAACATCGTTCAAGCGACCTTTGGTAGATGGTTATTCGACGTCTTACGCGATCCGTCTCACTGTCGTACGAGAGAGCGCGGCAACGGGACTTGAATACGCCTCTGCGATGGATGGCTATAAATGCCGTGCAGCATGTCGATGTGCGAGGCGTGATGCCGCCCATGGGTGCTGAGTGCCTGGAAGAACTCACCGTACAGTTCGGTATCAAATTACCATTTCGCGGTGGGCAGATCGACGTTCAGAAATCAGAAAGGGACGCGCTGAAAGGTCCAGCCCGTGCGGATTCAACGCCGTATCCGATTGGCAACAGACAGCCACCGTAACGACGAATTCACGCTTACGCCAAGGGCAGTGCTTAGGCCTGCCCAAGTGGTGATCCTACATCTCCACTTGTGTGGTCTCAATATGCAGAATCACCTTTCGCGGAGATTTTCGTGATTAACGAAATTGGCGTGCAGTTGGTCGAGCATTGGTCAGAGAAACGTACCGGTTCATGGCATAGGAACCTGTTCCGTCATAGGTTGATTTCGGACACTGATTTCGGTTCAAAGCAGTGCAGCGACATTGATTGGTGGTCTTGCGCACGTGAGTAATCCTTGCTTTCGGGTATCGTATTAGCAGTGCAAACCGTTCGCCCAAGTCAAGCGTCTTTATCAGGTCTGCGGTTAATCACGATTGCGGCGATACCCGCCTTATGGTCAGCTTGGCCTGTCGCAATATCGGAAAGTCTCCCCATGTCCACTGCGTGTTTATTCAGATTTCGGTGTGCGGCGGGGCCAACCTACGCGTTGCCGAAGAGGTCCTCTGCGGGAAATACATCCGAAACTGTATTCAACATCTGGCGATTTTGATCTTTGATGCAAGCTGTACATTCCGCGGCAAAGACATCGGCCGTCTATATCATGATAACCTCCTGGACATCGACGGCATTGGGCGCTCGCTCACGACGATTGACGTTCAAAGGCGTTTTGAGCTTCTGATCTCGACTGCTATCGTCTGCGTCTGTACTGTCCAGTCCGTGCTGCCACTTACCTTGAGGGCGAGGAAGCTGCAGCTTTGCGTTGCGACAAAATATGATCGCCATACCGGCAGGTCACATTGGCTCGGCAGAAATGATTGGTGCGACGAAAGACGGTTATTGCTTCGGAGGTTACTGTACCTTATTCTTAGGAACGGCATGTGAGCGGAACGCGCGGGCAAGAAAAAAGAGCCATGACCATTTTGCGCGACCGTCGCACGACGATTTAGACGCTTGAAGACTATCGCAGCATGCGCGCATGTTTGGTCAGTTTCCCGGATCAACTGAACCTTAAAGCCGACTGCGCATTTTCTTGCATAGCGCGAATTCGGCGCGCGGACAAGCACCTTCAAAAGTCTTTTTAACCCGTGAGTTCTCGGTTCGCATTCGGTGGGATGGCGGTGCCGACTTAGACAGGCTGATGGGATTTGCCGTTGGCGTCGCTGGCGGGTTAATTCAGATACGTCCATTTTCGCTGTAACCCTGTTTCCATCTCTGGTTCCATTTCGGCAGGTTTGGATCGGGCGCCGTGGATAACAGAAATGCACCATAGCTTCGTACGACATAAGCAGGGGGCAGGTTAAGTAAGGTCCGAACAAAGTATCGGCCAAGGCTGGTCAGAACGTGGGACGTAGTCTCTGATGGGATATTTGATCGAAAGAGTTCCAGCAACCCTCCAATAGAAACGCAAAATACTGATATTTATCCAATTCGCTGGCGTTCAGCTGGGTTGATGTAATTCCCCAGTGAGACGATAGAATCAGCCGGCCCAATTTCGCCAAATATAGTTATCGGCGACGTTGATATCGGTGTATCAGTGATACCCATCTTCTGAATAGTCGCGGTATCAATGCGTTTATCGTTTTGAGCGAGACCAGTCAAAGACGCTCGCACTGCGAATTCTGTTATGAATATCTTTAAGATTGAAAGGCTTGCGATGTAGTCATTTGCACCTGCGGCAAAAGGCTTTTTACGATCGAGATGAATCAGTCTCGCTTCAAGCATCATGATCGGCTTGTTTTCATACCTGGGAGGTTACGAGATTCCTGCCGCAAAGCTCGATGCCGTCAAATATTCAGCATATCAACTGTCTAACAAAGCAGTAAAGGGGCTCTTTTGCTGCCCCGCGATCATCCTCGAGTTGCTGCGGGGCTGAAGCGGTGTGTGCAGGTCGTTTCAAAATCCGCCTGTTCGAAACATTGAGGAAAGAAGCTCAAGGATGAACACGGATCGTCATCAACGGCTAAAATTTTCAATTGGTCTCCGCCGCTAGGAATTGCACGACGTTTCGAAAGCACTCTACGTCAAACTCCCTTAAGTAGTAACAAACCAGGCAGCAATATGAACTTTTTGCAAGTTTCGCCTGTGCGGGGAATATGAGCTTTGTTCAGGAAGGTGAATAGGTAACTTGGGCTATCGAAAGAACAGCGCATCAGTTGCCGTTAAATCGCTTATTTTAATTCAATTATGGGGATAAGTTGCCTAGCCCCATCGGAACAATCTCATGAAAATTACCGCGGCTGCAATTTCAGTTTTGCAATCGTCGTTCTGGTTTCAGGGTGTGCATCGTCCACCGTGGGTTCCTCGGGGCAAACTGGCTTCCCAATTGCGCCCTGAGTTTTCAGAGAACTCAGTGGTGGAGAGCGACGCTGTAATGCTCGACAGACGGCGGCTTCTGACGCGATTGATGCGGATATTGTGCGGCAGGCTCGAGACGGTAAGCATGCCTTCGGTGGTGCCGCGCTGACAGAGGGCGGGCATTTCGGTACTTTGCCACGGCCAACGCGTCAGGGTGCCTACGGTCAGGCCGCGGGGGCGTTGTTCGGTGCAGTCAGCGAGCTAACTTGTCGGCAGGCGCGAAGTCGCTCGGCGAATGCAGCTGGTCGTCGGCAAATGATCGGTGCGGGCATGTCGTAAATCGAACGAGAAGTGGATCAAATATCATGCCGGATCTACCGCAGATGCTCTCACGGCGAATAATAATCGTCGCGCACTGGGCATCGCAGGCTTTCAGGCGAACTCTCACAGGTGAGTTGAATTCCAAGTGAGCACAATTCGCGCCAGTAGAGCAGAAGTCGCTGAGCGTATCTTGTCCTCCAAGCAAGCTACAACGGCGCGCAAACCTGCCGATGCGGCAAGCGCAAGGGCCAAAACAGTCTAGTAGTGCACATTCGTGCATTGAGCGTTGGAGCGCGACACACTGTCGGCACGTCAACGATCTCTTTACTGTGATAAATCGCTAAGGTTCGTCCGGCGGAAGCGATCCCAAACTGCCAATACCCTTGGCTGGGTGAGCAAGCGTACCGGAAAATGCGACGCGGTAGTAACCTATATTGCTGTTTTTCACCAGGCGATCCTCTCCCACCTGTAGCTGCCAAGCCTCCGAGCGCATAATGACCATTTCATCCTTCTTCAGATCAGGGGCCGATGCCTATGTTTGATAGTTCATGATGTAGCTCAGATTATAACCACTTAACAACCGCCTTTAGCAATTCCCACTTCTAAAAGCTTTGACTAAGCATTTTGGCGACTTTCCTATCGAGTGCTTTCAAAATCTCGGTCGATAATAGTTTGAACTTTACCTACACTGCGCAGTTGCTCGGTCTATGCGCTCATGTTCACTGGAGGGGGGGAGGTGGGAAGGCCGTGTACTCAAACTCTGCGGCCGTTTGCGATGATTTGGGTTGCGTGTCACCGTCTGGAATGCGGTATTGAATTGAGCAGGAGCCAAAGCAAGTGCAGTTGATCCGAGGCCTGCGCGCCGGCATTTTTATCGCCGCATTTCAGTGCGCACGAGTTTCTTTGGCTGACGTTGATAGACTGCTAAAAATTAAATGGAAAATCAGCCGTCGAATTGCCCTCTAAGTTGGATGCATATTGACGACTGCCCACGATGCTGCTCAAAGGATCAGAGATTCCTGCAGGAATACCGGCAATAGCAAAGGCCACCCGAGGTGGCCTTGCTGTACTTTGCTGGCGTAGCAAGTAATCCAGATGGAGCGGCGAGGGCGATTCGAACGCCCCCCGGACCTACCGTTGCAGGTAGATGCTCTCCCTGAGCTACGCCGCATCATTGTAAGGCTTGGGAATACGTATGCAGCGGTTGAGCCGCAAGCAGAAAATAGTTTTTTCAAATTAATTTAAGCGAAGTTTCACACATATATCATTAAGCGAGCATTTTCGGCGAGTCCGGGGGCGTAACTACATCTGATGATTGCCTTTTTTCGCTGAGTGTAGCCATGGCAGACAAAAAAAAAGGCCCAACCGCGTTGGAGCTTTCGCTTTTTTATTGGTGCCAATTATGACTGGTTGTTGTCCATTCTTCCTGTTTTGAAGGAATTTCGAAGGTATGCTCTTGGTGGCGGGCTTGTAAGCGCGCATTCAAGCGTATCGATTATCATTTCATGGGTTGGCAGTGGGCTGGGCGGCCACGGTCAGTTATAGACATACACCGAAGAAGAATATGAGGATGCAAAGCTGAGGAACCCCGCGCCGAATCGAGGCCAAAGGTTTCCGTAAGCGAATGCTTCGGATAATCGATGAACGACGCGGCTTACCTGACGACCCCAAGTGCTGAGGGAAGAAGTAGGTTCGCACGATAAACTCGCCAAAAGTGAGTTCCCGCCCATTCAGGATACATGCGGCCAGTAAACTTGGGCAGGTGAAATAGATACCTGCGAAGATCGCAAGACGGCACCAAGGCTCATACGTGTGGAAGTGTGCAACGACATAGTATGTGTCGTGTATAGCGGTCGACCCGCTGCTTGGGAGAGAACGATACCTGTCCACGCCAACGGTGAAAGGATAGGAACCCGACGCCCAAGCATAGGTTCTGAACTCGACGATCCGCCCACATGGTTGCGATCCAGCTGAAACCACTTTAACGCAGTTGGCACGGCGGATAACATTGGTCGCCAACATGAAATGGCTGTTGGGTTCAGGGATAGGCCAACGGTGTTAATGTGGGTTGTGGCCCAGACAACGAAGCAGAGCCACCAATGCGATTTGATCGCCGACCTGGAGATAAGCCAAAATTGCTATGCGGGCTGAAGGTCGCAATGACGTGGACTGATATGCCAAACCCTGGCGAGGATGATTGATTGTACACTTCGGCAGTGACCGAAAAAACCACAGGAGTGTTGGTACAGAACGGATCGCACGCCCGGCAGGTCAAGAACGCGAATCCAAAGTTTGCGCGGTCCATGAGGCATGGTTGATTGGCACAAGCAGCACGGGCAGGATAGCAGGGATGAGCAGGCTTGTTACAAAGATCGACCAGCTGACAGCGGAACTTGAAACAACGTCATGCGCGGGGGCACGGCATGTTCAGGAAGGTTGTGATCATGTTAATGGCGCCAAGGATCGAAGACGCCCCGAACGTGTACGCGAAGATGCGGAATCATCGACATTACGCCTTCACGAAGATGACAGCGGGGGTAAGACCCAACCACGCAGCCCAGCTGGCCCTGCCGCTGCTCAACACGAACACACGGCGAGTGTTGTGCGCCGACCGTAGAGCCAGAAAGACAGGTTGTTCATCGCGGGACGCCATTTCCGCGTCAGGCCAATTTGCAATGGCATCAGGTAGTTACCGAAACACGCGAACAAGCTTGGAATGACGACAAAAACTATCAGATGCCGTGTGCGCCGTGATCAACACTGCCAAGGTGCCCGTTTGCGTAAGGTCGCAGCGCTTCAGCGATTAAACGCGCGCTTCCATACCACATATATTGCACGCCTGGGTGCATAGCTCAACCTATTATGGTTGAAGCCAAACTGATTAAGCAACGAAGGCTGAACGATCAGTACAAAAGCCCGATGTCTTTGTGGTTGTGACATTGAACCAGCGCGTGAAAAAGCCGCGCTCGTCGTGATATAGTCTGCCGTGAATGGCTGCGTCATGCCATGCGTGCATCCTGAGATTGGGGTTCAAAACTCACGCTCGGAGGAACGCGCAGTTGAATTAAAGATCGTCAGTGCGGGCTTGCCAGTATTGGCAATGGCCGGCGTTTGACGCAGGGGCAGGAAAAAGACCGATGTATCACGTTCACCGGGCATTGGACCTTGTGACGGGCCCGGGGAGTGAGCATTTGCTAAGTTTAGGTAGTATGAGTAGAGGCATTAATGTAGTATGAAAAGCTATGGAACCTTTCAGGATTTGACGCCTCCCGTCTGGCGTGGAGCGGCAAGAAGATGAGCCAGATTTCAGGGGCTAGGTCAAGATTAATTATGGAGATGTTAGCGAATTGAGTTTTCAGGCGCGATGTCGACCGCTCCCATCGTACCGGCAGCCAAATCGACGAGCGATGTCCACACCGTGTTGTGAATGGCCGCTGGAACGATTCCGGAAAAATGTTCCAGATTTGGATCAATATTATATTTATTCCGTGAGCTGATCACTTTCGTAGCCGAATGCAAATTGCTGCAATTTTGTGTTTCACGAAGTATCCCGTTCGGATCGCGGTTGTCGCGGGCGCTCACCCAGACGCCGACGCGGACCTTCTGGATTTTCCGCTGAGGTAAAGCTTGCTAGTGTTGCGAGACAGTGTTCAAGTCTTGCACAAACGTCGATCACGTCTCGGCCGCGCTTTGAGCCTACATCTTAGCATACGTAGACAACGCGTTGCCTTGTCTGGTAGTGTATTGGTCCACCGGCGGCCTTGTTCATTACCGGTAAACCGCGTTGGATCGGTCAGGTCTTCAAATCTTGCAGAGAGTGCCGGCTGAATATAGCGGGGGTGTTGCTCTACGAGCCAGATGCACTCGTCAGCGCGATTTCGAAGCGATAAGGAGGCTGCGTTCCTCCATCATGTTCAGCTTCGCGGAAATCAAAAAACAGCTCTTTGGGTGATCCATTCCAACCATACAAATGCACCGGCGTAGGAGGAAATGGCCAGAGCGCGCATCATGCGGACTCTTTTTTGACGAACTTCTAGAATTTGCAATAGTTCGACACCTGCGCACGGGACAGGTATTTTCCGACGAAACGATCGACGCGAACGCCTGAGATTCCCTGTGATGTTCCAGCACCGAATTGCGCTCATCGCGAACGCGTTCAACGTGGCTTTTGCGCGTCCAGAACTGCCGCGCTTCATCACGGTCCAGTCCAACCTGAGCTTGCAACGTGCGACAAGCACTTTAGGGTCAGAAGACATCAAGCCGCGGTGAAATGTGTTCGACAGAGCAATCTTCAGTGAGATGCTGAAGGTTTTGATCTGTTGCCATCAGCCATGGTGCGGCTGCAAGCTGTTGACGGTGCGGCTCTCCGCATCAATGAATTCAATCCCAGTTGAGAAGAGACGATTTGAGTAGGATGGGCACGATTCTATGAGCGACTGTTGCGGCGATGCGCTGATATTTTTCGCCAATTGCTCCACTTAGGTTTTGGACCCTCTGGGCCATTTGGGTTTAGCTCGAACGGATGCAGCGAATGAAGACCGATGTTCAGAGCAGCTACGCTGTTCTAAGCTGGCGATACCCAGACGCAATACAAAGGACCCACATGACATCAGAGACAATAGCAGATCTGAAGGAGGTGGTATGGCTACGCTTGGGTATATTCTTCCTTGATTCATATTCCTCCCTTAAGTTTACGTCTGCCGTCGATTAATGTCATTGCTGCCTAATTGAGTGTAAATCACATGAATCTGAACAAGCCTTAAGCCAGGCGAATTTTAGCTCTTCACTTTGCGAAAAACTTTGTCTTAAACAGCCTCAACAACATGGCGGTGTGCGGTCGTTGCGAAATGGTAGACGCGCCAGCGTTGAGGTCGCTGTTGGGGTAACACCGGTGAGAGATTCGAGTCTCTGACCCACCACTGGGTTTGATTCTTCCATATATTTCACCACAGACGGAAGACTTCGGGACGCGGACGCCCCGAATTGTCAGTTTATGTGTCAAACGCTGTGTATCAAGTGTTTTCAGTCATTCAATGCCTTCGATTACGACCGACCAGTCGTAGCAACCCTTTCTGCTATCCCGGTTATGTGGCTCGATTGGTGTGGCGATGCTCGACCAGGCTTTATACACACCGAGGCGAGGTTGCCGGTGGAGATGGGCTAGTTCCGCGATAACGACGTTAGGCGGCCTCTGCACACCTATGACCCACACGTATAAAAAGCGAAACCAAATCGCCGCGTCATTTGTGCTGCCGCAGCTTAGCCGGGATGGATTGAAGCCTGGATAAAATACCGGTTTCGAGTTTTCGATGATTCTGCAGGAACGCGTTTAATTTCTGTCGCATTGGAAGACATTTTTCTCGAACGCGAAATTTGCAGCGTAGCATTCCCGGGGACCAGAGAAGCCATGCTTCGGAAGGGCCGAAGGACGCGCCGCATTTTGGACGGTCAATCTTATATCTCCCAACGCGCCCGGGTAGTCGTTGGTGCAATACCAGCATACGTCGAGTGTCCGTTGATCCTTTGGTGGCGAGTGGCATTACGATATCAGCGCCGTGCGCAGCGGCTGTTGCAATTCCGGCGTTGCGGCGGTGCTATCGGCCACAAGCAACCGCCGACGGCTCGAACCGCTCAGCGGCGGCATGATGTCAAACACCGAAGCCAAGATTCGACCGGTGTCTCATTCAGCGAGTGTTGGCTTGAAGCCTCGCGACGAATCGCTTCATTTTAAATGCTAATCAGTATCAGAGGCTTCAGAACTCGAACGAATAATTAACAAAATGTCACAGGAGGATGCAGAAAGTCACGAAAATATCCCATATTATAGTATGTGCCCATGATTCTGGTTTGTTACCATACGCGGCCACATTAGGCACCGCCGGAACGCAGCTCCAGCGCTGCCATGCCTGATGAAACAAAGCGTCTTTGCGCTTCTAACTGTTGCCAGTACGTTTCGCACGCGCACAATATCACTTTGATTCGCGGCGGTAGATCGATTGTCTGGACGTAGCGGCGGTTATCTGCGTCCGCAAGGTATGTCGTGGCCATTGGGCAATGCTGGGACGACCACCGCCGTTTGAACATCAATGGCACCGCCGCTTGCTAGGACCGCGTTTGTAGCGGGGCTAACGAGACGTATTCAGACATTTCTTAAACGAAATATTCCCTAATGGTAACAGTTCTTTCAAATCTATGGCAACCTTTGCCCGCGCGAACAAACTGCCAGCCCGGAAAGCGTATCTGACCGCTTCTTCATTTTGCGGTTATAACTCCCGCCGAAGCGCTATGATCCAAGGCGGCTTTTGATCTAGAAATGGCGTTATGGGGTTCAACTTGGTTCTTTACCCCCGCGTTCTATCCCGCGGCTACATTCAAACACCCCAAACAAGGTATCATACATGATTCCCCGTTATTCCCGCCCCGAGATGCGTTGCGATATCCGGTCCCCTTGAACAAGTTCCGCATCTGGTTACGAGATCGAGGGCGCAGCCTGTGACGCAATGGCCGACCTTAGGGTGATCCCGCGCGAAAGCTTGAAGCAGTTGGAAAGCCAAGATGTCGAGGTGTTGATGGGTTGGCGCGGATTGACGAAATCGAAGCGTTACAAAACATGATGTTATCGCATTTTGACCCACTGGCAGAAGCATGTAGGCGTGACGAGCCGGTTCGTGCACAGGGGGATTGACTCTTCTGACGTTTTTAGACACTTGCGTAACGGTCAATAACCCGTGCGCGATATTCTGATGTGAAATGTGGCTTGCTGCTGGCGCGCTGAAATCGCCGTGCCATGGAACAGTAGAATACGCTGCGGGCGGTCGGGCGTAGCACGGCATCCACGCCGAACAACGGACGATGGCCTTACTTGTGCGGCGCTTTCTATGCAGAGATGGACGAACCTGAAGCTGAACGGGCCGATCCGAAATTCGCGACCGGTGCATCTCGGCGCGGTAGCACTTTGCGATATCGATCGCGCTTGTACTGAGCACGGGTGGAAAGGATCGTGCCGTCGCCCGAGCCGGTGAGCACGTCGTATCCCTCCGACCGCATGCCGCTTCTTTGCCCCTCGGTGATCGCCAGCTCGATTGAGGAAACGTCGTCGACCGAAGTACGCCATAATGCGGCGTTACGAAGTCTCCTTGAAGGGGCGGAGTTCTTTTCGGACGGCAGAAGGCTCTTCGGCACTCGCGCATAAAGAACCTTGCTTGACTGAGACCTGACGGGCTGGCCGCACGATCCGCGATGGCCGTAATCCTGCGATTTGGAAACGTAACACGTGCACTGGAAAGGGCCGGCGGTCATATATTTGCGGCGTGTGACTAGCCGCGTGACTAGATGTCGAGGCGGACATTCGATAACACTCGACTTTTCTCATACCCGTATTTGCACGTCTAGGTTGTGGGTTGTTCAGTTCGCCCCGCTTGCGTTGATCGACAATATGCTGTATTCTCTGTAGCATATAGATTGCTGGCTTTGATAAAGAATCTCTGCGTTTGGGTGTGATGTTCTCAGCGTGGCTCTCTCTCGTGCTTTGCTGTCACGGCTCTCGGGCGTCATCGTGCGCTCGCAGACGCTACGCTCTGCAACGGTACGTCCTTCTATGAGGTTTTGTGTGCGCTTCGTGTGGGGACCGGCGAAGAGACTCAAACGGATCTGTGCTGATGACGAAGCTTTGCTTGCGCATATATCTATCTGTCTGGCTATTATATGCATCGCGAGTGTGGGTGTGGTGTGTGAGTGGTGTGGTTCGTACTCGGCACTAGATAAGCACTTGTGGACGGTGGGCATAGCTTATCTGGTGTGGATAGATATAAGGAACGGTCTCATAATCGGGTGCGCGTCTCAGATCTTCGTCTGCGCTATTCTCGGTGTACGATCTACGCTCTGCTCTCGCGCTGTACGCAGATCGTGTGATTCTGCTGGTTGGTGATTTGAGTTCAGGAGCAGTTTGATAGTACATGCGTGATGTGTTGTTCTGGCGGTTCATCCTTAGATAATCTATGCCGCTGCACTCGCACTCGCTCTTAGTGATATAGATATATATATCCTTCTTCTCACTAGAGACGTGTAGATGCGGCTGTAATACGTCTCCGCGCAAATGGCATTGTTCGGTGACATGCGATTAGACGGGACAGTTGTATACATAGATATCTCCACGAAAACCTTATTTGTGTGCTGGCACTCAAAGAGGGCGTCTTCGGTGCGGAAGGACAGTGCTGACGCGGGTACGCGACTTCGTGACGTTTCAATCGTTCTCATGTGGCTTGTAATCTCTGGCTCTATGCCGGAGGGGCCGTCTCGTCGTCAGCGGTATTCCAGTGCGCCGCCACTCTATTGCGCATATGACGACAGGGTTCTGCTTCACTATATAGGTTCACTCTTGAATTGGGCGCTCTCTCTCCGTGGCTCGTGCCATGATCATTTACTGTTCGCCGTGCTCTATTGAAGCCAATCCTGCCAATGATTCTTGCACGGTCCGATCGCGTGGGAGGCGCTGGTTGAGCAGGGATAATAATTCCCCGCCGCGCTGTCGAGTGCGTATGTTCTGTTGCGCATGCCGAGTACACTGGCAGTCTAGGACGGTGGGGCCGAAGCTCGACTTGCCGCAACAACTCGCGCTCTTCTACTAGCGGTCAGACTTAAGCTATTGAATCGCATTTCACCGGTGACGTGACATTGCGTGACGGGTTGCAACGTCGCTTCGTGCGCTCTCTCTAGGTGGTGGCTGTCGGTCTATGATAACGCAGGCTCGCGATATATGGGCCTTTCTTAGCTGCAAGACGGCGGGGCCACGATCTATAGTCGATTTCACCCTCTCCGGTGACCGGTGCGCATTTGGTTATATGTACTCGCACGCGCTTATTTTATTAATTGCTGTCTCATATCTGTGTCGCGCATGTGTGTGCTCGATCTCTGGATCTCGCAGGCGCGCGAAGGTTGGCTTTCGTTTGCTTGGACTCGCGTTCATTTCAGCCGGTTGGCGGATTATCAGGCGCGTTGCCGCGCGCGTCAAGACCGTATCAGTCCCTCTATTGGTCGTCCGCTCAGGTCAACACAGCGTGGATGATCGGTTCTGTACTCTCTCGCTCAGATTGATTGTGGAATATATATATATAGATAAATATGTATACTATTAGTGAACTCTCTCGTCTCGCTAAATGAGTGCTCTCGACTCTCGGATACCAGTCTAGTGGTCGCTGCTCGCCGGCGCGACGCGTTCGGAAAACGGCAAGCCCGTCGCTTTTCTATCCGTCTGGGTTAGCGGCCACACTCTCTGTGGCCGGTAATTAGCATGGCCGTCTGCTGCTGTGTGGACGCGGGGAATTAGGCGTACCTCGAGCTCGCTCTCGTAGCTCTATAGACTTGTAATATCTCGCTCGTCACACTCGTTCAAATGCGCCTAACGTCAGCGTGCTCGCAATACGGGTTGTATTAAGCTTAGTTTCGGGGTCGCTGATCTCACTCGGACTGCTGTGTCACGGGCTTTTGCGCACCTCAAGGGCGGGCCGCGTCTAACAACTGACAGTCGCGCGGTTCGCCTCCTTTGTGGCTGTCATAACTGAAGTACGGGAGGCGTTGTGCCGATTGATGTTACTGGAATTCGCATGTAGTTTTTGGTGGCCAGAGGCTCTCTCTACGCTCTCTTGCTCTGCTCGTGCCGTGTGGGCACACAGCGTCTCTCTTCTCTTGCTACTCTCTCTCGTCCATCGCTCTGTATCGATCGGGCATTGTTGCATGTCCGTCTCGCATGGGTAGGTATCGTGTGTACTGCGCCGCGACTGGCAGTGTCGCTCGCGTGCTCTGGTAGTCTGACCTGAAGACACTTCACCGGTTCGCCAGTCCGTCGGACTGCGCGTAGTCTTTACGAAGACTGTGCAACCAATTTTCGCTGATGGTTCAGATTCGAACCGCTCGTGCCAGATCAGAAAGGACGCGGCTCGAGAGGTCCTCTCAGCGCAGCGTTCTTGAAATATCTCAGGAACAATCGTTTCATGCGGCTTTTTACTCCTCATCAGAGCATGGCACTGAAGACCTCGCAATCTCAGTGTCACTCTGTGATAGCAGCGTTAAATCCAATTTTACGATATTCTACCGGCGTCGGCGTCTTTTTACCGGGAGTGTGCTTCGCCGCTCGAACAGTCTCTGGCCTGCTGCGCTGGCGACTAGAACAAGACTCGGTTACATGTCTCCGGTGCGGACGGTGCGTGAAGGGACAGCGTTGCCTGCCCACTCCATTGATTCAAAGTGCCTGGCCAGCTGCGACCAAATTGCGGTTCTCGAAGTATGGCCTGCGTTTTCGCCGCGTTGACTGTGCCGTCGCAGCGATGGATTGATATCCGCAGGCAAAAATAATTCGTGTGGACCCGCCGCGCCGGATACTCTTCTCTTTCCCGGCAATCCTTCAGGTAACTTGGGCATCGGACTATATGCTTGTAAATGGCCGTCCATCAGTTCAACCGCTTGGCTCGACGACATCTGTCTTGCCGTTCACAATCATCTCGGGCGATATAGATAGATGTGCGTGTCCCCTGTTTATCGCGTAGGGCACGTTGCGTTTTCAGCGTGCGCAGCGCACCGAACGGGTCTTTCAAGCCAATGTTAATCCCAAAGTCACATGAAACGCCAGGCGCGTTCACGTTCCTCCCGTTCGGAAAGCGACCGCGAACAGCTCGTCCGCGGATAAGAGGGCACCCTTGCGGGACGTATAAAGAGTTCGACACGACAGGACGGCTTGTGCCAAGAGCAGGTGCGACCGGACAGCAAGCTAGGTTAAAATGAGGACGTGCAGGCAGCGGGGACATCGCAGGGACGCATCGCTCCCTTTCGGTTTGGATGTTCAAATTCGTGGACTGGGCGTATTGCAATTAGCACTTAACTTTGTTGAGGCATTGAAACGTATAGGTGTTGCCAATCTGAAAAAATGCATTTACTCCAGTTACACAAACGGTATTACAAAAGCGGTGAATCAATACGCGTGTTTGCGTTGTGAAAGCCTTGCGCAATAGGCATTTAGAACCCCAAGATAAAGTGGACCTTTCTCTCTCTTTTTAAAGGAGGCAAGGTCGACTCTCCTCACTTCATTCGTTATCGTGTTGGAACTTCTCGGCCCATACCTTCGGCACTTTCTGCGGCCAGCCAATCCATCGCTTATTATGTCGATTCTGCCAGCGCGGAAGCCGTTGGTGATTTCTCGAACTTCCAGCCGCGCTTAAGGTGGTCTGAGGGAACATGCTGGTTTCGAAGGGATGGCAAAAAACCGGTCACCGTCGACGGACATTTCAAGGGTTTGCCGAATGGGGTGTGCAAGGCGGTCAAACCCGCGCGAGATCGCGTTTCGTCCCGCCCGCGTGCTGATGCAGGATGATTCAACGGCGTGCCTGCGTTGTTTGACCTTGATGCGATGCGCGAAGGCTGGTGGCTTGGCGCGACGCCGACAACATCAAACCCGCTGAACCCTGTTGATCTGGTTATTGACACTTCGGTTATGACGACGAATTTGGCCAACCCACGCGACGGTATCCAGATGAAAAGTCGACCGGAATTGAAAACGAACAGTGAACGCGTATACTTCTGAAATGGGGGTCAAAAAGCGTTAACAACTTTCGCGTTTGTCCCCCAGGGCACAGGCATCTGCACCAGGTGAACTTGATTATCTGTCGCAAACAGTCTTGGACGGACACGGACCAAGACGGCGTCGAAGTCGCATACCCGATACACTTGTAGGACGCAGGGCCACACCCACATGGGTTAACGCATGGCCGTTTTTGGGCTGAGTGTGCGGTATCGAAAAAGCCGACAGCCCGATGCTGGGGGCAAGGCCGCATCGTCGTATGCTTGATTCCAGAAGTTATCGGTTCGAAGCTGAACCCGTGCCCATGATGGGAAAAGGGCACCACCCCGGGGACCGATTTCTGGTGCTGAAGGTCGTTTTGAAATGGCTGCGCAAAAAAGCGTAGTAAGCAGAATTCTGTCGAATTCTTAACGGCGTGGCTGATACGCTTTTTGCACACTTTGGGCCGACCGTGCCACTATTCCAACATGGCCTCCCGAATACGGCCGCGGACTTGTGGCTTCTTTTCCCGGATCGATTTTTGCCGAAACCCTTGCGCTTACATTTGCGGGGGGGACCAAACCGCCGCGGACGAAAGAACCCGCAAATTTTTTTGGGCGCTTGGGTTCGAAAAGGCATATGCCAAGGGGGAAAAAAAAACGGGCATGTTTGTTGGGCGTGCGACGCGGAGGGGGGGGCTCATTTTTTTTGCGGCCCAATTTTTTCTTTACACCCGACACGCTGTCGCTTGGATATGGCGATCGTCTGCGATCCGGCCGAACGCCCATCTCTCTTGT
>Ga0163217_1055854_pt1 | contig 15886 bp, 22 predicted proteins | sample SynspAceP_FD_185933 | JGI IMG/M metagenome (GOLD analysis project Ga0163217, IMG submission 185933) | Saline lake microbial communities from Ace Lake in Antarctica - Synechococcus sp. Ace-P (PacBio error correction) | ecosystem: Environmental > Aquatic > Non-marine Saline and Alkaline > Saline ... | reverse complement strand
GGGCGTGATCAGCAAAACGATCAGACCCATGCATCAAGCACTTCCTAAGCGGCCCATGGCCTGGAGAAAACAAATTCCCGGGGATCTGGAAGCGCCGATCACCTTTGCCGGCCAAAACCCAATCCCTTGGCCGTTCATCATTCTGGCGCCCAACTGGGCGTTGACCCTGCGCTTGCGCGCTTGATCGGCGACGCCGACAGCGATCATAGCCATGGCGGTTCGCGGCCGGGATTCCCATGCATGGGCTTACACGGCGCTGTTAGGCCACCAAGGCGAAAGCTGGCCGGCGGGCCACCTGCTGATCGTCACTTGGTCGGAGCTCACGGTGCAGGCCACAGATCCAGCCAATCACGCCTGAAGCCAACAAGTTCAGGGCGGCGGCAACAGTGAATCAGGCAAGCCTGATGTTGATAAAGGAATGCTGGGAACAGGCGATAAACTTCATGGCCAACGCGTTGGATCATCAAACTTGGATGAAAGCCGTTTACATCTTCACCTCTGAAATCGGTCACAGAAGGGCACCCGACAAATCTGCATCAGATCAGTGATGCCGTTCTCGATGCCCTGCTCAGCATCGTATTTCACTTCAGTCGGGTTTGCCTGTTGAAACGGTTTTTGTGAACACAGGCCTCTTGCTTTGCTGACACCGGCGAAGTGAAGCACACCGGCCAAGGTCGGACTTCACGACCCTGGCGCGCGGGGTGATCGAGCAGAATCGCGTATAGCGGAGCCAGAGCCGGGGGCGGTTCGATGCCCAACAGCTGCCGCCGTGCTGGTGGCAACTCGATCAGCAATCCCCAGACATCGCCCAAGGGGTGGACGAGGCGACGATCCACGCCGGAGATCCGCTCGACCAGGTGGGCGCCGGCGACCAAAGGCATCATGTTCGGCTTCGGTGACGACGAAACAACCTTGAGTTGATGCCCCTGGCCGATCAAGCCTGCCCACCGGCTGCAAGAAGCCTGCCGAGGTGCGCCACAACGGCCTCCTGGCCTATCGTCCTGCCAAACGATGGCAAAAACCCAGGTTCAGCGTGGGTGTACGAGAACGATCGACCGTGGCGATCGACCACCCTTGCTATCTTCCACCCAGCACACGCCGTGATCGATGGCATCCAGTTGATGAGCCCGGCCCTGGCAAGCGGCGCATCGCGGACGACCTCTGGTCGAGCACGTCGTCGTCCCCTCCCACGGCCGATCTGATGATCCAGCCCGATGCGGCGTCCACCCGTTTTTCTGGTCCAACCCGACGCAGTTCGTGGGGGGGGGGGCCCCAGGGCGATGCGGGCATGACCGGCCGCAAATTCATCGTTTGGACACCTACGGCGGCCACCGGGGGCCCCGGGGCCACGGCGGTGGTGGCCTTCTCCGGCAAGGATCCCACCAAGTGGACCGCTCCGCTGCCTATGGGCGGGCCCGCCATTGTGCAAAAGAGCCTGGTGGGCGGCAGCCTGGCCGCAGCGCCTGAAGTGAAGCTAGGTTATGCCATCGGGCTGGCCAGGCCGGACCAGCATCCTGTGCAGAGCTTCGCACTGGAAAGCTGGGGCACGAGGAGTCTCACCGCCCTGGTTTCCAGAGCACTTCCGATCTTGCGGCCCCGCGCCATCCATCGAAAAGCTTTGGCCTGCGCACCCTTCCCCAGGAGCGCGGCGCGCTTCTACCAGCATTGTGGCGGCCTATGGCCTTTCGGCCGGGATATGATCTGAATCTTCCCTTGGAAGAACGGGAGGCCAACGCCACGGCTTGCGGCAGGCCACAGTTGGAAAGATTGCCGCCGGCAGGGCGCCATCTGACGGAAGGATGGTTGCGGCCGGCACCACCAGACACCCTGGCCCTGGGCGTGATTTCGGGCAGCAGGTGGCTGAGGCTCGCCTTGATGGATGCTGAAGTTCTCGCGATTCGGTGGCTGCGAACGGGCTCTGGCCTATTGGAACGACCCTTTTCCGATTCCTTGTAGGATGGGCGCCTCGGCTTGGTTTGCCTTGGTGGTGCTCCCTGCCCAGGGAAAAACTGCGCTGCCGCGGTTGGTTGCGAATCAGCCTCGATGGCACATCCGCACCCTGGCTGCTTCTGCCGGCCGGACGGCTTCGGCACTGGCTGAAGGCCCTGCCCTCGGACAAGGCCTGCCCCGAGGCAGGCCGGCAGGCTCAGGCCCTGGTGCCGGAGGGGGACTTCGGCAGCGGAGCGCAAGCAGCAGTCTGGCCAGGGCACTGCGACTGATCAAACCAGCACCAGGGTGCTCCCTTTTCCTGCTCCGCCATCAGGCCGGACTGGCTGATGGGTCTGGTTGCTGGTCACTGGCGCTGGGGGCAAGAAGGCAACAATCGCGCCTGGGCTGGGATCTAGCCGGGGGCGCTCGGGCTGGGAACTTCTCCTGATCAACCCTGGACGCAGCCCTACCTGAGGTGGTTCAAGCGGGCAGCAGGCTTCGGCAGCTGAAACCCGCTGGCGGGCCACAGGCCTTGGCCTGCCGCGAGCTGCCAGGTGTGGCCGGACCACGATGCCAATTGCCGCCGGTGCTGCTGCGGGGCCTGGCGAGCGGCGACGGCCTCAACCGTTCTGGGCACACGCGTGGTGCTCATCAGTTCGGTGACCGCCCGATTCAGGGCCCCTGGGTGTGAGCGCGCACCGCCTGATCAACGCTGGCTTGTGGGGAGCCCTCCAACAGCGGGTTGCGGCGTATTACGCCAGTCTTCAAAGCGATCAGCGCTGCGAGCTAAGCCGCCAAGATCGACCCCAGCCGGCCGAGCGGCCTCCAGCTCCAGCCGCTTTGCCGGGGCCGGGGTGAGCGCTTCCCCGTCGACGATCCCGAATCGCAAGCCGGTGCTGGGTCCCCAGGCCTGTGAAAGCGATTTGCCCTGTTTGCAGGGCTGCTGGAGGGGGATGCGCCCAGATCGAGGCCGAAGGCTGCAACGGTTGCAGGCGCTTGGAGCTACCAGCGATCGCGGGTGATTCACCCCTCGGTGGCGGGCGCCCGCAATTTCCCCCAAGTGGCGCCAACTGAGGCAGCAGGCCCTGGGGGTTGCCGGTTGATCAACCGTCCGGATTGGTCGTCGGCCCTGGGCAGCGCCCGGCTGGCCTGTTCGGGGGCTAGGCCCGAAGATGGAGGCGACCTGCTCCCATTGCCCCCAGAGCCATGAACGAACGCACAAAAATCCGTGGTGTCGATGGCCCTGTTCGTTTGTGCTGGGCCGGATTTGTGGGCCTTCAGCAGTACCCGCGCCTGGCCCTGTTGCTTCTGGCAGCGCTTCGGAGCGGCTGAAAGCCGGGGGGCCAGGAATCGGCGTCCCTGTTTTCACCTGGAAGCCAATTGCCCCGCCGATCCAACTCACTCCCGATGTCAGCGGCAAAGGATCTGCTTGCCACAGAAACAACGACCATGCCGAAGCGGTGCTCTCCTACGCCCGCCATTACGGCGCGTTGAAAGCCCCCAGTCGGCCCGGATGCTTGCAGGTGCTCCCCGAGGCCATGGAAACTGGAGGTGGGACGGCAAGCACCGTTGCCGTCCCTTGATCACAACCTCACCGAACAGCGAGGATGCCTCGCACCCTGAGTGGGCCAGGCTGCGTTCCATGCCCAAAGGGCTGAGCTGCCCAAGGGCTGAGTAGGCCCAAGGAGCTGTGAAACCCGGATTGCCTTTTGGCGTACAGCCCGGCTGTTCTTGTCGCTTCGCTCTGGCAAGAGGGCGGCAACCGTGAGGCGCTCAAGGTGGGAACCCTGAGCAGGGCAAACCCAGCCTGGGGGCGAAAGGGCCTTGTCTTGGATTTCACGCCGTTCTGCGACGGAAGCCTGGAGCTTGTCTGCCAGCCCTGTTGCGCAATCTGCCGCCAGGCCCATCCGGCTCCGGGCAGCGCAGCCGCACTCTTTTGCAGCCCTGCCAGAAGCCGCCTCGCCCTACCCGCCCGGCGGACTCCAGGCACATTGGCCGCTGCCGTGGTGGAGCCGGTGGCTCTACCGAAGGGGCCCTGCGCCAGGCTGCTGCTTCCGCCAGCGAACCAACCCCCAGCCACCAAATGCTCGCAGCCTGGCGGAAGTCTGCGCCAGACCCTGCCTTGCCGAAACTCCAGGGGCAACGGCCGGGATCGTGGGCGATTTCCCAGCTGGACAGGCAGCGGGGGTGCATCCCTTACCCAAACTTGATCTGCCAAGGGCTTGGGCTACCTGAATATCCAGCCGCTGCACGGCGGCCGGCCCACCTTTGGGCCGCCACACCTGAAACCGGGCCATTGGCCGCGCGCTCAACCAGGCGGAGGCTTTCCGCTGCCAGGCCAGTGCCATGGGCAAGCCGCCTGGCTGCGCCGGCAGCCGATCTTGATTTGTCGATGACATCCTTCACCACCGGAGCGACGGCCAAGCGGCCGCCGCCAGTGGCTCTGCAAGACGCAGGATTTGCGTGGCTGGCCTGCTCTGGCTTGGCCCGCACCCAGCTCCAGGCCGTGAAATTCTAAGTATCCACATCTTGCTAACCTCAGTAGCAAGCCGGGGATGCTTCATGTGGTAGAGCAGCGCGGACGAAAATCGCCGTGTCCCCAGGTCAAATCTGGGTTCCTGGCATTTCATTGCATCAGACCATCCCATCCAGCGTCCGCGCTTGCTCCGCTCGTTCCCGTCAGCTCGCTGAGATGCCGGCATGAAAGTGGGCCCACTCACAGCAGGTCGGCTGACCCATGCGGCCCACGGCCCCATTCCTTGAGTCGCCCAACCTCCCCCTCCCAGGTTTCTCCATGGCCCATCCCTCCCGAGAGCCACTTGATCGCAGTTCACCAATGCGACAGGCTACGGAGTGGCCTTTGGACGCTTCTGGGAGAAGCTCAACCAGCCAACCACAGGCAACCAGCCAACCGTTGAGTTACGCTCCCAAGGCAAGCCACGCTGAAACTCAGTGACCATCCATTCGCCATCAGCAAGCCCGAGTTGGTATTGCAGGTCGCCCTGTTCCGCTTGCGCTGGACGGGAAACGGTGAGGAAGGCACGCACCAAGCGGCCAAAGCGGCCAGCTCGGCACAGGCTCGCACAGGCTCGGCCAAAAAAAACCCCAAGGGGGGGGGCCCTCTTCCCGGGGGGGCCCAACCCCCCAAGGGCATGGCATGGCACAACTCAAGCTCAGCCAGCTGCCGAATGCCGATGCGATGGGAACGTTGTCAACGCGCCTTGCCTTGAATCAGCCAGTTTCAAGGTCCGTTGCCAGTCAGTCGCCAGTTAAGGGCAGAGCTCATGGGCCTTTAGAACCTTGGCAAACAGGTTCCTTCTGCAGGCCAGGAAAGACGAACCAGAGAGCCAAAAGCCAAAACGAATAGGGTGACGGAATTGATGCCCCATCTCCCGATTACTTGAATCCAAACTCGCTGCGAGTTTCAGCAATCAAACGCCAGGCCTTCGAGAAATCCTTCCTCGTCTATGGCCAACATCCTGGGTTCGATTTCCGCCCTTGCCCCAGTTTGATGCCAGCTCACTGCTACTGGAGGCAGGCTTTATGCCGTCACTCCATGGCACCTATCGAAATTCGTGTCCTTCACAGTGAAGGAAGATCACCGGACTTGTGATCGTTCCAACCACACCCTTTCGAGACTCCAAACGCTTTCTGGGGTGCCGTAAGAGGATCCCAGCAGGAGGCTGAAATCACAATGATGATCTTTCGAAAAGCCTGAAGGTTGTACCTACTACGTGCAGGAGCAGGGGCGAAGGGTTCTTCGGAGAAGTGGAACCTGGCTGCCGTTGCATGGCAAACCCAAGGAGATGCCGGCCTATCTGGTGAGGCAACTTTCAACTGGATAGTCAAACCATGCAAACCGTCGACGCGGCCACGATCCCAGAGTCACGAGCCAAAACTGTGGGATCACTGGGCAGGACCCTTCGTATTTGAACGCCTGGCCGACCACAGCGGATGAGTTTACGATGGACTGGCTTGCCAAGTGAGGACGCCCCCAGGAGGCCAGTGAAGCTATGTTAATGATTTCACCTATCTTGGTATAAATATTAGCACTATTGCTTAGTATCTTTTGAAAAAGAACATTGACACGTATGGCACTGACGCTTCTCCCTTACGCGCGCACAAACCCAGAACGCACGGCGTTGCATCTTTTTCGGTTGGGAACGATTGAGCCATACGCCAAAAAAAACAAAGGCCCGTACAGAACAAATAGAAAAGGCCTTCCTTACCGTCAGATATTTCTTTTCATTGCTTTTCGCCTATTTGACCGCGAAAGCGATGCTGGGAGTCGCAAATTCACCAACGAACCAAAAATTTCAAGCTCGTGACTTCGTGCGGGGCTTGCTTTGTCCAAGAAATTTCAAGATGGCTTCTATCAATGTAACAGTAATTTACCGCGTCGTCGTAGAGCAGTCGTCGGAGGAGTCTTAGGGCGCGACCACCTTTCGGAGCCGACGAAGAAATGGCGTGGTCGGATTGTTATTGCAACAAAGGGATTTGCGGGATCATCGATACTCTGCTATGATTCGCCAGGAGTATCTTTGACGCTTGTCGGTTAATGACCAGATCCCCCATCAACGGCTCCATAATCTCTACCGGTCCGTCAACAAGGCGAATTGCCTTTCAACCAGAAAGCACCTCAGTTTATGACGCCACTTGGGCGTGAGTCAGCAGCAACGAGCCCCCGTCAGGAACGGCCAGCTGGTCTGAATTTGCCTGGATGGGTGAAATGGCCAGCCCCAAAAGCTTTATTTTGCAGATTCTGGCTGGGCTGGCGGCCTTCGGCGCGTAGCCATTATTGAAATTCTAACTAGCCACTGCCGGGGCCATTGTTGAGCACGGGGCTTGGAAATAGGCTGTAGGTTGCCTGTAATGCCAGAATTTGATGCGACAGGTTAAAAGCCGATAAACTCTATACTTTGCAGCCTGCTCGCCGCGAGAAAGTCTTGACGATCATCAAGGCTTTTCCTCGTAGTTGGCATTTTAATCTTGATTAACGGTCATCGATAAAAATCCAGAGTCATCCAGCAAAGGTTTGCCATGGCTGGCTTGAATTCGCTGAGGGTCAGAATGATTCGTTGTGCCGAAGGACTCCGGGGTTGACCCACCCGCTGAGGTTTTTTTGCATCGTAAAGTAGGAAGCCCAAGTCTCTGGATCGTGGCAGCTGCTGTCACTTAAGGGCTTGATCACTCGCCTGACAGCTCAAAAACCATCTTCAATTCCGGTTATAGTGCCCTCATTCATTTAAGCAGATAAAGAGTTCAAGCTGCTCTTCTGCCCTCCAAAAAGGCGTAGGCCAGGTTTCACATATCTGCCGATAAAGCCTCAACCTGCTCTGCTAACCTTCTGATGAGATCGGTCCACGGGGAAAGATCGCCGGGATACACGAATCGACTTTACCGCTAATTCGTTGGGCAAGTCCGGCCTTTGGCACTTAGAGTTTATTGTCCATCTACAAGGACTGGTAGTCGGTGATCAAACCATGGCAAATCCCCCTGAACCATCGCTTCCGCCTTGAAGCAGCAAAACGCGGCTCCAAGCACTTGGCTGTTTCAGAACTGGGGCAAAAGATGGAAAGTCAACGCCGGGGGGCAACTAATTGTCAAGTCTTGAGGCCGATATCCAATCGACTTTGGCAGTTCAGGCAGTGGCAGGCGGTCTTTCACTTAACCACAGATAACAATATTGTCTTCGCTTCAGATTCAAACAGGAAAACGAAAAAGCGTCATTCCTTCACTACGTCGTTGCGCTCGGCGTTGAAGGTGACTGGCGCCATAATCCCGATTTGAACCTATGCATGAGATGGGGATTGGTTGTCGATTCTCGCGATTGCATGGCTTGTGGCAGACCATTGCGAAGTCTGACCTTTGGGATTGGTGTGTCATTTTACCGAATTCGTCATGATTTTTCTCATTGCAGTTTGCCACTGATGAACACTGAATTTTCGCTGCAAGTTTAATGAGCAGCGATGGCTGTGAATCTTTAAAGCACCGTCCTCCACTTCCAGCGGTGGTCAAAAAGAAATCCATGGATGTTAGGCCTCGTGTTTCCATTCTTCACCATAAAAATCTTGTTAGCATACCGCGGGCAGGATCTTCTCAGGCTCGGTTAGTCTGAGATATCTAAAGTTGCCCCTCTTTTTAATTGCTGCATCGTGAATCATCCACTGCGATTGGCCTCTGCAATGAGATCAAGCATAGAGATCCAGATAGGCAAACAAATGCAAGCCATCAAAGGCCCTTCAATCAAGGTCTCACTCTCGCTTGTCAAGTGGCAACCGGGTCCAGAGGAAAGCAGGGAGAGAAGTATGGTTCTGCCTCATCAGGAATAGGCCTCCAATCGGTAAACAGTGCGCGGGAAGTGGTTCAAAACCCACCGGCCTCAATCTTGACCAGACAGCCTGCGTATGGAGACGATCTCGTTTCAAACGGGTTGAAGACCAAAAGGCGATCAGGTGACCTCCCGGGCCAACGTCACCAGGTCAGCACAAGAAGGCGAAGATCAAAAGCGGGGCTCCGGGCTGATCACAGATTCAGCACCTGGGGATTCCGGCCCTGCATCCACCACAGGCAAGCCTCGCCTGGACGGAAGTTTTGTCATTTCGCATCCCCAGCTGTTGGTCGTGACACGGATCGGCTTGGCACGGAGCTACCCGCGTTGCTTAACCCACCTTTCCGCCATACCTGCCGGAAATCGAGATAAGGCTCCAACGCGGAGTTTTGCCGTGATCTGAGTCACAGGCATGGGTTGAAGAAAGGGTTTCAGCCGCCAGGTTCAATAAGTGTTTGAACAGTAGTAGACAACAAAGAAGAAAGGGGAAAAGAAAAAACGGGGGGGGGCGGGCCTCGGGGCCAAATTAAAACGATTACTCCATTTTCCTCCCCAAAATAAACCTGGTAAATAAAACCCGTGGGCAGGATCACGATTTCCGCGCTGTACTGATCGTAAGCACGCTGCAGAGTTCGACACGCATCACTCTGGTTCAGGTGTGCTGACTGCCTCTAAGTGCATCGCCGCATAGGCCTGGAATGATTTCCTGAAAAGGCTGCGTCCCACCAGGCGGCTCAAGCTCGGTGATAGGACCCCCGCGCAAATAAAAGAAACGGCGAAAAATATTGATTCTGCATCGTACGGCACGGCATCGGCTTCACAGCAGCCAGGCTTGAGGATGGCGAGCCTGAATGGCTTTAACAATCCACACAAAATAAACCCGCTCGGCATAGCTTGCTGCCCTTGCCCTCCAAAGGTTGAAAAGTCCATGACCAGCAACCAAACTTATCTCGAACGGCAAAAACCAAGAAGATCGATTGCAAGAATCGGGTTTTCCTCGACCGAATTCAGGGTAGGCCACAGCATTGAGAAACTTGGACAGCATCACCCGCCATCTAGTTGCGGCCACTCTCCACCGGCGAATACCTTGGCGGCCTTGCCAAAGGCTACTGGCGAATAACTTGCTCCTTTGCGTGGATACTTTGCTCAGCCAAATCAAGATCCAAGGAAGCTTGCGTACCTCCTAGACTCTTTAAATTTTGCTTTCAATCAGGCTTACTATGACAATGGTCAAAACATTAACGCGAGCTCCATCCAAATCAACAGCATCAAATCCAAATTCCATGGAGTGCCTCCACGCCTCAATTCAGCGTCCCGGGCGGAGGCGTGAAAGTCTTGCATTCTGGCACCTAGTTTCCGTAGAGTTAACTGACAAGATTGACTCCTTCCATCACCTTGTGACGATTCCCACGCGGACTTCGCGTTGTGTCACTCAAAAACCAAAACAACCGCTCCACCAAGAGTTGCGATCATATTCTGTATGGAGGGTCATCACGGCCAGCCCACGGATATCGTTAGCAGACTGGCGACTTTGCATGCTTCAAGATAACCAATATCGCGATACATCACACCTCGAGTAACATTCTTTCGGTCAGGAATAATCCACCAATACAGCCAGCATTTATCATTGACGATATCCATCTTCATCGTATTGCTCTGCCAATAAAAATCGAGCGCCCTTCCTACAGCGCCTCCGCCCGAAAATGTTGGAATTGCTCAGACACCGCTCCCGGCAGGATCCATCAGCACCGAATTGAACAATTGACCAGATTTAGAAAAAATCCAGACTCATCATCGCTCTCTTCGAAATTGGTGCACGGATCGTTTTGGGGACAGCCACATTCCAGCGCTTTTCCCAGGAAACTCCGCCATCGTGGCGCGGCAGGAGGTCAACACCTGATAGCAGGCACAGACAAATCGTCTCTTGTTGCATGCTGCATGATCGGAAAGCAGTTTTCCAGGCAGGCCCTAACAGATTTGTCCATGACCCAGAACTTACGTTGCCGCAGGTCCTGCAGGGGAGCAACCGTTCGCAATTTCCAGGACCCTAACCGGTCTGCCAACCTCTGCCGTTGCCCGATCTGAGGGCCGCGACCTGCGCCGGAGGCCCGGTGGACCAGGCGCGCCTGAGCCAGCCCGCTACGACTCGGCCGACACGCTGGCCTGAAGGGTTCGACTTATCGCCACTCGGGTTGCCGTCGGCCCCGTTTTGCCAACCTGTCTGGTTAAGTACCTTCTGCACCGCCGAACCTGCGTGGGATGGCATCTGGCCGCGGTTGCTCGATGCTCGCGTGCCATCTCAGTGGTGCCGATCTTGCGCGGAGCCATTCTCGAAGACATCTCCTTTGTGGGCCGGTGAGACCTGCGGGGGCTCGGTTTTGCCGGACTTGATGGCACGCTGCCGCTTCCGGGACACCGAGCTCGAAGGCTTTGCGACTTCCGGCGGGGCTGACCTGCGCGAGCCGATCTGGGCCAGGCTCGCAGGCATCAAAGGGGCGGTGTTCTCAGAAGCGGCTGGGGATCGAGGAATGGCCCCACCTTCCTTGCTGACACGCTCCAAACCAGGGAAAACTGGATTGCTTGGAATCCCCCTGGCGCGTGGCAGGCAGCCGCGACAGGCCTTCTCAACTCCGTGACGCGGCCGATCCAACGATTCAAACAAAGGCTGATCAAAAAACAGCGATGAAACCAAGGGAACAGGGCGCCGACATTCTGGGTGGGGTTTGCCGGGGCCAAAGGCGCCTTGAGGCTGATGGCAGCAACAAAAGCGTTTCCCTTGCTGCCGGGGGGTCCACCGTGTTACAGTGGCGTACGGGCCAACAATCGGGACAACGCCTCTTGCCTGCTCGGATCCGGATCCAGGGTCAGGGGCTGGCAGGCCCCGTGGCCAAGAAAGGGCGAGGCAGGCCCGACAGCCACCACACCAAGGGAACACAAGCCATCGAAAGACTTCATTTACTTTTCTTCTGTTTTGAAGTTTTTGGTTGGCTGGGCGTCCCTTGTTAACCCGTCCGGGTGGCGAGAGACCTGAAAAACTCTCCTCAAGTGGACCAGAGCGGTTTTCGTTCTATTCAACTGCGTCCATCAGTCCTTTTTTCTCCCCTAACCCATGCTCGACCGGCCTTCGTCCGCGCTGTAGCAACGCCGACCCAAGACACCGCCACCATCGGTGAGTCCGAATCGGCCGCTCTGCGCCAGTTACCGGTGGCAATGGCAACAAGCGCCTTTGATGCCGGTCAAACGGCGATCGCCCAGCAACGCCAAGCTGCATCGTTTCAGACCGCCGTTGTCGGGCATTGGATCTGCGGGAAACACAGGGCCTGATCCAGTGCTGGTTGGCAACTGCTATCCCAACCGCCGCATGGCTTCCTGCCGTGCGTGACGGCGAAAATCGTTCTTTCGTTACATCTCCTACGCCCTGTCGCCGGCGGACGCTTTCCGTTCCTCGACGACCCGCTGCCTCATATCGGCCTCAAGGAGAACCATACATCCGCTTTGGGTGTTGGCCCCTCCAGTTCCGGCTTGCCGCGCGCCGTTGCCATCATGAAGGCTTCCTCCTGCGCCCACTCAGCGAGACCAACACCCCAGGCCATGGGTGGCACCCGCTTCAACAAGATGGAAACCATCCAGGGTGACTGCTCCGCTCGCGTCAGAAGGCCGGCCAGTACTTCGATCGCATCCATCAGCGCACTCGGCTTGATGTTCATCCAGTCTCTTGACTGAATCCTTCCCAAACCCATTCGCTTCGAAGTTTTCCAATGAAACTGTCGTTACCACGGTTCGTCACTTGCCGCTGACGACTGCCGGGCGCTTCCCCACCCAGTCCGGATCTCCGAGGTCGGTCCAAGAGTTTCATTCCAGGCGTGTCCGGCTGCTCGCTTGAAGCTGCTGAAAAAGCTCGCTGCTGGCTTCGACAAAGTGGTGCCAGGAAGCCGGTGATGCCTGCTCAAGAAGTACCCCTACCTCAAGCAAGCCGGTGAAGCTGGTGAAAATCAGGTTCAAAAACCGACAAGCTGCTACCGCGACATCGCTCCACTAACCTGCGGTCTGATCAACTACTCCCTCGTCGTTGCGGCCACCGGTCCTATCGATGAGTGGGGCCATTGCCGTGCCTCGTTGAGGTCTAACCGCGCCCTCAACCTGCCCACCGCCGCCTATGTCGAGGCCTTCTCCTACCACCCCGTGAGCGCCGCCTGTGCTCCTCGTGACATGAAGCCCTGAAGCCGCAAGGAGTTTCAAGTCGCTCCTCTCCTATGTGATTCGAGTCCTCTCCTGGATCACAGCCTTTTGCCCTAGGGCAAAGCCTCCCGTTTGCTTCTTTTTTGGCAGCCCCTTCTGCGGCCCCACCTCGGGCCGCTTTTTTGTCTGTTCAGGGAACTTCCCCTATCGCCTTCACAACAACACCCCGGGTTTCTGCCAGAAATGTCGATCGACGGACTGTTCGCCCAACTTCAGCATCCGAATTCCCCACCAGCGCCGACAGGCTGATGCATGAGAATTTCTCGCCAGTGGTTTGATCGAGCGTTTCAGCACCTCGGCTACTCGGCCTTCTCGTGTGAAGATGTGAGCCTGCGCCGAGCGCAGTTCGGGCGATGGGGCATCGTCCTGCCGCGTGGAGCCGCTGATCCGAGACAAGCTTCGCCGAGAGCGTCGATCCAACCATTCAAGCGCCATTGCTGCCAAGGCATGCCCAGATCGCCGTGGCTTGGCCGGATTCACAATTTCAGCGCCGAGACGATCCATCTGTTGGGTCAAAAAATGTCTGGAAGCCCAATCCGTGGGTCCAGCTGGACCGCTGTGATGGCACTTCGGGGAAATGGGTTCCATTGGGCTCTGCCCAGCCCTGGAATCTGCTTTCTAAGAGTATGATCTTGCTGTGATCATGGCAACACTGAATGCCCTGGCCTCCATGAATTCCATGCGAGGGCAAGCTATTTGGTTCGAACAGGTTCCTGGCGCATGGAAGCCCACAGGGGAAGACACATGATTCAGCAAGCGGCAAACCCAGCCCTGGATCGCTTCAGCGAACAGGCTTGGGCAGAGCTGAATCAATCGATTTTGATGAGCTGCTTTCAAGCGTGGGTGCGAATTGCCAGTTTCCATCACGGGGATCCACCACTGGGTTCTTCTCTGCATTTGGGCGGCATCCTACCTGGCTGAGCACACCAGGATCTTTTGTTTGACGAGAGCCAGTGGCTGCGACCCTGCGCACAACTCCAGATGAATTCGCAAGGCCCGATTAAGAAAGCTGAGGCAGTTGAGGACGAGCAGATTTACCTAAATCCGTGACAACCTCAGCGCGAACATCCGCCGAAGGGATCGAGTAGTAACACTGGAATCAGCAAGTGCGATCAGATTTCAGGCATCCTGAACTGGAGGCGTATCTGCTCCGCAAATCACCTCCACCAAGGTCCGCGGCGCTTGATCCGGCGTTCCCCGTCGCCATGGTTTTCAGCCAAAAGGGCCAACCTCCTCAGCGCCAATAAACCGAGAGGGCCCCACCGGGCCAATCCTTTTAACGATGGCACCCGCATCAGGATCCGAAGTTGTTTTCATCAGGAACGGGAAAACCGCGTCGGGCGCCAACAACACGGGCCATGGCACCCAGCCCGCGAGGCCCTGCACCACCGATCGGGATCATGACTGAAGGCAGCATCAAGATCTGAACAGGCTTCTGGGGCCTCAAATCAGGGTCAGCGTCTTGGCAGCAGCACGACGAACCGGCCACATTCTCGTTGGCCCGCGCAGGCCTTGAGCAGGAACGGAATGGCTGGGCGGCCAATCGCTTCCGAGCCGTCTCGCGCGAAGTGTGATAGCGCACCAAGGACGCGGGGATCCGCCAATCCCTCAACACAAACGCGCCCAAGGCCTTCGGGTCATCGCCCGCAGAATATGACCGTGTGGGCCAGGCAGAGCGCACTTCAGCCAGCAGGGCATTTCCATTTTCCTTTCCGGCGTGAACTGCAGGTGAACCGTACCGCTCAAGAGGGAGTCCTGGTCTTGGGGAACCATTCTCCAACATGCAGCATCACCTCGGTATTGGATCACGAGTTCTGAAATAGAGTTCTTGCCAATACCAAAAAGCCTGGTCCTAGATAGGGCCCCATCAACAGGCCCAATGTTCGCAAGTATTGGAAAAAACTGATTCCAGTTTGGCCTCACCAAGCCCCTGGCATTTTCCTTACCAGAACCGGAAATACCCTACTTCAGATTGAGTCTATGCGTCGGGCAAAAACATGCGAACCAAACACTGTAATAAACTGATTTTCGGCGTTCAAAAAATTCTTTAGGCAAAACTCAGGGCTTTCTGAACTTCGCAAGCAGGGCCGCACGGGCAAGGCATTGACAATTTGCAGAAAACTTTCCAAAAGGCCAAATTATCGAGCGACTACTCACGAGCTGAGGGCCCTTACAGGGCTTCGAATCAGGCCCGTCTAACCTTTTGATCCTGCTCAAAAGCATTGGCCCTGTCGTTTCTTCAAGACTGACTTACCTCAGGACTTCTGGCCCAAAGCTTTTCATTATTTTCGTTGGCCAACTCAGATCATGCGCTCGTCGATGGGAAACAAACAATTCGCCTTCGCGCAATGAAAGCCACTGATCGCCAGGCTCGCCTATTCACGCTGCAATTCCTTTGTTTCACTTTCAGGCAATGAGCACGTCCAATACCTCCTTGAGGCGGATCAAGCGAAGCGGACTGCTGCATGGGAAAGAGCTCCAAGGCCCTCTTTGTAGCGAATCACAAGGCAGATCAGAAGGACATTCTGAATTTTCAACGCTTGATGCCATCGCTTGGTGCGAGCATGCCAATCAACCCTTCATGGGCAGTTTCCACAGCTGTTCACAAATCGGCGGTTCCCTGCCACCACTCCGATCGGATCCAAGGTCTTGTTGGGCGCGATCTTCTAGGCATTTTACTGCGCATCGCCAGCTATGGGCGCAGCCATCGGTTGAGCGGGCTTTCTTGCGACAGGCAGGCTATGCCGCGACCATGGAGGCTATTATCGGCTGCTCGATGTTCCGGTCGACGCCATGGCTTCAGCCCTGCTGGAAAACATGGCCACACCTATCCGCGCTCAAAGCTCCAACCTTTCAAGCCATCTCCGCCACCCAGCCCAGCTGTTGCTCTTGGGCCTCGCTGGGCATCCACTCGGCCCTTGGAAGGGAATCCCACCATTTTGAGGCTGGAGCAACCCGTTTGGTTAATGTCCTTGAAACCAGATTATTGGCTTTTTCCCCGTTGACGAACTGCATTGGCGGTTTAGCGCGAACCACAATCAGATTAAAAATGAATACCAAGACGATCACAGCTATGGCCACTGGACCACCCAGCTTCGTGATCTCCCCACAACTTTCCAGTTACCAAAGCGAAGAAAAGCTACGCTTGATTTTACGGGGGAAAAAGCGGCCGTTTGTTTGAGGCTTTCTCACAGAACGGGCTGGGACAACCGGAAAATTCACCCCACTGGGAAAGCCGGGGCAAATGGAATCCCGCCCATTAAAGGGAAACCTTTGTTGCCCAACCCCGCAATTGGCGCGCCCCAAGGTAACCGGCCAAACCCCCCCAAAACCTTGGAAGGCCCAAAAAATTTCGGCCTTTGGAATCCCTTCCCCTTCTTGGGTCCT
>Ga0163217_1046913_pt1 | contig 15886 bp, 21 predicted proteins | sample SynspAceP_FD_185933 | JGI IMG/M metagenome (GOLD analysis project Ga0163217, IMG submission 185933) | Saline lake microbial communities from Ace Lake in Antarctica - Synechococcus sp. Ace-P (PacBio error correction) | ecosystem: Environmental > Aquatic > Non-marine Saline and Alkaline > Saline ... | reverse complement strand
CAACCCATTGATCTGCATCAAGTTATCTAGGAGTTCACCTGTGCGTCTTTTCAAGCGACAAACCGTTGACAACCGCGCCCGCCGCGATCGAGGCACGTCGTATCGCCAACGGCCCCCCAATCTCGACCCGGCCAAAAACTTCGCCTCACTGATTACCCGCTCGGGCCGTTCGAGACGCTCTCGAAACAGCGACAAATGCTCGCCGCCGACCCCGCAGTTGTTGCTCGACATTCAATCGACCGCAATTCAACGCAGAAACATTCGTGTGCAAGTCGGCACATCAACCTTCTTCGTCGCCAACGACGGAACCAACGGCCGAGAGTGTGGGAAGTCCGACGGGACCGATAGAGGGGACCACCCTCGTCAAGGATATTCGGGACGGTGCTAAGGATCCTATCCTGCCCTATCCTCTACCAAACGGGGCGGGACTTTGTTTCTTCTCCGCCAATGACGACACCAACGCCGAGAGTTGTGCGAATCCGACGGGACCGAAGAGGGGACCACCCTCGTCAAGGAAAATTCGAGACGGTGCTACATAAATGGTTCTCTCCTTGGCGATTTCACCAACGTGGGCGGGACTTTGTTCTCTCGGCCATATGACGACACCAACCGGCACCGAGTTGTGGAAGATCCGACGCGAACGAAGTGGGGGGACACCCTTCGTCAAGGATATTCAAGACGGTTGCTTAATGAATCATTCCTCGCGATTCACCCAACGTGGCGGGGACTTTGTTCTTTCGGCCTATGACGAAACCAACGGCACCGAGTTGCGGAGTCGACGGACCGAAGATGGGACCACCCTCTGTCAAGGATATTCGAGACGGGATATCAATGGTTCCCCTCCTCGCTTATTCTCACCCAAACGTAGGGCGGGACTTTGTTCTTCTCGCCAATGTACGGAAACCAACGGCTACGAGTTGTTGAAGTCGACGGGACCGAATGGGGACCACCCTCGTCCAAGGATATTTTCAAAGACGGTGCTAATGGGATTCCTATTCCTGCCTATCTCACCAAACGTGGGCGGGAGACTTTGTTCTTCTCGGCCTTTATGACCGACACCAACGCTACGAGTTGTGGAAGTTCCGACGGGGACCGAGAGGCGGACCACCCTTCGTCAAGGATTATTCGCCACCGAATTTTTGTTCCAACCCACGCGTAATCTCACCAAACGTGGCGGGACTTTGTTCTCTTCGCAATGACGAAACCAACGGCTACGAGTTGTGGAAAAGTCCGACGGGACCGAAGAGGAAACCCACCCTCGTCAAGGATATTCAAGACGGTGCTAATGGATCCTATCCTAGAATCTCACCAACACGTGCGGGACTTTGTTCTTCTCCGCCAAATGACGAAAACAACGGCTACGAGTTGTGAAGTCACGACGGGACCGAATGGTGGGGACCACCCTCGTCAAGGATATCGCACCGGGAATTTTGGTTCCAACCCACGCTCTCTCGCTGAGGTAGGCGGAGCCCTGTTTCTTTTCAGCCGATGATGGAATTAACGGCGCGAAGTCTTCACGTTTGGTTTGCAAGTTGTCAACTTTGAACCCATTTTGGAAACGAACGGCGCGTCGGCCCGTTTCCGTGCGGTGCTCGATCCCAACGACAACACGATGATTTCAAAATCGTCGATTCAACCGGTGCGTTCAGCAGGGACGATCGACAAGACGCACCATTCAATGTGCCTGACGTCAACGCGTACCGATGACGGACGATGTGTTCACCGTCGGACTTCAACCCAACCGCAGCCCGCACCAGAAGGCGGCATCACCTTCTCGGCGGCATGCAAGCGACCCCGTTCGGCGACGTCCTCAAACGTGTCGGCAGGCTTTCAACCACGCAAACCATTACGATGACCCGCCGGGTCCAGATTGGCAATAAAACGGCGTGATGACATCGACGGCGGGATCATTAACCTTCTTCGGTCTCGAACGATCAAACGCAGGCAATTCCGTCGACACGATCTTGAACCTGACCGCAGGACTCGCCAACAAACGCGGACCTTGCGCGAAACAACCGGCCGTTGGCCAGTATCGAGATCGTCGATAAACCGGTGCGACGATTTGAAGAACGATCATCCCCAAACCCGACCGATCGCTGATCATCAAACCTAGGCCCACGATGGGCGACATTGTTGAACGTCGAATTGCTCGACCGCAGATTTCGCAGGTTCGTTGACGATCAACGGCGGTGCCGATGGCCGACCACGATTCAACGCCGCAACCACGGACCACTCCCCGCTGACCATCGTTGCCGGAGCGGGCCAACGACATCATCACGGATGGTTCTTGCTGCTTGAACCAACGATCAAACGGCGGATCCGGGAACGGATACGATCACCGGTGGTCCCGGGCTTTGACATCCAGTTCGGTGACGCTGGTTGAGGACACGTTCATCTGGAATAACGCGACGGCCCGGATGACCAACACGGGCGAGCGGACACCGAACACGTTCACGTTCAATGGCAGCGATGGTGCGACACACCTTGTTTTCGTACCGGACCCAGGGCAACCGGCGACGGATCGCTCGTGGGAAGCCGAATTCCACTTGAACGATACCCTCCGTACGGCATTCTTTTGCGAAAACTTCGCGTGAAAACGTGACCGTCAATTCACTCGCCGGGGACAGATACCATCACATTCGTCGCGCTCGAATGTTTATTCGGCCACGGTTCAACGGCAATCAACCCGTCTTGCCGACGCTGCCTGGCGACGTTGCTGAATTACAAGCACTGGCACTCACGTTTGACCGGTGCCGGCAGTGGCATCATCACCTCGCCGGGACTGATGCCCCGTCAATTACCTGAGCATTGAACGGGTACGAGCAGCTTCCCGCGTCCGCCGGATCTGGTCATCAGTGCCAACCGCCGCACCCAGGTGGCGACACGTTTGCGTGACGGTTGCGGCCGACGGGTTCCGACTTGTTTCGTAACGGTGCCAATCTCGAAGTTTACTATCAACGGTGACCTCGCCGACGGAAACTTTATGCCGATGTGGGCCACGATCGACGGTCAATTGGCTCGGGTGACGATGACACGTTGACGTCGATCACAAGGTGGCGGTTTGATCAATCGGGTGATCAATTTCGATGGCAACGCGATTTCACGAAGCCGCCGATAACGACACACTCGTCCCACGTCGGGCGATCCAGGTTTTGCCGCTGTGATTCGTTGAAAACTACCTTTGTCGGTGCGACCGAGGATTGCCGGGACTTGGATCCTCGGCCCCAAAATTGACAGCTGGGTGCGGGAAGCAACTTGGGCCACCGTGCGATGAGTCGATGTTAATTTTACTAACTTAAGAACCCGCCCGATTCATCCGTTTCCAGCAGTGATTTTCAGATGTAGTCTTTTCGCGGGCAACGTTGATAACATCACGGTTCAGGACGGCGGCCTTGTGGCCGGTTTCACTCGATCAATGCGGGAACAACAACGCCACGTTCGAAACTTTCTCGGCTTCGCAAACAAAACCCACGCGAGACTGCCACCGTCAATGGATGGGTGCTGATACGGCCACACGAATTACACGACAACGGGCAGACCGGTTCTACAGTCTCGAAATCTTCGGGCCACGGTTGCCGTACGGATGTCGCATTGGCTTGGTCGCCGAAGACAACGCGGCGGATCAATCGCCGTTAAATGCGGACTGCTGATAACGCAGCAGTCGGCCGGCGTTGATACGTCGCTGTTCGTGCGACGGTGGTTAATGATCGCTTTAACAACTTTATGGAGTTGTCCCCAAACGGGAACCAGTTCGACTGCGACGATCAATGGCGAGGATTCAACTCGACGGTGGTGCGGGCGGCGACGATGGAAAGCGGCTGAACGCGTTTATGATGCGGCAAATCCACGGCAAACCCTCACGGCAATTCCAGCTTACCGGGTTGCTGCCGCCCGGAACGATTGACTACGCCAATTGGAGTAATCACGCTTGGCGGCGTCAGACGCTGGTAACGAGTCATCGACTTGCTAGCACGGCAGCGGGAAACCTCGTACCTCATCCTTTGCAATGGGGCGACGATACAAGTTACGATTCGGCAATAGCACCGCCGATTTCAACCGGGCAAACGTTGCTTGATGGAACGCTGGCAAGCCATCGCAGGCCGTGTCATCGTTGCACCGGCGATAGGCAATGACACATTGAATGTCGTGCCAGCGGTGACGGAGCGCTGCCGGAGTGGCCGATGATCAGCAAAAATCGGCAATCGAGCGCGTTTGCATATGCGTGGGTTCAATAAACACTGTCAACACCACGAGCCTGTCGAATTTCGCGGCGCGGCCCAACATTGACTACCGCCACGATGCGACCGCAGGCGACATGGCACCGACGCCAACAATCGGCTCGAACAGCTCAATGTGCGTGCCTCCACCGGCGATATGTTGACAAACTGTCAATGCCACGACGGCAGTAACAGCCACCACAATGTGATTCCGCTCACCGGCAACGACACGTGACAATCAACGGTGAACAACCTCAGCGCCGATAACGTATTTCCTAGGAACGCTGGCAATGATGAGTTCGTACTTCAACGTCGCCGCTGACCTCGGTATGGATGCCCTTCCTTTGCCGCCTGACGAGCCTGTCGATCCAAGGCCAAGGCCCGCAGCGACAGTGAAATCGTGACCGCCTCACCATAACGACAACAGTGGCGCCGCTCGCCCGGCTTTGACTACGATTTCCAAGACGCCGGTGGTGAATGTCGAAGACGCTTTGCGATCGATGTTCAAGTTCGCACAAGGGAAAACGGTTATTTTCAATGATCCGGCGACAACGATAACGTTTCGAATCACCGGTACTTCGAACGGACGAGTGACCTGACGGTCGCATTGAAGAGGACGCGACCTCGGTCCTCGCCTTCCTCGGCGGCACCGCCCTTATTTGGAAGCCCCGCCAGCACCCATTGGCTGGTTGCTCCCGCTTGCCGGCGTCCGCGTGCGGTGGCAATGGCCCTGACTTTACTAAGCAACGGGCTCACCGAGGCAGCGCCCGTTAACCTGTATTGGTGGACGGCAACACGGCGGGACGTTCGGGCTGCGGTGATCGTGGCATCGTGTACGCGGCCGACGAAAGCAATCTCAGACGCGGAGGCTCGAACAGCTCGGCTTCGCGAGCCGGCGTTTTGGTTTTCCCGGCTTTGATCCCGGCGACGCCTTGACCAAATCAATGTCGATGGGCACGACGGGCACGGTCATGGTCAACAATATCATGCCGGACGCTCCAATTCCGGTCGGGGATCGACAACGCCTCTTCACGCAGGGCTGGACTCGCAATGAGTTTCGGCAAGCGTGCGGGCACTGATCTGTGGAACTGTGGTGACGGAAAGCGCGTACCTTAAAACGCTTCTCAACGGCATTGCCGACAGCTTCGATGTCACCGCGTCGATCCTGTACAACATCCAGATTAACGGCCAATAACCCCCGACCCAGGCGGAAACCCGATGTAATGGGTTTCCGACCGGCGACCAACATCAACCTACTTCGCCTGATTCAATCCCAACGTTTAGTGACAAGGCACACCGCCGAACGTCAACACCACGTTTGGAAACAACATCTTCGGATTCGAGATAGCTTCGACGAACGGAAATTAGCTGACGGCCAGGGCAATGGGCGCTCATCTGATCGGTGACAACAACGACCCCTCACCGGCGGCGGACCAGAACGACAAAAACTTCGTGATCGTGGGCCGTGATGTCGATGGCGACGAGATTGGCATCAAACGAAGCAACGTTGCTCATGCAACGGCCTGACGTCGCCGATCCTGATCGACCCGGCCATTGACGGACCTGAACGTCTACGGTTGCGAGCTTGCGGCCAGCCACTGCTTGAATCTCAATGCTCCAAAACCCGGAACTTTGTTGACCCAGTGCCATTGGTTTCGACACGCTCTATATTCAGCCCCTACGCTGCATGATACCCGCGCGGCTGGGGATGGATGTGTTTTTCAACGAGGCGAGGCCCAGTGCCGACGACATTCAGATGATTTATCCATTCTTTACGGACGTCGATGTTCGGTGCGTCAAGTTTCCGAGGGATCGTGATTCAACCTCGGGCAACGAACAAGATGGCGAAAATCGTTGTTACCAACTGGGTTTCGGAACCCCGATCGTCGAATATCGATTACGTCGGTAACATGGAATCATTGTCATCGATGATGATGGCTTCCAAAAACCGACACCGATCGTTTGACGCTTCGTGGCCAACGAACCCAGACAATCTTGGTACGAGTGGCAATGACGTGTTTTCAATTGCCGACTTCACTGCTGCGGGAGCCGTCGGAACGCCATTGGTCAGCGTCAGTGATGCGGCTGGACGGAATTCTCTACCAAAACTCCGAAACACGCAAGGACGTGGGCGGTATGAGACTTTCGGATCCATTTTTGCTTGGAAACACTCGGCGGAAACGACACGATTCAATCTGACCGGCCGTGCGATGGCAGCCTCCATTTCAGGCACATGTCATCGTGCGCCGGGAAGCGATACGCTCACATCACCACCGCGGGACCGCCTGACCTACGTGGCGGCAACGGACGGCGATTTAGTCGTACGTTTGTCGATGACAACGGAGCCGTTTTCGCTTTGACGAAAGTCGAAGAATTTCGGAGTCACCTTCGCCACCGCGTGGGCAACCGTGACGGTTAACGGCACGGTGACGACGACGGAAATTTACAGTGACCGAGTCGCAGTCGGGGTTCGTTCGATGTGACCGTCAATGCTGGCCCCCACGATTCCGGTACAACAACGTCAACGCTTTGACCGTAACGGACATGGTGGTGACGACGACATCACCCGTGGACCCTCGATATTGCAGAAATTTGGGGTGACCATCAATGTTTGGACCGGTGGCTTGCCAACGACCGAATCGTGATCGCGTTCGCGTTACCGGCGTCGCCGGACAAGATGACACTCCGAACTTTACGCAAGTGCGTTCGGACGCTGGGCATTTTGCAACTTGCCGGGCCAGCAGCCCATAAAACATCATCAATTAGTGGAAGAATTGTTACGACGGCGAGGCATAACGAAACGCTGACTGGTGACCTAGGCACCGCAGGTGTGGACATCTTTCAAATCACAACACTGGAGTCCGTCGGGGGATGCCGGGACTTGTCCGTATCGATTCAACTTTAGGATCGCCTCGAGATCTCGGTGGCGACGGCAGTGTTACTTTTGCTGGCACTGCGGGCAACGACCACACTTGTTGGCTTATGGAACGGAAACTCCAATGACACGGCTGACCGTCGCAGCAGTTCACCGCGCGGTGACGTTAGTGACGACTTCCGCCACACACGTCGTGCTCAAACAAACCAATGTCCCGAGAACTTGACAGTTCGATGGATTGGACGGCGATGACAACCTTCAAACGTTCCCGGTAATCAATCCGTATACAACGTTTGAGCGTTCACGGTTGGCAACCCCGACAACGCACGATGTGGCTTAACTTCGCAGGTGCCGTGCGGCCATCACGCCAACTTGGCCGCACGCACAGTGACTTGAGACAGGGATCTACCGGTCGATTCGTCGGCATGAAAACCGGTCACATTACCGCAGCCGGGGCCGCGTTGGAACGCGGACCTGACTGGCCAACGATGATGAGTTGACTTATCGACAACCGGATGCGCAAGCCGGTACGTTTCGTAACGAAAATGGACAACACCACGTTCAACTTCACGAATGTTCGCAGGAAGCCTTTCACCGTCAAATGCCTTGGCAAGCGTTGCGACCATTTGATCATCGAAGGGCAAACCAATAGGCCAGGACGGATTGCGATCGACTCACCGAACCGAACGCCACCGTCACCGATGCGGCGCACGGTGCTGAAACTGTCACCATGGCGAACGATGTAGGAAATATCACCGCGATGGGGACGTTGCCGGAAACGACACGTCACGTCACACCCGCCCCGACCGTGGGGTCGGCGTGGTCAACGGCAACTTGCTAATTCAACGTCGACGGTGGTGGACCGGTGCCATGGACGGCGCTCGTGATCGCCACGCCGCTGGCACGACTTTGCCGGCCACGACTTTTGCCGTCAACGCCGTTCGGACTTAATCCTGGCGAAGGCCGAGTGCGAGTGTTCCGCCGCCCCCCCGGGTGCCGTCGCCATTCCGGACAATCGCTTACACCAACATCGAAATCGTTTCGCCCAACGTACGTGGTCGCCGGTGACGTTGCCGCAACTGGTTGGTGATCGGTTTCCCGACACGAGCGAACGAAACGAATTCCCACCCAACGCCACCACCTCGGTGCCGGTGAGACCGTCAATCTCGGGACAACGCACGATCTTCTCGAACAAGCGATCACCGGGCGTTCCGCCGCACGGACTTCTATCAAATCGTTGCCGAATCGACCGCACGATCGATTGTCACGCCTACTTCGAATTGTTGTATTTGCGGGTCGACTTTTGCCTGGCTGGTGGCGATTTGACACTCAGTGGCTCGACGCAGCGGCAACACGTCATTTGCTTCGCTTCGGAACCAACGACAACGACCGGATGCCCGCGTCCGATTCCCCGCGTGCAAGGACAGACTACTTCGTCGCGTTACCGGTTCGGCCGCCAACGTGGTCAATGGCTACGATTGACACATTACCAACCCGAAGACCCACCGGGGACGCCGTTCGATTTGGAATCGATGACGCCCGTCAATGATGGTTGCCGACTCCGGAGGGAAGTGATACCGGGTCGGAGCCAGTTCGACAAACGTGACATTGGACACGACGCCGACGATTTTCATTCCTTTAGATGATTCCGTTCTGCTGAACACATCGCCAACCGGACCGATTGACGCGGGCGATCCACGATTGCCGTTTCAAACGACCGGCCACGACCGGGTTACCGGTCGCAGTCTTCGACGAAGGTGCCAACCGGGAACCGGTGCGGCACGTTCGCACCACAAACTCCGTTTGGGCTTCGCAACAGGTCGCTGGCGTGCCTGGACTTACACGTTCCACGACCCCGGCACTGCGCCGACGGAAGTCACTTCCTGTCCGCTCGCGTTCAAAATTCTGACCCGTCGACACCGCTGGAGCCGCGTTGACAGCGCCGGTAGCGAGTCATTCGGAAATCAATTTGTCGATTCGGTGGCACCGCCAGTCAGCTTTGGCCGAAGTCGGCTCGTTGACGATGGATTGCATCCTGACAGACGACACGGGCAACCCGAAAAACATTGGTCGAACGCGTTTCGGACAATATCACCAGTGACTTTGGACGCCGACGTTCTTCCGGTGCGCCGAAAGCCAACTCCGATCGTGCGGATGTTCTGGTTTCCAACAGCAACGGCAAACGTCGGGACGCGGGTTTTGATTGTTCCTGGCCAAGACGTCGCCGTACCGCTGTGATGGAACCAAACCAACATCCCGGCGGTTGCTTGGACAATCAACATCGACGTCGGCAGGACGACCCCGCCGTGCTCGCCGCACTTGGGTCTACCGGCGACACCGCTCGACGGCGTTGCGTCGATTTTATTCAAGCCGAAAGACGTGGCCGGAAATTGTTTCGGCCTGATTCGGGTCGCAAACCCGTTTGGGGACCCTGTTTGTCGACACTCAGGCCCCCAGAGTCCACTGATGTCGGTTCACCGGCCGGGCCCGCGTTCGATCGTTCACGTTGAAACCGAAACAACGTGGATCAAGGGCCCAACCTCGGCGTGGATTCGATCCACATCTCGGTTTCGCGGATTTTGCCGGCCCGCATCGTTTCCGTCGCTGTTCAATACGCGGCACTGAGCAACGTCGAGGACGCCAATTCGCGATCTCGGTCATCGGCGACCATTCCGGGCATTGGTTCCGATCACTTCGATCGTCTTCACCGCGATGCCAACGTTCAACCAATATCAACGCCACCGGCCAAGTTGTTGTTGACGTTCGCCGAACCCCTCGCGATGTGCTTCACATTGACCGTCGAAGGATGATTGACCGTCCGGTCGGCAACGCACTCGATGGCGAAGCCCAGGTTCGGCGCCGATCGGCACGATCGGCGGAATCAGGCGGCGACAACGCGCCCGGTGGTGATTTCATCGCTTCGGTTCACCCGTCGACAGCCCGACCGGAAAGTCGCAGCATCAGCCAAGGTGATCTATGTTGCATCAACGGCAACCAAGTATTTGATCCCGAAGGCCAAGACAACCGACGCGGTCAATCCGTGACTTCGTTCTATCAGTTCGGACGAATCAGTGGCTGGTTTGTCGCGGCGGCACTTCGGTCCGCCGGAACCGCCGGTTCGGGGTTTTGACAAGCTGGCCGCGTACGGAGCGTTGATTCCTTCATCGGCCAATCCGCAGTACAGGCTTCTTGATCGCCACGAACGATGACGGTGTCGGGGACGTGACGACCTTTGTCCACCGTTTTCCAAGTCAACCGCGATTCAGGTGGCCAGGAAACTTCTTCAACGTTGCTGCGGACAATCGCAGCGGATGGCCGCCGGCGGACGGGCGAGTCATGAGGTTGCGTTGTTCGCATGGCCAGAACTGGTACGTTCGACACCACGGTGACTTCATTTCCTGACACTCAAAATTTGCAGCGAACTACATATGGGTATTCCCCCATGATCGGCGACGTTCAACGGCGACGGAGTGGATGACTTCGCCGTCTACGAAAACGATACCCAACGTGATCATCTTTGACACCAATCGTGACGGCGTGGAAGATTTCACGATTTCCAGTCGGACGGTTCCCAGGGCTTCAGTGGTTTCACGATAAAAACCCGTCGTAGGTGACTTGAACTTGGACGGCTCGATGACTTTGGCCATCTGGGTGAAGGCTCGCGACTGTGTCTGCACGCGAAGCGCGCGTGAGTACTTCTTCTGGTGTCGGACAAACCCGGTTGGAGCACCGGCGCCAATGCGGCTGACAACATTCAATCCCTTTAGTCCTGACACGCTCCCCGCGGCAATGACTTGTTTTCACCCAATGGGGCGACGAGTTCGCGTTGCCGATCCTGGGCAACTTACCCCGTCCTGAGCGACACTGACCCCGTCGATGTATCCCTCATCGACCCAAATCGGACTGGGCTGCGCCGCCGATGTCAACAACGACGTTTTGTGACGGCGTCTCGATTGCGTGATCGTGATCAAACGCGCTCAACGATGGAACGAAGCATTGACTTGAGCAACGTTTGCCGAGCCGAAAAGCGGTTACTAGGCAGCGGCCTTTTCTATGACGGTCGATGGTAACGAAACGTTAACGGCCCTCGATGCGTTTGCGAGTCGTCAACACGCTGATGAACTGGACGCGGTTGCAGTGGTGGTTCGTCCGAAACGCTTGCGGATTCGTCGGTTGGAACCGACTTGGCAAGAAAGCGTCGATGTGTTCTTCGAAGACGATTGACGATGACGAGACCAAGACGTCTTGGACGAGCCATTGCGTTAATGTTCTAAGCGGAAACTACGCAGGATAGGCTGCCAGCCTTGGACGTACGTCAGGCTTTCCAGCCTTTATGACACAAAAAGGAAGTTCAGCCTGAAAAGGCTGACGTACGTGTTGCTGCGACAGCTAGCAGCCTGTCGTACGCCGTTTAGAACAAGATTGACAATCGCGGTTGTCAAACCGCTGAAGTGATGGTTTCGGCCGTTGTCAACAAGTTGCATCGCGGACCGCTTCGATGTAGCCGCGAGTGGACACGGATTCGTTACCCACGCCGACATTCCATGTCAGCCGGCTTGCAATCGAATGCGTCCGCAGGTCGCATCCATCCGAGTCCCAACTCGCCTATCCGAGAAACGGGTGTGGCATGGAAGTCTTGTAGTTGTTCGCGGGCTCGCCGCACCAACGTTTTCGTTGGTTTGGCATAGCTCGCTTTTCCATCGCCGCATCAAAACTGCCATGCCTCGACCGTAATGAAAAATCCCGGTTTTCTGGCTGTAGCGTTATAAGTCCAACCCCGCGTTGATGCCGAAACCCTCAAATCAATATCGGTCTGGACGGTGGTCAAAACCGGTGGCGGCTTTTGGACCGTTTGCGAACCGGTGAAAATCTTGTTCCATTTTTCCCGTAGCGGAGGCCACCGAGCCAGTTGATTGGGCCATTGCGATCGGTCTTGCTTCCCACATGATTGGCAGATAATTGACGTCGAGCAGTGTTGGAACGACATGTCGTGTTTGTGCAACCCGCTTCGAGGCTAGTGGCTCCACCTCGTTCAAAAGACTCGGATGCAAACAGTTGCGAAGTTCCAACACGTTTAGCTCCTTCCGGCCGCAGTACGTCCGAGCCATCGCCATCCCAGCGGGTGTAGGCGACCGTTCAGACTGGCTGCCAATGGCTTTTCGCCGCGAGCGTGAATCCAGCGCGGAAACCAGGTTGGGCGGTCATGTCCACAATCCCGACCGGACGGTCGGCGTGGCATTGGCTGGGTTGGGATCCGGTTACTTCGATTCGCGTGAATGAGGCGCTGCTGCCCGGCGACAAATACAAGAATTCGCCGAAGCACCGGTTGCGGTGAGCCCACCAGGGATCGTTACAACACTTCTTTTCTCGGGATTCGGGCTAAGAATCCCAGCTTCACGCGGCCCGCCAGAAGCTGGGGCCCACAGTAAGCCGGTTTCCGCACGCCGACTCACAACCACAGGAGGCTGCCGCCTGCCGCAGTGTCACACGACGAAAGTTGGCTTGAAATACAAATGCGCGATCAGCCCGTTCTGTCCCGCCAGCTGCCGTTGGTCCTCGTAGTCGGCCTGAGCGCGTTTGATGGAAATCGAACCATTCGGAGTCAAACCATTCGCTAGCTGACGCGTATCGAGAGAAACAACATGGCACGCGGTGGTCATCCAACGTCGCAAATAGTTATTCCGAAAGAATGGGTCATGAGAACCGCCCGCGATTGTCTTAGTTGGATGTTGAATCGGGAAAACCGTTGAAAAATCCCGAAGTTGAGTAAAAGTAACGGTTGAATCACGAGAAAACCCGTGTAAACCAGCACCCCCCTCTTGGTGATTACTATCGACCCGTCACCGTGGAAATCCCCGAATTAAAGGACAGCCGTAAAGACCCCACAATAAACAACCATGCTCTCATCGAGAGGGGGGCTCGAACCATGAAGTTTGTCGAAACATCGTTCGCGGCCCGCACCGCGGTGGGCATCACCCCGCGTTTGCAGCGGAAACAATCGCGGCCCGATAGGCACGCGGGTCTTCTCGCTCAATAGCCGTTTTGGCGTTAAGCCACGGTTCCCCCCTGCAAAAACCGTGGGCTTAACGCCCAAACGGCTAATCCGAAAGTGCGGCTGCCCAGCTAAGCACATCGTCATTAAGTTAATTCGATGGAACCACGTTTTTAGTAGCGTCTCTCTGAGACGCTTGGAAATGCGAGTCTCAGAGAGACTCGCCTACGTGAGGTCTGCCGAACCTTTTCGCGTCGATGTGCATTAGTGTGGGGATCGCGGTCTTAAATTTCAAAACTCATTCACCTGAGGACAAGCTCATGCGGTTTCTAATAAAGATGTGTAGGAAAATGCAGGGTTTGGACGCCCCAGACTAAAGCTTTGTCGCCACTAACGTGTCTGAAAGGCACAGCTTCAAAACGAAGCGGTCGGGTTATTCATTCCAGGCGATCAATCGATCGATCAACCTTGCCGCCGATTGGCTGAGTGTTTGAAACGACCGGCGTGGTAATACGTTCAGCTTGTTGTCGTCCAAAACGAGCAGCCGAGCAGAGTGACGTGAAGTCGCAACAGGATGGACTTCTTCCACTTGCCGTCATTCCCCGTCTCATCCGTCGCACCGATTGATGTGGCCGCGTTGGCAACCGCCACCGGCCATCCAGATGGTCATCGCGTTGGGATTGTGGTCGCGGTCCGTACGCCGGTCCCACCGCGCACCCCGTTATTCAGGCGTCGGGCCAAACTCACCACCAAACGATCAAAACGTATCATCGAGCATCCCCGTTGGCTTGAGTCTTGGATCAAGCCGCGTCGGTTTGGGGTCAAACGCCTCGCACCAAGTTGCCGTGCGCCCGCTCGATGTAGTTCGTGGCTGTCCCAAGGCCGTTGTAAAGTTGAACGACAACCCCTTTCTCGACCATCTTCCGGGCCAAAAACATTTGCGACCGAACGACTCGGTGCGGGTTTCCGGATACCGTACATCGAAAGTGGTCTTTCTCGGCCTCACCGAGAGATCGATTCGCGTCGGGAACTTCCGCTTTGTCGAAAGGCGAGTTTCATTAACTCTTCCAACCTCGCCGACAAACTCATCGTGACCAGGATGCCGAGCCGCGTGCCGCTCGTTTCATTTTCGCGAGCAGACCAAGTGCGACGGTTTGCTGTTTGGGGAGTGACGCCCTGGGGCGGTCGCAGGTCCAAGATCGGTGACCCCTTTCGGACGCAGCGCGTGCCTTGTAAAACAGCGGGCCAAGTAACGTTGCTCAATTCGCGGCACCGCCTTCGTGTGTACAGAAATCTCCGGCAGCACGATTGAACCAGCAAAATCTTGATTCTCCGAACCCAAACCGTTACGTCAACCCCAAAGCACCGATCCCCGGGTTCGCCGTCCGAAACCGATTGGCCGCAATTCATTTGAAACCATAAGCCGTCGGATGGTTAACGCTGTCGGACTTGGCTATCCACGAAACAGACACAACTCGTCGGCGACTTTGACAAATGAGTTCCAAATTCTCCGCTCATTCGATCCCACTTCTCACCGTGTTTTTAAAGCTATAGTCCGTTGACTATAGTAACGTTCCCGCTTCCATCGTCTCGACCTCTCCCTCGCGAAATATATCCCATCTAACCGCCAGCGCCGCTGACGAGAAACGTAGCGATGTTGCGACTCCTCTCTCCTCCCATCAATATATACTGATTCTTGGCTTTGACCGGGAAGTTGCCCTCGCGCGGTGTCCATCGGATTGAAACGGTCGTTTACAGCAGTTCGCGGGGCTTGCAGAGGAATCCTGTGCCTATATCTATCTCTCACATACATCTATGTCCCATATCTATCTTGCCCCAGCCGAAACGAAAGAGCTCCGTATCTATCGAGTCCCAACTTCACTGAGTCATTTTCATTCACTAAATATCCCAGATTATAACTACATAAACAAATTCATCTATATATCGATCACCAGACAAAGTCCCGCCAAAACGCTCTAACGTGCGGTATCAACCGTCTGCGTGTGTGCTCCGCGATATAATCGATGATGTTGAATACAAGTTTCTCTCGACAAACGAAACTGGCTCGCCCGGTGTTTTCTCCTCCACCGGCTTGCGTGGAAGATCACTTCTGCGGCTGCTCTATCTTTCCCCGAGCGGATCGCGGCCAACGGCCTGCCTCGACAAGCCGCCAATGTGAAGCGAGGCAACTCGTTCGTCTCTTCGATCCGTCTGTTGAATACAACCAAATTTCAAAGCCATATCGGATCGCCTCTTCATCGCTTGGACGATTATTCACCCATCCGCACCGCCCAAAAAACGCGAGCGATCGAGTGTTGCGTGGTTTTGGCGTGAAAACAGGGGACATTGGGAAGGACTTGCGGCTGTCACCGTGGGACTGCCTCTCGTTGTTCCACGAAAAAAATCTGGGTGATTTGGGCGTTATTGAACCGGGTCAAAAACAAAGGAGCGCCAATCCACGAAGTCGCAATACGTTTAAAGCGAACGGCGGTGTGCGTTGGTTTGCCAACGGATGGTCGGCGTCCACGCAGGACGGCCAAAAAAAAGTGCCCATTCACTTGACGGGGGCTGGGCAACGGCGACCTTCTGTTTCGTTGATTTGATCGGTCGGCCAGAGGAAAATCCCGGCCCGAGTGGTCGGGATTTTTTCCCATTTTCGTCCGTGGGACGGGGGACCCAGCAAGTTTCGCAATGCGCGGAAATTCCTTTTCCCCGGGCAAAAAAACTTGGAAGGGGCCGGCGCGTGCCCTTTTTAAAAAAAAAAAAAAAAAAAAAAAGAAAAAAAAAAAAAGATCGGCTCTT
>Ga0163217_1090019_pt1 | contig 15888 bp, 14 predicted proteins | sample SynspAceP_FD_185933 | JGI IMG/M metagenome (GOLD analysis project Ga0163217, IMG submission 185933) | Saline lake microbial communities from Ace Lake in Antarctica - Synechococcus sp. Ace-P (PacBio error correction) | ecosystem: Environmental > Aquatic > Non-marine Saline and Alkaline > Saline ... | reverse complement strand
GAGCTGCACAACCGGGGTGTGATCGGCCAAGCAGGCAGGCGTGTCACGGCGCCCGGCTCGGCAGATGCGAATTCCAGCGCTCCCGCGCCAGGTTACTCAGATTCCGAATTCGGGGCGCCGATCGCTCTTTCGTTTCCTGTTTCTTGGCACCCACGGGCGGCATAAGACGGGAACTCTTTGCAAAGCCATGGCCTGCCTAGATGTCGACAGGACGGACCCATGTGCGCATTCGACCATGAGCGAAATACATGGAGGAAGCATCGCTGTGAGCCGCCTTGAATCGGCGGCCCCTCCCGGCTATTGTGGGCTTACGAAGAGTGGGGTGCGCCAGGCTCACCGAAGGCGTGCGCGCCGGCCCCTATGGCGGTGTCCTGTTCAGATTGAGGCTGGAAAAGGCCCATCCCGCGATGATGTTCAAGCGTTACCTGCTCCAGGTTGCTACGATTTACGGTCGCGTCACCGACGGCCAGGCCGCACGGTGAGAGTTTCACAACACGGTGCTGATCTCACCTAGCAACATCGCAGTGCCCTCGATCGTGGAATCTGGCCGGTGATCGCGGCCCGCCATTGGCGAGATGGCAGAAGCGACGTGAACGAGGCCCTGCGCGCTCACTCCCCCGCCGGAGTTCCTCAACCGCCTGGATCGAAGTCGACTTATCTTCCACAAGCCTGCGACGCCGATGAACTGCGCCAGATCTCTGTGCGCCAGGCTGAACGTTTCTGCGTCAGCGCCTCGAGGCGCAAGCTGGCACTTGAGCTGTAGCACCGAAGCACTCGACTGGATTCGCTTGCCGCCGGATATGACCCGGTGTATGGGCCCGTCCTTGAGCGTTGCCGATTCTATATGTATTACTCTCGATCGCCAAAGCGGATCCCTGCCGGTCGCTTCCTTTGAAGGGCAGCAGACGATCCCGTAGCTGTGTATGGGAGATAGCAGGGCGGTTGGTGCCTCTCCTCAGCCCTCAGCATTGAACTGGGCGATGGTGTGTGTATGACCAACCTTGGGCGTGAGGAGGCCAATCGTCCTCGACTGACAAGATAGGAGAGAGCGCTGCCGGTACAACAGTCACCTCGTGAGAAAGATGGCTGAGAGACATCATTGAGCGCGAATTCGCGGGCTACTCGGTTTCTTTGTTGCTTTCTATACTGTCAATCTGTTTGTTTCTTATTAACAATCGTACCCTGGTAGGATATTAAGAGACACGTTTCAGGCGCCTTTTTCAATGCTGCATGTTGACATGTCCTACGCGGTGCCGAGAATCGAGAGCGGCTGCATGCTCAAAATCACGGCCCCGGGCACGGGTCAGCTTGGATCCTGCGAACCAGCACCGGCTGACGCGCAGGCGGCCCAGGGCGACCGAATTGTCTTGAAAAACCTTGACTAGGCAGGCCGTTGAGCAGCTCGCCAGCACAGCGAGCAAGTTGAAGTACGTCTCTGCATATTTAGGATAGAGTCGGCTCCAACATTCTGTGATCGTTATTGATTGGATGTGTTCTGGGAGGTTCAGGGGGACCAACAGCCTTGCCGTCTTTGTGTCGCAGAAGGCCTTGCGCATAGCTTCGCTTGCCCCCAACCACCTCAAGCCCCGTGGAGTTTCAAGCGACCGTTTTCACGTTCAAGCCTCTGCTGCGCACCGGTCCACAGTGAATCAGTCGGCGCCTAGCGTGCTTTGCTCGCACAGAAACAGCGTGCGCATGGTCGGGGTCGTCTCCGACCTGCCCGGCTGTGAGCTGAAACTTGGGACGGGCATGCCGAAGGGAGTGTGGCCAGCTCAGCCCGAAAGACGTCGATCACAAGACCGTATCCCCAGCGCGGCCGCTTCAGCTCAGAGGCATGAAGTTGCACCAAGTCAATATGCACGCAAGATCGATCAGGCGCTGAGGTGCTTGCTGGTAGGCAAGGAAACCCCATTGATTTCTCGGCAAGCGCCAGAGCCCGATTGCAATCGTATCTACGCGAAACTTGCAGATCGTATCCCGGCACTGGTCGCACGGCAATCCAGCCACAATCCTGAAACGCGAAGCGCATGCCGAATGGCCTCAAACGCACGCTCATCCTTGATGAAAACTGTTCAGAGATGAGCTTAAGCTGAGATCCATTCCTTTACGCGCTGCGCACCAGCCAGAAGTCGGACCACATGCCGATCTAGTCCAGGCGCCCGCGCGGCCACCTTACGGCGCCATTCAATTTGCTATTGACATTGGACATGAACGATGTCACCCCCGGCACGTCGCGACGATGGAGCTGTGACTTTTGCCGATGCCCAGTGCCAAGAGCTACGGACTTGTCGATGAGATCTGCCAGCGCGCCTAGTCACAGCGCCAAGTCCATGGTCGGCCCCAAGACTTCTTTGTCTTCAAAAGCGATATCCAAAACTTTTGCGAAGCTTGCGGCGATCCATGTGCGTCCGTTCAACTGAATGCGATAATGTTTGCACCATTGAGGAGCATTCCCCAACTAAGCATTCCGGCTTTTTAAGCAGGTTCTCTTTCCGCTGCCACCTCCATACCCTGGCTGCGGGGAACCTGCTCAGGTCATTGACGTCCTGTATTCTCGCCCCATAAGGGCCCCTAGCTGCTGTGGGCACCCATTCTCAATGCCATCCGCTGGAATGTCTGGATTGATACCAGAGCCAGTAGTAGCAAGCGGTCAGTTGGAATCCAGAAAACAATGCCTTGATGGTGGCCGCAATCGGTCACGGCCTTGTGATCAGCACGTAGAATCAGCATGTCGCCCCGACCACTCCGCAGAACAAAGTCCGCTCGAGCGCGATTTGATTCCGGGTTGAGCTTTGCCAAGAAGAAAGCGCTCGACGGCAGTATATTTTCCGATCACCTGGATCAACGAGAATCAGCCGCTGAACAGCCGCAGCCCAGCCAGAAACTCTTGAAAATATATGCTTCACGACCAGAAATGGCAAAGGATGCGCCAAAGGAAGAAAGGCCCATCAGGCCGATTGGCAAACCTGAGAGGATTGGGAAAGGTGCCCCCAACAGCATCAGAGCGGGCGTCTAAATCTCTTGATCAAGCACCAGCGCGTCAGCACCAGCTGGTTGGAGATGTAGCTGTTGAAGTTACGCGAGTCACGCCGAGAACATACAGGCCACGGTCATCCTTGGTACCAGGACACAAAACAATGCGGACCAGCTCACCGCCATAGACAGGAGAACACGTGAGCGTATGAATATATATCTGAGAACCCGCCTAGAGACCGCGGTGACGAAAACTTGGGAATCGCCGAGCAACACACTTTCAAAGCTGTCTCTTTAGATGTGCTGGCTATCGCCTTGGAATCAATCCACTCCGGCAACGTCTGGACCAATCGACGGAAAGCAATCTCTTATCATGGGCACCAGCGTGGCTTTCTGTGCGAGAATCACCCCTACGCTGAGAGCTCAGAAAACACCGCTACGGATCGCGGCCCAGCTGACGCTTGGAAGCCCAGGCAAACCGTTTCTGTAGGCATCGAAACCGGAATGTTCCAGAATTCCATAGGCGATCACCCCCGGCAGGCCATGAGGGTAGAAACAACACTCCTTGCGAAGGGCGCAGGAAAGCCCCTGTATACTCGCGACACGCAGCACGCCGTATATCGTATTTAGTGAAGGCCAGCTTTGTCATGGCCCACGGGCTCAGTAGGCGCCCGCGATTCAAGACCCCGTCGATCGGCTCTTTGGACTGGCGGTATGACTCGCATCCAGCGATCGGCGACTCTTCACGGTTAGGCACTTCGGCGTGCAGATCACTGCCAGGGCCACGTCCAAGGTGGCGCTGCAGGCGCTTGCCGCTCTTTGTATTATCGATCCATTAGGTTCGTCGCCAGCTGAAGGGGGGCCCAGGTTTCTGCCGAGCTTCCGGGTTCTGGTAGTAGGTGCATTATTCAAACGGCCGGGCGATCAAAACACGCCCTTGCACCCCTTCTGCCTCCAGCAGGCCACCTGCGCGTCCTCCAGGGAGTCGGGCTGCGGTGAGCTATGCTTCTAATGGTTGCCCCAATTTCAACGCTTATTTCGTGGTGCCCACGCACCGCAAGCGTATATGCTTATACCACGCAGGTACGGCAGCGTATCGGAGAGGCTCGAGCGCCAGCGCTGTGGCCAGGGAAGATCGTGGGATCGACGGCGCCAATGCAGCGTGATCGAAGGAAACGGCGAATTTATTATCTCTTATCTATCTCACCCGAAATCCAAGAAACGACCAATGCCGGTTAGCCGGAGCGCTCGTCGCGCGTATCCGGACGGTTTTGACGAGGGCAAACACTGCCCGTGCGATCCCACGGATGTGAATGCGCGAAAATGCTCTGGTGTTTTTGCGATGTTCAGTCAGCCAGACAGACCTTTCTCCACATGGTCCACAGCTTGTTTTTTTTCATCAGAGGCACACGCCGCCGAATGACAGATGCCGCCCAGCTCTCTCTATATATTAACGGGCGCAGCCCCGGCCAGTCTCTATCAACCATCATAATATCTATCTGATGGTTAATAAGGCTGGGTGAATTCGAATTACCATCGTTCATTCGATATCGATTCCAGGTGTGGTGGTTTCTCATCCTATCGCACCCGATCTCACTAATCCTGCTCACCATTGGCCACGTTTTTCTGTGCTCTTGTCGGATGTGGTGGAATCAGTATTAGTAGGGCAACGCCCTCTGAAGAAGCGAGGAACTCCCGCAGACGTCAATGCTTGATTCCCTGGGTGGACGGTCTCCTTCGCGCATCACCGAAGGGGGCTGAGCCGGACCACACCCACCCCGCGCGTCTGCGCTTGCACCCTGATGCAAAAAGCCAGGTCTGAGGCCACCACAACCCGGCCACCCAGGGCCAGGCGGGACCGAACGGACGAGCTGTGGGAAACAACCAGGCATTGGCAGCAACGTTTGGCAAGTCGATTCAGACTAGTGACCCGACTTGACGGGCTGGTTCCGAGATGGAGGCTTGTCAACGCTGACTCTTGCGGGCTGCAGGACCCCTCCAATCGTGCCAAAGAAAATAAGTCGACAGGCTCCGCAGGTTGGAGAAACGACAGCCAGCGACAGATTTGCCTGTCAGGCTCCGGCCTGGCTATGAGGCAAGCCCTGAGACAGGCAGGTTGCCTTGATTGGTTGCCCGGAGCCGATTCACAGGAGATTTTCATTTGTAATTCGTACAGCATTGAGTTCTGTTCACAATGGACGATCTTCGACGCGTGACTCATAACTTGCATGGGATTGCTGTTTTGCAGACCCCATCAACCCACAAAAAAAAGCCCCTTCGCAGTGAGGGGGGCTTGAAGGTGAAAGGCATGGGCTGGAGCCACAGGGGTTGGCCTCCGCTCCGCGATCAGCGATGGACGGGCGTGATCAAGCCCACAGGGTGTGGCTTCTGCACAGGGCCAGGTCTCAAGCGGGAGTTGGGTGCAGCGTGTGGGCGCGTTCTGGTGCATCATCGTTAATGCCCAGACCCGGCACGGATTCAGCACGTCAGCCCAGGTGCTTAGATCACGCGCCCTTGGCCATCGAGGATCAGACTGGTTAGTTGAAATACCGGATTTTAAAGGCCATCTGCGTGCTTCACGTTCCGAAGGGGCGTGAACCAGTATGCCTTACAACCGGCCAAGGTGGGAGCAGGAAGGTGTACACGGCTGCGGCTTGTTGTTGAAGAGAGGTACTTGGAGATCAGTACACCGACAGTGCGTGGGCGCTCACACGATGTCGTGTAGGTGCTTTCCTTCTGGTCGAAAACTTGTAGCGTAAGTCTCTGGCATCTCGCTTTCGTCGTCTCGAAGCACCAAGGGAAGCTATCATGGGGACGAGTGAACCGTGCATGGCCGAGATAACAGCAGGAAGCTGCCGATTGGCATCCATCCTCAGTCTTATCTTCATGTGTAGGGTGGTGGTTCTTTCTCTTTCTGGTCTGTGTCTGTCTTGTGCTGCTGCTGTCTTCGGCCGTCGGTGCTCTTGCTGTCTGAAGCTAATGTCTGAGCTCTGTGCTCATTTATATTACTAGGGTGTCTTACGCTATCTGTCTCTGTGCTATGTTAGGTTCCTCAATCATATTATATCTATATCTCATATATTTGTGTGTATGATTTCCGTTTTGACTCCAGGGATGTAGCTCTGCGAGGTCTTACGGCGGCTCTACAGGTGGCGTCTGTAGCCGACACAGATCCAGGGTCGCATTGGCGCGACCGCCGCTTATTCGCTGCTCGTGGTGACTGTTTGGTAGGAGTGATTTGGCTCTCTCGCCTATCAGCTTCCCATTGTATGTGATGCATGATCTGGGATACTTCGCGCATCAGGAAGTAAAGGTTCATCATCTTGATCGCGGACGCGGCGCTTCTCAGCCACATCGAGGCATGGCGGCTTCAGATCGGGTGTAGTAAGTCGTGCGCTATGGCGTCTGTGCTTGATGGGAACAAAGTCGACTGTGTATGATTGTGTTGCCTGTGCACTCAAGAGCCGCCGAACAGGCCTTCCTTCGTAGGATGTCACCTGTCTCTCGATGATCGACAGGGGCGCTTGGCCCGAAGGCCACGGAGAGGCACGATCACCGGTACGTGTGTGTGTTGGTCTTGTTGCGTGTATGCTCGTTGTGTGTTGTTAGAGTTCTGTGTTGGTGGGTGTTAGTTGTGTTGTGTGTGTTGCTGTGTGTGCGTGGTCGGTGTATCTGTCTTATATCTACTGGATGGTATGTGTCTCTATGGTCAGTGTGAGTCTATCTAGTTCATCGTTCGTACTATGGATGCTCTATCTCCTCTCTCGTCTGATCTTCTGTGATCTCTTCACTCCTTGTATCAGAACTGAACTACGCAGGTCAGAAGGCGCTTCTTCGCGCTGCACTGAATAGGTGATAGTGGAGTCAATACAGGACGCTTCTGGTGTCGCGTGACTGCTCTCGTAAAGGTCGATTACTAATAGGTCCGGAACACCGAGGCGACTTATTAATGCTTATCAGCCAAGTGACGTCCGAAACTATTATTTAGCTGTGGATAGGAGTAGGGTGAGTTCTCACTATATCTATGATGTCTTGTTATCCTACATCATATTAGCCAGGCTTGATTGAGTATGTCCTGACCATTCCGGGGCTGATGCGTTTTCTGTTGTGATGCTCGGGATTCGTGTATTAAGTATCAGTCTCTAGCTTGACGTTCTTGAGGCTGGTGTCGTTTTTCTTCAGCGATGCTGTCATCTTGTATCTTACGGGTAGATTACTATGCGCAGTAGCTTATTGTAGTCATGTTTTGGCTGTGTGATTGTCAATTCAGGTGTCTCTGGAAAGATTGTGACGGGGTTGCCTCTTGCTCCTTGAGATCACAGTTGTGTCGAATCAAAGTTTAGGCGGTCCCTGAGATAGCCGTTGCAATCGCGCCGCTCTTATGAAACCGGTGTTCACTGATTTGCTCCCTCTTTTAGTCCGTGTTGCCTCGGTTTTGTTCCTTATGAGCGTCTACCGCTTTGGGACCACCCAGAAAGCGTATTTGGACAACGTCTTGTGCTGCAAGCATCCTGAGCGATGGTGGGCAGGGTGACTTTGACTTCTTCTTCCTCTCTCTCCTCTAGTCTTGCGGCCTGCGGATATTTTAAGTCCGCATGCGTCTCAACTCTCCATGCCCCCGGTCAGCAGCTTAGGATTTCAGGGGTAGGGTTTCTTTTCTCCTTCTTATGGACTTCTCAGCTCGGCTCAGTTACGACTCCCTGCTTGGTGATCGGCGCCCTACTCCTTGTGCCACTGTGGACCACTATCTGGTGGTGTGTGGCCCATACTGCGTGTGGATCATGGAACACGCCTGTGACGGGCTTCTGGTGTGCGTATATTTGAGCGTCTCGTTCGTCTGGCGCCATCTTATGGTGGTTTCCTGTTTTTCCCCCTTTGTCTCGCTCCCTCCTGTTACTTGCGGCATGTGTGCAGGGTCTCTCTCTTGATGATGAGCGATGACGTCGCCGGTCAATCGTGCTTCTGTTGTGTTTGTGTGCGTTCTCCCGGTTTGTCTGAGTTCTCGATCTGTTTCCTTGGGGTTTTTCAGTGCCGCTTGGGATGGGAACGAGTACTCAGCCCGGTATTTTGCCGCTTGAAGCTTTTCACGGTGCCTGTGGGATTTGGTGTGTGGGTGTGTGGGTCGGCCTGGACTGTGCAGTTACCTGCTCTCTTTGTTGGTCACGCTGGCAAGATGTCCTTCTGGAAAGCAGCATGCGGCCGTCAGTACTCTCTCTGCGTAGCGACGGGGCCTTGATGAGGTAGCATAACCGTGTGATGTGTATGTCGTGTGACTGCTATGATGTGCCCGGCGCTAGTTTTGTGTTGCTACACATTGCTGCGCGAGATCGCAGCCAACTGGACGAACCTGAGCTTGTGAAGAGGGCTCACCACGGGCGGCGTCACGACCCGCCCTGCGTGTTTTAAGTGTGCGTCTGGTGACCCCCCTGGGGAAGGGTGTCTCGCTTGTCTGACTATTGCATCGCTCGTTCCTATAGTTCGCTCGTTTCGACACCGCCAAGAATATCGCGGTCATTCGGGCTATCCATTGCAAACCATCTCGGAACTGAATCGATAGCAACAAGCTGGGACGGGCAGCGTGCCGCGTTGTGTTCTTCCTCCAATGGATTCCTGGGTTCTATCGGATTCCTGCGCATTACTCTCCCCTGAAATCAATCCGGATAACTCCAGGCGCTCTTAAAGCACCCCAATCGCCTCTGCGTATAAAAACTTCACACTCTTGCGAAATTTTCACTGTACGAGGAAGGAATATAATGAAAGTGGCGCCATCAATTCCCGGAAGAGAACTAATGACCATTGTCTAGCACGGACTTGCAAGAACTTAAATTAAGTATGGTAGTTTCCAAACTCATCAATTCTTCTTCCCTCAACTCGCGGCCAGTGGCTACCCAAATTTCCAGTCAGGCGAGAAGAAGGATCACTCGTGCAAAACTTTCTTTTCGAGGCTAAGGGCGCAAACGACTTTCGTGTACGAAGACGAAGAGTTTCCTCCAGCTTAACTTTCTTTTACTTGGGATCGACGTCAATGGCAAACGGACGATCTTTCGACGCAATGTTTACTTTGACAAGTTTCCTGCCAGCTCGAACCCTACCGTGAAAACTAGGTGTCGATTTCGGAGCACGAATTTACCTGCGGAAATCCCAATATGAATTTCCACTGAGGGATGTTGCGTCGGGGCAGTAAACTAGTCGAGCGGCAGAGTCGAGGACGCGTCACTGCTTCAGTTTCATTACTCAAATTCGCTCTGCAATTTGGTGAAACATTAGCTTCATTTTTCGAGGCAATTTCTCTTACTTTGAGCACGCTCTCGGCCACGTTAATAACCATCCTTTGACGGTCTGCGGTCTGTTGGGCAGGTTGTCTTTGCAACAACTCGCGCGTGACATAAAAAATACTGACCTGTCGCGCCAAGTAAAAGACCTTCCCACCAGGAGCCGCAGTTGTAAGTGCTTTTGTGGTCCAAATGGGTGCAACGTAACGTGACGTGGGTAAACTCTCGTCGGTCCTCCCACCAAACTGTTATACACCGCCCTGCTGACCCTCAAGCCGTAGGGCCGATTGAATTTTCGAGATCCGACTCGCTGGGACAAGAAACAGATCCGGCTGATTCCCTCGCCTGGTTGCGGTCGAGCGACCGATGAATGAGGCGCAGCGTGGCAGCCCTCTTGTCTTACGGGCTGACCGTTTTCTAAGAGACCGGCCCACTGTACGGTGGTAGGCACGGACACGAAAACATTTCCAGTCCACGCTGTGATGCCACTTGACTTAGCAGGGCTCGGTCACGTGTGCACTGTGGAACCAGCCACGCTCACCAAAGGCAACTCGAGGCACTTTTGGGTGCATTTCTCGGACCATGCCGCATTCGGGTTCACACTCTGGGAGGTTGCGGACTTTCAGAACATGTGTGGCATTCCCTGTGATTTGTCGATCGTTTCACCAATCCCACTTCGTCTTGTCGCAGGTCATCGCCCGTTGTACCGTGGCGTTGGCCCTGGATGTGGCTTTGGCTTGTGTTCCGTGGCACCTGGCGAGTGGAGGCGCGGGAGCCCTTCAAAAGCGAGTCTGTGGCAGTGGCCCCCAGAGTTGTCTCAGTTTCAGGTTTCTTGGCCCAGACGGCGCAGTTACGTTTGCCATCGCTTTCTTGAAAGGAGTGACTTCACCTGTGATTCCCAGGAGGTGTCATTATCCCCTCTTGGTTCAATTGTTTGTACGAGGAAGAACGCTAATCAAACCTTCGCCAACGACGTTTACCGACGAGCACCCTCCCAACGAAAAACCGCAGAAACCAGGGACTTACGCACTGTCCCCGGTGGGCGCAACAACCCGCTGCTTGCGGCGGCCGGCCAAGTGCAGCTTTTTCATGGCTGCAGCGGGCGGGTCGCTTCAGCAGCAAAATTCCACAGGAGCCCACTCCCAGTTCTGGCGGAAGGCTCTCGCGGGGTCAGGCTCAGGCCGTTTTCGGCGTTCTGAGTCAATTCACGAACCCGAACACCCGAGCACTGACCCCACGCGGAAGCGTCATCGGCCGGATGGTGCCCCGATGGACGTCGGCCGCGCGCGACTTGGTTCGGGGAACCCGGGAACTACTGCGACAGGTTCCAGGAGTCTGCGACGCTCCGGCGATTGGACGACAGAGAATCGTCAAGACATTTGATTGACGCATTCTTGGCGAAGGCGAAAGATTCAAGATGTGATTGGCGTCGTTAAATCTCGGACAGCGAACGAACGGCAAGCGACCAAGAGAGGCTGTTTCGGTGCGCCGGGCGTTGCTGGGGATGCGAGACTTGTGCGGAGCTTCGGTTGCGCTTGCGGTTCCCCTGGCTCGGCCGCTTCAATGTGGCCTTCGGCAAGTTTTATCCGACTACACGGATTTTGTCGTTTGCTCGAAGATTCGCCTGCCACCGACAACCGCTTCGCTAGCGTTTTTTGGAAAAGTTCCCACGTGGGTACGCTACTTCGCGAGATTTAACGCGTCTTACTGCGGACGGGACTGCGCTTTTGACGTACTGCGACAGTTGGTTAACTCTTTCGGTATTTGGGCGATTTAATCCATGGAGCTTCTTTCGGAACTCAACGCGGGTGGCTCGCAGAACGTCAACGCTTGGCCCGGCCGTCTTGCAATGTTCTACTGGCACCTCCACCGCTACGCTCGCGCTCTAGGAGCGTGTGGACGCATTCGTGCCTTTCTGTTTAATCGGCATTCCTGGCCTCGGCTTCCCTGCGCGGTCGTTTCGGCTTCGTGACGAGAACGCCGCTCCCGCTCACGGACGCCCGGTCTCCGCTCGGTCGCTGGGCTGCGGTTCTGCGTTCGGCAAAAGGCCTCACTTCGCCTTCCTCTGCGGGCTTCGGTCGCCCCCCACTGCGCCCCGGCGAAACGCGGCGTCGGCGTGGACGCAGCGCGTCTCGCCTTCCATGCCCGCGTTCGCCGGTCTGCCACCGGGGCTTTGTATATGCGGCGACATCCATGTCGCCGCTTGCTTCCAGTTGATCACTCCAGGCTGGCCCGATCTATTGCGAGATTGCGACGACATCCTGTCGTCGGCTTCGCTTCCCCGGATTCACAACCGAAGCTTACGCATGCGTCGGCATCCAGCCGAAGAACCATGGCGGGCATCCTGCCCACCAAGGAAAGGCCACCTTTGCGGTGGCTCGTAAAGCGATCGTTTCACCCGGATGCAGATTGTGGTTTACTCATCAAAGAGGCCTGACCCATTGAGGTGTTCAAAGAGGTGTAACAGTTTAGTCCCCGGGTCCCGTTTGCCGCGCCATCGGCGTGCCGAAATTTCATTGGACGACGAAATGGCGGTTTGCCGGCATCTTGGCTTTCGTCGGTCTCTGTCGCTTCCGCAAGTATTCGTGGGTGGTGGCGATATTTCGATGGGACGGCACATCGCTGTCTGCCGAGGACGCGCCAGCATACACCTCGTTCATCAAAAAAATGAACGATTTGTTCGTGGGGTCTTTGCACCGCGTTCAGAGTGATCGTCCCCGCCCCGCTTTACCGACGAGTTGGTCAGGATCGAGGAATTCACTTTCGATCTCGGATACTTCGCAAGGCGTCGATGCCCGTCTGCGTACAGCCGTTGCCATCACCTTGATCGGAGGCCGTGTAAGCAACTCAAAATAGATTGTCGCTGGCGCGGGTGTCACATGGAACGACGTGCGGTCTTCGGCAACGTCAATCAACGTTCGCCATCGTAGTCGCGCCCGTTTCGCTGCGATGGACCGGAACGTGAATCTTACGCAGGACCACCAAAGGGAGTAACCGCTTCGTTCGGCAAGATCCTGTTCGTTGAGGGAACACCGCCTGTCATCGAGATAAGATACAGCCACTCCCCAGTGTAATGACGATTGATCCTGCCCTGTAAAGGGTGGATCGCTTTCGGGGTGAGCAAACTTTGAAATTGTCTCAAGTATTTTAGACGCTCTCGAATCCATGATCTTCTGTTTCGTAGTTGCTCCTTGCTGAGCGTGCCCGCAGCACGGTTCCCGGTGAAAACGCACACGTCTCGCCGGACAAACTCATCGGACGTACTTGAAAGAAAGCCAAAGTCGCAGCGTCCCTCCTTCGTTAAGCTTCTTGCAATCACAAAAGCCCGTTCGGCCGAAGTTGAGCAAGTCACTTCTTTGTTTCTTGTTCAGTCGTGTGAGCCGGCATACCCACTGTAGCAGTCCGTTAACCAAAGTCCCCCGTGAATTTGCCGTCCCAAAAACGTCTTCGGCGACACTTGGCGAGCGCTCGAGTCGTATCGAAACTGAACCACATGGACTAAAATTTTCGTCGCCATGAACCAGAAGGTAGGCGCGCATCACCATCATAGCGTCTCAGAAGGTTCGTCGGCAATGAACGGCCACCTTCACTGCTGCCCGAGTTTCTTTGGCATAGATACATCGACCACGTTTTGGAGCTGACTTCTCGGCCAGCTTCGTATTCAATCCAATGAGCGCCGCAAGGACTGAAGCTGACACCGAACAACTCTTCGATGGTTCTGGGGGACGTAAACTGCCAATAAACCACGGGGCAGCCTCTCAAGCTGCTGAGCCGTAGGGCGGATAATTGGTTGCGACCCTGAAGTTGGCTGTGCGGCGGGTGATTTATTTGGATCCTGCCGCAATCTTCCCGGTCGCGCCGCTGTCGTCCGCATTCAACCTTCCGCAGAAGAACCGGATCTCACCGAGACCACGGAATCGAATCCACCCCCCCGGAGATATTTGCTGGAAAACTCCGCCCAGTTTTCGGCATGTCTTTTTCAGAACTCATGAACGTTCCATGTCCCGCAGACACCGCCCGCCCTCATCACTCGAGCCTGCCCGCCGCTATCTTTCTCGTCTTGGCGTTACTCCGAATGTCGTTATTCCGACAGATTGTGTGTGAAGCGGCCCAAATGAGAGGTGATCCAAGACCCCGCTAAAAACTTCTTCCGCTTGGCGTGCAGTCGAGCCAGTTGCTTCGGTTCAACCGGGATAAACCCCGTCTTCTTTTTGCACCAAAGCATCGAACTGGTTGCGGATCGTCCGCCGATGCGGAATTTGGTCGTTTGCTCTCGTAGGACTGGAGGCTTTGTAGAGTTTCCCAGAAACGTGTCTATTGCCTTCTCCTTCGCCTTCGATGCTGGATTGTTTAGCGAAATCAGACGGATCAATTTTTTTCGCTCCGCCCATGCACCCAGCACAAGGTCACGATGGACCCGAAGGCGACAGCTTTGAACTGCGGTGCATCGTCGCTAACCAACCCCCCCTAAGTCTTGCCGTACACTCATTTCGGTCATAGCTTGCCGAACAAAGCCGCTTCGCTTGAGCTGACGGCAGTTGCGTTCGTTAGTAATTCCCACCTCCAGCGAGTCTTTGCTCTTGCCAAGCTTCGCGGGCCCGTCCAGATTACCGTCCTCCAAACCAGTTCGACCTTCGACCGGGATTTGACGCCAGATCCGGAGAGAATTATCGAGGGCAAGCACGGCTTCGTTCACCAAAGCCGATACTGTTCTTCGGGTTGGCACAGCAGACGAGAATTTGAGTCTGGATTTGGAATCCGTTGCTGAAACTTAGCAAAATTAAAGTCGTTGCCAATGTGAGGTGCAAAACCGCTTGCCTTTGCCTTTGATGCCGAGCCGATGTTAATCGTCGCAGTGAAGTGTGCCGCTGATTTGCCGCGCGGTGGGCGTAACTCATCCTTTTTTCAGCATTGAAAATTGTTCATGCCCCTTGAGCAAAATATTCGAAAGCTGGTTCCTGAGGAAATGTGGCGACTTTTTAGCTCGTTAGCTGCTCCAGAAAACGCCCTTGGGGTGGACGTTGATTTTGATTCGAGCTTGGCAGTCAGAATGGAATTCGGTCAGAGCGGGAACCGAAGTATGCGAATCAACGCCATCGGGCCGCTGGCCGACAATCAGAGTCCCATCGTGACAGACGGAACGGCCCGGCAGGAACGCGTGTTTTGCGAGACTCCAGACGATATCTTTGGGACGATTAAAAGTCACCGATAACCTTTTTCGAATTTGGCGTCCGGTGGGCAATTTCTGCGGGCGGAATGATCTCGTCTAACATCAATGCCGGAGCGTTCTTGGTATTTTTTTCGTTTCATCGAGCCCGGGACGTTTTTTTCTTGGTCCATCTTTCGTTTCTTTCCTTCGTCCGATCGCAAGAGCAATCGGACTCGGTTTGCATGAATCGGATCGAAACGGTTGGTCTTCTTGGCCGCTGGAATTTCATCTCCGCAGATCTTGGATTTTTGCGGCAGGCCTGGTTTTTGAATTTTAACCCCCAGTAGCGCCCAGGACCAGTGGATGACTGATCGGGCGACATGAGATTTCCGATGCGAGCGATCGTGGGATTGGGGCGGGCGATTTCGGGTTCTTGCTTGCTCATTGCGATTAGAGATCGCGAAATCGCCTGTCCGTGCTAAAGATCAAATCCAGACGGATTACTTGCAGCAGTTACCTGGACCTTGCGAATAAACTGATCCCACTCCAACATTGCGGAAGGAGGCGCTTTGCTACGAGAGAAAGGAACCGGACACGGCTGAGTAAAAGAATTTTCGCTCCTTGTCGCGTCGGCTCTGACTGATGTCCTTCGGCGCCAGTCGATTTTCAGCCAGGCCTCGACGTGCCAACCGATCAGCGCGCGGTGGCGCTGCCTTTCCGCCGACGTTTTATAGGCAGAGAGCCACCCAGATTCGAAGTGCAACGACGCTTCATTTGGCATGTCTTAGTCTGTGGAGACAGTGTGTGTGCAAGGCGCTTTGCGCTGCTCTGGATTCGGCTCGTGTTTTGCTGGGTGGAGCGTGTGTGTGAGCGACGCGTCGATTCGGTGGGGCCACAATACGCGCGCGGCCTCTCTCACACGCTTGCGTGGCTGACCCTTTGTACCAAGTGTGACGGAGGGGCGCGCAGATCTTGTGATCACGCTCGCGCGGCGGAGTCGGGGTGACTATCGGGCTGACGAACGAATTCCGCCACTTCGGTGATTGGGGCGGGGTTGACATGGCCGCTTCTGTTGACGCGCGCGTGCCGCGGCCTCTCCTCGCTGGCTATCTACGTGCGTCTCGCTCGTTATCGGTGTGGCGCGCAACTGCGGAGGTCGTGCTCTCTCTGGTGTCGGTGGTCAGCTCCTCGTCTCTCTCGCTCGCGGCTTCTCTGGTGCTCAAAAAACTTGTCTTCTTGACGTTCCAAGTTTGACGTTTCCGCGAGCCCTTGACCTAGCCTCTCGGGAGTTCCGTTTTTTCAGGTTAGTTTTTCAATTTCTCGGCGGACCGATTCCTGCTTCAAATCGTTTTTTCTCGTTTCTGCGTCGGGGAGCGTATTCGGGTTGGAGGATAGTCTCGTTGATTTGCCTTTCCATTTCTGGTTGGGCAAGAACAACGAGGCGACGGAAGATCCCACCGCTCCCGCGTGGCGGCACCAGCGGACTATCTCTCC
>Ga0163217_1119992_pt1 | contig 15892 bp, 7 predicted proteins | sample SynspAceP_FD_185933 | JGI IMG/M metagenome (GOLD analysis project Ga0163217, IMG submission 185933) | Saline lake microbial communities from Ace Lake in Antarctica - Synechococcus sp. Ace-P (PacBio error correction) | ecosystem: Environmental > Aquatic > Non-marine Saline and Alkaline > Saline ... | reverse complement strand
CTACCTTTAATTTTTGGCGGACGAACATTCGGGGCCTTTAGTGCGTCGCGCAGATTAACTTGCATTCTATTTTTTATCGGGACAAAATGCCATTGGGAGAACGATTAGAAGAATTCCTTTTAATCCAATTGGTTCCTTACCTCTCCTGTTTTTGTTACTTTATGGATGGCGATCTTCGGGGAAGTACACTGGAGTTGCGCTACCTTATAAATCCTGCAGATTATTATCCAACCCTATTTGACAATCAGTGGCAGAATCGCCATCATCTATCAAGATTTCAGAGCATGAGGATATTATCAAATTCTATTCGTCCCATACTTTTCATAGTAGGGGAATATCTAGATTTCCTACCGCTCAAAACTGCAGTGAGACATTCTAGCACTGTAGTGCAACTAGCCCCAGCAATTAGTTATGGAAAGGATCACGATTGAATATAGATGTTTTTCAGTCTGACACCGGAATTATAAAAGTCCTTTGGGGTGTGTTAATTGGGTTTTTGGCTTGAGGTGTTGGGATTTACTTTTTCCAGGATAGATGGGAGTTCGTTTATTTTCATCCCGTGATTTCGCGCGGAATTCCAGCTATGGTTTTTCCTCGCTTTAGTATCTGTTGGATTCGTCTGGTTTTAATCCTTCATCTCCTAAAAATACATTTGGGACTAAGGTCATATTTCAGTTTCCAAACTATAAGAGTGATAAAGTACTTTTGAATATTCGACAGACATCAAGGGCAGTAGTGCAATATTTAATAACTAAGTACCATGACGAGGTACATCCAAAGTCGGGCTACAAAAGCACTTAAGTGCTACTTAAGCTCGGTCAATTACGTAAGGCCACAGAAAAGGCATAGTGATGTACACCGGCTCCGTAATTAAAAATCGCGGTTTCTGATTAGATTTGCATGCAAACGTTTACATGCTTGAAATTGACTTGAAGGAAAGTTTTTTATAGCTCATTCATTGACCTGAAAACAAACTTCTTCTCTACATTGTGGACATTTAGCCCAAAATTCGCTCAAAATGCACTTTTTTCTTCTTTTCATATTTTTTTAAAAATGTTTCTTCCTTTGCATTTGCTAGTGCCTATTGTTGGTAAGAGGTGATTAATCTTCATTTATTTTATTCTGGCTATTCAAAAAAAAAGAGGGCTTTCAACCCTTTTCAATAGTATAATTCATCAAATCATAGGTTCTTTACCCGACCCCATTGAAGCAATTTCTTCGGATGGCCTGTAGTTTCGGGTGTAATCAAGGTATCTCTCTCTCTGGTGCGCTCTCACTCCTCTTAAGGTCTTGTGCATGGATTTCTAGTTCTACGATTCACCTTGACTCTATCAGGAGATTCATACACGGTATTTTCTTCCTTACTCGAAACCTAAAGTTATCAATGTAGATAGGCATCTTATAGCTTCTATGGTTTATCATCACAACTCCCCGAGCTCGTCAAAACACGTAACTCCTCACGCTTTGGTTATTCTCAGTGATACCGCAGCGACTTCTTCAGCGCCTTTCCTTGACTCTCTTCGGCGAAAATTGCCTGCGGAGCGTGCGCATTATAGCTACTCAGTTTTGTAATAGTGTGGCCACTTCCCTCCAGTACTCACTGGAAATCCTTGGAATCGAAGCGAAAAGCCCATAATCCTTAAGGCTTTACCCGGCTATGGATCTCCGTTAGAAGATCCCATCGTCATTCCAGATCCTTTCTTGGTGATGCATACTCTTTGATTTCTCCTGAGGATCATTCCTTTTCGAAATGTTCACCCGTCAGTTGCTATTTGTATAGACTCTCATATAGGGCTGAGTTAGTTACTTCATCCACATTGATGGTTCACCGTGAGTTTTCATCTGTATACATCGCTACAGTAGTAACTATCTCCGCTTGACGATTTGGCTTCTATTTTCCAGGTCTTTTGGCAGGAAAAATTGATCCAAGCCCAATAATTAGAGAAAAAAAGAAGCGTTGCTTCATTTTCTGATTCTTTTAGTAATTGTAAAGAATAAGGTTAGAAGTCCAATGAAAAGAATTTTTTAAAAAGATTATTAATCTTTGAAGTTCCACGAAGTGGAACAAAGCAATTGTCATTTTGTTTGCAAAAAAAGAGATTCAAGAAAAGAATTGAAACAACTTTCTTTCGCATATTAAAACCCATTAATTTTTACAATGCTTGTATTTTACTTTGAGATATTTATTTCAAACCTGGCACATGCCTCAAAACCACCCAAATTCATCATTTGATTTCGATACTGTGATTTACTCATAGAGCTGGACTATTTTTAGTGTGACGTGTAAATATCGAGTCGCTCTCTGAATCTCCACCCCTTCTGAATCGAGACAGGAAACTCAATCGCGATCAGTTGATATCACGATAAGGATATGGCGCTCTCAGTTTCGGCGAATGCAAAGTTCATATATACTGCAAAGCGACGAAAAGTTCAATCAGTGATTTATTGATGACTGAAGCTGAACAGTGTCCCAAGGTCATTTTGAGCGAAATAAGAATTTCTTCAAGGAGATTGCTGATGGTAAATATTTACATTATCTCCAACGTGCTTTTCAAATAGTATTGTTCGTCATTCCTATCCTGTTGCAGATTTTCGATGGTGTGTCTATAAGACGCTCTACAATGTCTCTGCGGAATTGAGTTGCTCTTTAGTGGATGAAATTGGGAAAATCATTGATTTTTAAATCGAGACAACCCACTTTCTAAAACAATGGGAAAGCCTGAAACAATTAGGCGATCATTGACGGAGGATATCTATGTATCCGCGGAGACATGTGGTATACTTTGATTAGGTGAGATTAAGGCCTCACGGTCTAGCGACAAGTTTACGCCTTTACGGAGAAGTAAGCGCTCCCTCGCCGGCTGACTTCTTCAGGCGGATCTATCGCGCCAAGTTTGATTGAACAATCCCTTTAGTATCAATTAACCCTTAAATGGTAATAAATTTTCCTACCCTAGAGCCGTATCAAGGTTCTTTTGCTTGATATGTCCACCAGATTGGGGTTAATCTTTTCAATTGAAGAAGGATATGAAGTTGAGGTAGTTAGGCTCTGCAATGAGTGAAGAGTAGGCTTCTTGTGGAAAAAATCAAAATATCTCGATTCTAGGGATTCGTTCTTAAACCAATGTTGTCACAGGGAAGGGTCTTTGAAAATCCAATCGCCTCTCTCTATCATCGGCGCCCTTTTTGCATCGGTACATATTGACTTGGTGAACTTGTCAAGAAAAGGGGAATTGCCGTTTTTTATGCCCTGTTTAGCCACATACCCGCCGTGGTAGAAATGGGCTATTTGCCGAAGAAATTATTTTCTTATGAGAAATCTTGTGGACAAGTTCTAGTACAATGCTCAAGGATAACTTGATGACAATCAGCTAGTGGACACGTATTTTGAGACTACGTGGTAAAAAATAGGAAATCGTGGGTCTACGGAAAATTATTGGTGCGCAGCTTTCTGTTCTGGCAGAAAATAATGGGTATGAATGATATTCTATTATGAATGTTTATCGAACGACTTTGCATCTGCGGCAATTCCACCAAATAGACTTCAATGATTGAGTTGCTAAAAAGACTTGCGGATGTCATTACCTCATATAGACGGCAGAAAAGACAATGAAATCTGATTGACCAATCGAAAATAAAAACCTGATGAAGAAAGTGTGCGATTTTGGTTAACGTTGATGCCTAGGTCATTGTGGTTGAAACTCTCTGCCCTTAAAATTGCCTTCTTCTGGCACTTCGGCAGGATGTGCAGTAGATGTTATTCCCAGAAGAGCCTAAAAATAATTCAGAGCCGTGTTTCGAATCTGAGATTGATCTCTCGGTGTTTGCCCCGTAATACATTTCTTCACACCCTCCAGATAGGTTGGTAGACGCTTGGCGGAGGGGGGGGGCCCCCTTTTCAGTGCGGAAAATATTGCTCGGTCTGTTGCCAGGTAAACATTGGGAAGTATATCAATACCGGTAATACCTACAAACTCGGTGAACTTCCCGAATATTCAACTTCCGTTCTTGAAAGATGGCGGCATCGCTTTGATTCACCTCCACCGAATTGAACCAGGAGTGTTAGCGAAAATTAATCAGATTTTAGCTGAGCTCATGAAGTGGAATTTTGTGGGTCAATATTTGAACAACAAAATCCGAGAATTTGGCTTAGTGATTTTACAGATATAAATAAAGCCTATTCTCCTGATGCCATCAACGGAAATTAAAAGAATACCTGGAATACCATCGAATTAGGATGCTGTATTAACCAAAAAAAACCTCGTTCACGAGGCTTTTTTTTGGTAAGGCTTTTTTAATTATTCTAAAAAATCGCTGTGGTAATTGATTTGGGCCCAAATGGTAATTCAAATGACCGTAGATGAGCAGAAAAAGTAGTGGTTCCATCTTGATGTCCAAAGACTTTCCAAAGGATAATTCTCTGAAAGTAAACTGTTATCCATTCCTTCAGGTTACTATGACTTTGGTTTTTAACAGATTTTGATTTCCTCATAAGCTGCGTTATTCGAGGTACTTCTTTCTGCAAAATTCAAAATCTCGATTTCGTTTGATACTCATAGCCCTATTTTCTTTTACATTAAAATGCTTCAAGTTTCCATATAAGACTGTCGCGTGCAAGGTTTCTGCCTGGAATTTGTTAATCTGGACCAGATGTAGTCCAGAGTTGTTCTCATCTTCATAATTTTTCGATTTCTTTCGGAGCAATCGTTTAGATCCGGTCAAAAAGTGTAATAGATTTTCCATTTATAGTTTTAAAATTAGGGTGAATATTTTTCATAAGCCTTTGCCATCTTGATGTTCGTATTTGTTTTTTGCGTTCCCAGGCCATTGTAACATTTCGCAAATTTGGCCCAACCTTATCTTTCAAAATGTACAAAGGACAACTGAATGTTGCTATATATTTTCCAAAGGCATCGAGTGGATTTACTTTCATGAAATTTACATTCATCACGGAAAGCCTTGGACAGTTTGCATACCAAGTTTTAAAAGCGTTTGAAAACCCATTATTCTTGATAGCTTCCCCAGGAGGCTTGGAGGCTAGTTGCGTTTCTTTTTCAGATCGGTTCCAGTGCCATTGCTTTTTTCTACATCTCGAATATTCTTTTCGTACCACCCAGTAATGAGTTTGGTCCATGATCGATACAAACATTTCCTCGTTTGCCGGTTTAGAGAGGCGGCTCGGGAGATCGATTTCTCTTTCTTTTAATTTGTCTCAAAAAGATTTGTGACCTTCAAAAGAATTTTTCCGAGTCTACCTCTTACAAGAATCCTTTTCGGAGCTTTCGACTTCATTGACGCCTTTGATTGCGGGCGAGTTCCACCCCATACTTTTTTGAAAAATCGATCAGATCATTTTCTTCCAGGAATTTGTCTTGGAGGCCGAAGTGGTTTTGTTTTTTTTCGGGAGAAGACAGGCCATGTTTTTCAAACCAACTTCTCCATCGCATTTTACTAGTCTGTTTTTGGATTGAAAGTCCTTGACGGCTGCCTCTGTTCAGTCGATCCAAAATATTGAGTTTATTGGGGAACATCGTTAGCCTACTTTGGACTAGTATTCTTTGTAAAAAACTACTGAAGATCTTGATCTAATTTTTAGATTTTTGGCATATGGTATAGGATGACTTTAAAAATAAAAAGTACAGTTCAAATGTAATTGAAGTACTTTTTAAATAGCAACGATTTTACATTCATTTCAGGATCAATCACCATTTTTTCGGCTCCAAATTTTCCCTCGTTTTTTGGAGAGCTTGCTGTTGAGGAAGATTCTTTGAAGGTCGTATTGATGAAGCCGGGCCTTTGGGCTTGTTATTCTTTGTCGAGATGCTGAGGCTTATTTAGGTTTTTCTCCCTCACGCTTTTTTGAAATTCGATTTATTACCTTTGATTTGAAGTTTCCACCTTTCCTTTTTAGCTTCACCTGTGTTAGGTGGGGCCTGTTTCTACAGCCGGAAGTGGATTCTGCTTGTAACCTGCATTTCCGATTTTCAATTTTCTCTTTCGGACAAAACTTGTGTGGTCCCTAGGATTAACAAATGTTGATCGCCTCTTCTTCTTTATCGCTCTTGCAGTTCTTCCCAACTCGGTTACTAGTCTTTCAGATCAGAAGGAGTATCGTAATTAATGATCAATTCAATACCAACAACATTATACCCCGCGAGTAATATCGGTCCCAGCCAAAGATCTTAACTGCCCTATTTTTGAAGGAAGCCGATGATTTTCGCGCTCAACTGCTCTAAATCAGAGTGAAATTTTGCTTCTTAGTCAAAATTGCTTTCGAAAAGGACTTGAAGAGTGACTTTAACTTTTCCTTAGTTGATGCAAAAAATTATTACTGCCTTCGTATTCTTTTTGGGAAAGGAATATTTTTACGATGTTCCTCCTTTTTGAGTATCATTTGACTGACTACATGTTATTGAGTCACTTCCTTTCAGCGGTTTTGCTAATGCATGGGGATCTCTACAGGTTTTGTTGAGAAATTCATGCTTAAATGCCGAATCTAGTTGGCATGGTAGCAGAGAAAAGGATGGTCTGCCTGTCTTTTGGTAAGTAATTGACGATTTCAAATTTATATCCGAAAACCCATGTCATCATTCGATCAGCTTCATCCAAGAATCCAATGTTGAAGTTGAACTGAGATCCATTTTGCCACCGGCTAGCAATGCCAAATTAATCGGCCTGGAGTTGTTACTACGATATCTGCTCCTAATTCAAGGGCTTTCTTTTGCTGCTCCCATACGGATCCCATCTCCCTCCATAGTAGGAATGGAGCTGATTCCTAAAATAGGCAAAAGCCTGAATCTGCTGATCGATTTGAATTGGCGAGTTCGCGTGTTGGTGGCTAAGATTTAAAAGTAATTCAGGATTGGGATAACCTGACTTACTTTTTTATTTCAGTTAGTAAGATGAAGGCGGGCCTTTTCCAGTTTCCGTTGAGCACATTGCGATTCAAGTCTTATTATCCATGATCACAGGGGATCGCTTTCTCCTGAATAGGGGTTGGTTTTTCATAACCCATAGCTTCAGGCCATTCCTGAAGTGAAGTTCGAAGTTAAATGATGAGGATTTCAAGTTGAGGTGATAGGTATTTTTAAAAAGACAGAAGATTGCTGTCTTTTCCAATATACCTTGAATTTGATATAAACCTCAATCTTTTGAACTTAGCAGGCTTCTAAATGGCAATTTTATCTCAAAATTGTTGAATCCAGTCAATGGCTTATATTTATCACGATCCAATTAAACCAACAGAAATGAAATATAAGCTTTACATCTCAAACCTAGTACTCTTTGTCGTTTCTGTTTTTTACTCACCTTAACCTTACTTACAGCTCAAAAATTTCGAGGCTATAAAGGGGATGTTGATTCTGAATCGGCAACAGTTTTCTGGATGAAGTTATGCGTGGAATTGAGAGTACGTTTTTGGTCAATGTCTGTGGTAGGAGGAAATTTTAACTTTTAAAAAACCTTGCTCCGGATTCGCTATGTGCTTCGTTAAATCTTGATGGTATAATAATTATGAGCAAGTAGTCAAAACTTAAAATCAGGACATTGATCTTGGGAAGATTTATATGGTTAAAATACAGGAGCCGAATGGTACAGGTGCGGCATGCAAAAAACTATTAGGGCAACCAATATTACCAATCTGTTCACGATCGCCCCCTATTATGCTGGGAGGATTATGGTTTATGGAATTAGCTCCCTGAAGCAGCAAAGTGGAAGGAAAAATAATTACTTAGATAAAAAATGCAATTAACTGCTCCTCCTACTTTTATAGAGATCAAAAGATTTTGGAGAGGCTACAGAGTTCGGTACAATATTACCGCAAACCAATTTTGAATTGATGGATCCGGGAAAACATAAGTATCTGTGAATTGATGGATGCGAATTCAAAATTTGTATGGGTTTTGATTCGGCCTACAAAAGTTCCGAGTATTTTGTAAATGGCATTGGACTTTCTGGATTGAAGGGAGTTCCAATATCGGGTTTTCGAGGTTGCTTGGTTGTTGATGGGCCATTGCCATTGATTGCGACGAACAGAGGCTATTTCTTAAAGAATCAACTATAATATCCGCCTAATGGTAGGAAATAGAAATCATCAGATCGGTAAGCGCAACACCTATTTTTATTTGGAAGGGAAAGAATGTGATTTGGAAGTTCCATCAAACCGTAAGAAATTGATGGCTTTATTTTGGCAATAAAGCCGATGAGATTGGAATCTCGTGAATGAAATAGTCTTCGCCACTCGCAATCCAAGCTCGTATTTCAGATATTTTACCCATTTCAATTTCTTCAATTTGACGGCTTTCAACCAATCATAAGCCAACTACTAGAACGAAAATTTACGACTCAAAAAAATATATTATGCTTAAGAAATTTACCCTAGTTGTTTTCTTACTTCTCCCGCGGCTTGACCTTTGCGCAACAAACCAAAGCCCGTTCTTCATGGTTAGAATTGGGTGGCCATCACTGGGAAACCTCTGGCTGCGACTGCCGGATCTCAGATCTTTCAACAATAGGTGCAATGCGTAGATGCTGCTTGAACGGAATGCCTAGCTGCTACGGCAACGATGTCGGGATGTTCTTTATTGAGGCGGTTGGAAAACCAAGACTTGATTTATTAATCGCCAAATAATACCAAAAAAAGTAATCGCTATCAATGACGATGGGATACGCGCCAACTGGTAGCGATGTGATTTTTATAAATCCCAGATATGATTTATCGCAACCAGAGTTTGGACCAACTTAGGTAGCGACGACCCCGGCAACACCAGGCGAGGATTGCTGACCATGCTTGTCCGAATACAGCGGCACCATGAGTTTAGCCCAGGTTTGGCCCCAAGCTATGGCAGTTTGCCAAAGGGTAATCAATTGAAGGAGATGACGGCAAATTAATATGAAAAGGGAAAAGGCCAAAGATTAAAGAATTGGCATATTTCTAAAAGGTTTTTCTACCACATCTAGCGAGAAGACGATGAAGCGCCTGAGGCAGGTTGTGATTTTTTATCCAGGAAGGATTTAATATAGAGAACTTTAAACAAATTGATTGAAACAGAGAAAAAACAGCCTTTAAAGCCGGAGAAAACAAGAACAAAGAAGCTAATATTATATGCCGCTTTATCGCTTTACAAAGGAGAATATTGCAAAGGAAAATTGTAAGAGGAACCCGAGAAGCAAAGGTGGACACTTTTCACAGAAGCTGACTTGGTTAATTGGAAAGTGAAAATTGAAGAACCCCTATATGTTATAAATTACAAAGGGATCGAGGATATATACAAACTTCAGGGAATGGACCAAGGTTCTTGGCCCCCTACTTCAATCTTTGATATTCTGGAGAATTTCGTTTGAAAAGCATGGAGGTATAATTTCATGCGCAAAATCATCCATACATTTATCAAGCTATGAGTTTGGCGGTTTGCAGATCGTTGATGGACTTTTATTATTTCTGGACCGGGCATTTGACCAGTTAAGTCCAATGAAAAGGATGCTATTCAGGAAATACGCAAAAGACAAAAGATAGCGAAACTAATTTCAAAGATAAATAATTAATCAACAGATCGAGGCCAAAAAAGGTAGAATCCAATAATTCCTTATCAAGGAAAGGCCACAAAAATCCCTATATTACAATAACTTACTCAAATCCAAAACAAATCTTGCAAGTATCCATAAAATATACCAATGGCAGCCACTTGGCGGACTTGTGATCCTTTTTGGCAGCAATTCAACCGCAGGCACATACTCTCATTGAAGTTGCGGAATTGCCGGAGGGATGGGTAGTTTCGGGAACCCGAGCGGAGGTTGGATTTCGGCATAGTGATCGATGGATAAAAACACTGGTGTACGGTTTGAGATCAACGTATGCAAAAGCTTTTGTCTTGGATGAAAAAGTTAGATCCGTTTACAATCTTGTCGAACAGGATAAGCGTCCGGAGTTAAGTGACTCAAAGTTTGGCGACTAAAGGATGGAAAGCTTTCTTGGCTTTTGGCGCTCAGGGAGGCGATTCGCAGGGAATCATAAACTTCTCACTTCAGATTATTTCCCTTTGAAACATAGTAAGAGTTTTGATTAATATGATGATGCAACAAGCTTTGCCGAGGCTGCCAACATAATAATTCCTTACCAAATGACAAAGGTCATTCGGAAGCACACGGATTACAAACCTGGCGAGAAATGACCGTAAGAGAAGATAACTCCTGTTGAGATACGAGAGCAGAAATTAAGCTAAAAGAGGAACTATCTGCTAGATTTTTGGGCTAGAATTCTGGTTCGATCAAATGCCATTTTGGTTTTGCTGGAAAGCACGGAAGCTTTTTGGGCAGGGCATCAGTAAACTATGAGAAGACATACGAAATATACTTCGGTGAGATCAGTTGCGGTTAAATCAGTTGTCAGTTTGACAGTTTGTCTAGAGAAAAAAAATCTTTAGGTATTTTACTGGGCTGTCATTTTTTTATATTTTTACTGGAAAAAATTTTTTTTAAAAAAAATTTTTGTTTTATTTTATGGGGGGGGAGAAATGGCTTTTCATTCGTTAAAACTGGAATACTTCTTAATTATATCTGAATAATAATTTCACAATAAAAGTTTAAAAAATTATGAATACAGGACCATTCGAAAAAAAACTTCATCAAAGTTGCCAATCAAAGCAATTTTAGTTGTCAATCTATTCTTTAGTATTTACAATCCATTTCTTTTTTCACAGAAGACGGCCAAGCCAAATTCCTTTTGAAAAGCTAAAAGATTCAACACGTCAGTTGATACAACGAATTGTTGCATTACAGACTTGAGTGATTAAATCTGTACTTTATGAAGAATAGAGTTTCAAGAACAAACTCAAATCTGGCAGCAAGCGCTTCAAGATTATGCTGAGTCATATTAAGGATTTCAAGGTGACCCGAGGAAGATGGGAGATTCCAAACGGCTATTTGTAGCGGAATATAGAGATCCGGAAAAACCTAATAATATTCGGAATTATGGAATACGTGAGTTTGAATGCCAACTTCCGGGGTACTTTCTCAAAAAACAAAAGTACCTTAACAAAGATCCCCTTGACACATAGACGCCCAGGGACATAGGTTGTTAGGCCCATAAATTCTTTTTGGTGATGGCCTACATTGGTGCGACTGCATCGATCAAAAGAACCTGATCGAAAGGATAGAAGAACTGAAGGGCACAATTCGAATTTATATGGTACTCCAAGCTGAGAGAGAAATTCTTCGGGGAGAGAAAACTTTAGGAATAGATACCGCCGCCGGAATTCTTAAATGATAGTAGAAATGTAAATGATGAATTGGCATCCTGCAAACGAGAGACAAAAGTTAATGCTCAAAAACGGGGTTATGGCTTTGGTAGGATATTCATGTGGAATTCAAAAGGACCAAGCGGCACATGCTTATGACATGATCCTTGGAAACGGAAGAAGCAGCATCCAGACGCCTATAAGCGTTATATGCCAATGGATCAATATATTATACGTGACCAGAATATCAAACCTACAGTTTCGGGATTATTACCACATTTCAAGACGACAAGTATCAAGTGGGTCCAAATGTAGATTTCCAAGATTACAGATAGAAATTTAGGGTTCGCAGTTCGGCAGATATAAGAGTCGAGAGGCTTGATGACACTGATGATGGCAAGCAAGATAGAAGAAAATGGAATGAGGGCGCGCATATTTTAGCTAATGTGATATGAAGTAAGCCTGATCTCAGGGTGCATGGAAAATGCTAATTAACCGAAACAGGGTTCTGCAGGATCATTGCAAAAAAGACTTTGGAGACATTGGGTACTAATCGCTTCACTCCAGAAGGAACAAGTTTTCGAACAAAGAAGAATCCAAGAAAGTGTTAACAAGCTCAAATTGGGTTGGTCTCAGAGAAATAAAAGCCCTGGAGAAGACGTATGAGAAGCACTCTATGGAGACGGTGTCTACAGATGTGGAGTGATGTGAGTGGAATGTGACCGAAGTGATCAGTCTGAGTGCTACACTGCACCAAACGGAAACACCTTGGGCAATTCAAATTGAAGGCAAGGTCGTAAGCTTGCGGAAGGAATGTACTATTGGGACACCAAAAAGGAATGGGCATATGCTGCAAAAGCACTTAACCATCTGACTAAATGGTGGACTATATATGCAAAATCCAAAAGCACTTGTTGAGTCAATCAAGCTTGAATTCCAAACTTTGAAAAGACGAGACTATAGGTAACAAAGGAATTTTTCAGATTAGGCACCTACCAATCAAGTCAAAATTGCAATAGGAAAAATAGTTAATTATTTAATAACCCTTATTGGCAAATTTGACAGGCGTGCAATTTTTGACATGTCTTCGGCTCTAGCTGCGAAATTTCCTAGTTTGAAAGTATTTTAGGTATCCGGGATTTGCTAATATCTAAAATCAGAACAATTACTAGAGATTATTTAAAAGTGAGTGACCAGAGTAGATGATTTAGAAATTCGGACGGAAGACACAGCTAATAGACAATGGAAGTATTTGAATAGCTTCAAAAAAACAATCAATACCGGAGTCTCCAATTTCAAATGAAAGAATAGCTACGGAAAACGGTGAAAGTTGTTGAAGCTTTAGGAAAAGAAATTCGCAAGCAATTTCATAGGCAAAGAACAACGCAGCACTATTACATGCCTACTGGAACAACTTAGACAATCAGTGGCAATACCGCAGCATTAAGTGGAAATCAAAGACACCTAAATAATTGTCCAAAGGAATCCAGCCCACATTAAATTCGTGAAATGAGGCGGAGCAAAACATTGGTTCAGTACAAACAAGCAATTAGTCCCCCTGGGCAGACAACAAACAAGACCTATATTCACGGCTTGACGAAACTGAGGATAAAATCAGAGACTTCCTACTGAAGAATACTTTTAGTGGAATTAGTGCCGTTTTATAGGAAAATCCCGTCAGGAGATACTTTTGAAGAATATATTTCCTTTCGATTGAATTGAAAGCAAATTCAAAGAAAAGTTTAGCGCTAGCACCGATTCAATTAAAATGCATTCTGGACGCTACGGCACGAATTTACAATTGGCTCGCTTTGGTAAGGATGTTTCAGAATCCGAAAGAATATTCATCTCTTTTTGAATCCGCATGATATATATCGACTTTACAAAATATTTAAGGGAAAGGCAACAAATGGTGGGAAGCACTATACTTTGTGGAAAATGCGAGCTTAATAGATCAATTGACCCCGACAGGATCAAAATCCACAGTGGAAAACATTCCAAATGCAATTGGGACAGGAAAATGCATGCAATGTCACTTACCTCACTGGATACTATGGAAAGGCAAAATGTGGAAAAGGATGTGAAGAAAAAGGTCGGATTAGAAACTTATTGGACACTGCGATTAGGACTCACTTAAGGAAACGCTAAGTATTCGACCAAAAAAATCCGAATAATAATTTATTTTACTCCAAATCCCCTGAGATCTGCAAGATCGAGAAAAAAGCTACAGACGGATTATCGGAGGAAGTATTAATATTCAAATAAAATGCTTAACGGAAATTCTAAGATATACAGAATAGCTTAGATGATGAATGAGGACACTTTTAAACCAGCCTTGAGAGAAAATCAAATTCTTGGCACTTAAAGGCCTACTATATTCTACAATCTTAAATAAATTAAATAATCTCAAAACAAATGTAACGAAGCTTTATTTATTTCATCCCTTCTGCTTATATTGATCACTAAATTCCGCTTTGGGACAAAGCCCACAGACCAAAAGATATCTGAATCGTTGCGATTCCATTTTCTATGGTTACCACACCTATATGTATGGAGTTATTATTCAGGAACAGCATTAATGTTACTCATAATTCCCAAGGATATGGACAAGTGACATACTAGGAAACTGGGTTCTGCAGAAGGAAAAATTGAAGAAGAATATTGAAGATGAACGATGGGATTGATTCGACTCATTGAGGGACTTTGGATTTGTGTAATCGCCACCAACTGAATCCAAAGCTTATGGAAATCACGATAAGGTCCAACGCCAAAAGGACCACTATTCCACCATTGAAATGAATATGTTAACAGAACTTGAATTCAACTATAATTTAACCAAAGAAAATTCATAGAAATTGGTGATGCACAAAAAATTGATTTTGTAACATCAGTCTTATTGTAATGCCAAGAGGAGCAGAAATAAGGTAGATATTTACATATCGGATCTAGAAGAAATACAAACGCTATGTGCCAAAGCAGTCATGCAAAGCATGGACGATTATTGCAGTGAAATGAGACATTTATGAAGATCAAAAGTTAAAATTCACAAAGGCAATGGCATAGGAAGAAATGAATGATCCACTAAATACTGGGAAAAAGGAAGGGTAGAACTCAGGGAAATTGAATTGTAGAGCTATATATGGGAAAAGGGAAATTGTTGGAATAAAAAAGCAAACATCTAATTCTATCCTTATCCAGATTAGAAAAGCAGATTCAAATTCTAATTCAGAAACTCCCTATCGAAACTCTTATTTAAGACTTTTTAATAAAGACTGCTAATTTCAACTCAAAATATTTGAAGGTTTTACCTATCATTATGAAGCAAGGAAGAGATCATAGTTAAGGTAAATGAATTAACATATATCGAATATTTTCAAACAGCGCAAGAATGAAACACTCCCCAATCCACAATGTTCGAAATCATACTATTTTGAGATATATTTTCTACTAAAAATAGATAGACAAAACCAGGCCTGGGTAGACAACCTATCGAAAATCTATAAAGTACCAATCAAAAGGAACCAGATACAAGAGAAGGAAAGGAATTAAATTATCTTCACTGGCTGAAAGTGCTACGCAAAATTCAGCACTTAGCGCAAAGGATGGCAGAACTGAAGAAATTATGATTTGACATTATAACCGAAGTAGGAAATAAATTAAAATCATTTTTTAATATTTCCAGTTCGTTGGCTATAAATGGATATAACACAAATCTTAAGAATCGCCTTAAGACGAATCTCAAAGGTTTTAGGTTTTAAAATTAACCGTCCGATAAAACCGTAAAACACAAACAGAAATGAGAAAAGAGAAACTACTCTAGAACGCATTTTTTTAAAAATCCCTTGGATTTAAAGGACGCTTACACTCGTCGCAAAACAAGAAGCTGCTTAATTTGTGAGCAACAATAACCACATTCTACTGAAGGAGCAGTTGTATATTAAATGAGCCCCTCACCAAATAGATCATGGAAAGGAAGTGAGTTCAAATAGAGGAAAAACAAGATTTCCACAATTCAGACTAAATGGAAAACAAACTCAGCATATATATCTAATTTTCTGAATTACAGATGGGAAAAAATAATGATATATTCAGCCAAACCAGAAATAGTCAAATTGCAAACCGGGAAATCAATTCAAGCTACTACCTTTTAAGCAACAGCAGATGACTCAGGTTTGAATCTTACCGACAATAGAGGGCAAGTATTAAAAAAGTGAAGTTTTAAATCAAAAATTGCTGAAAGTTTAATTACTGTACCTCGAAAACATGGTGACAAAAATATTTACGATTGTAACAAAATGGTCGTGAGGATTAAATTTCTAACAATATGGGAAAAAAAAATTGGAAATTGGACCAGAAAAAAATTTATATATGACAAAGCTTATTGATGGAAAGCTTTCTACGAGTCCACCCTTCTTGAAAATAAAAGATGGATACGTTATAAATTTAAATAAAGCCTCTTTTATTCTTTTATTTAAGCCTTTTTTCGGATTCTGTTAAGGGGTTTTCCTTTTGGCGTTTGCCCAAGATGATTTTGATTTTGGGGACACTTTTTAATGATGGATGAAATTTTGGGCGGACAAAAAAAAGCCCCAAAAACTTTAAAAAATTCCCCCTTTTCTTTCTTGGCGACCGTTCTTATAACAAAAGACAGTACATTA
>Ga0163217_1094572_pt1 | contig 15896 bp, 22 predicted proteins | sample SynspAceP_FD_185933 | JGI IMG/M metagenome (GOLD analysis project Ga0163217, IMG submission 185933) | Saline lake microbial communities from Ace Lake in Antarctica - Synechococcus sp. Ace-P (PacBio error correction) | ecosystem: Environmental > Aquatic > Non-marine Saline and Alkaline > Saline ... | reverse complement strand
GGCAGTTCCGCCGCATCACGAATTCGACCGCACGTGTAGTGCTCGACTGCGCAGGGCAATCGTTACAGGCCGTCGGCAAAACGGGGATCGTGCCTGGGCTGGCATCCTGGCGCTCCCCGAGCCAAGGGCAGATGCCGGCCGGACGACGAGTCGGCCCACGCGCAGCCCAGATCTGCCGCCGCTGGACATCGGAGCTGCCGCTGCACGGCTGTCCAGCAGTCGAACTGAAGGCACTGAAGACGCTGCCCCCCAAGCCGTTACCAACCCAGGGCGAATTGGCTCAAGGTCGATGAGGTGTACGGCAAGCTGGTCACCGATCCCTACGGCTGAAGCAGAAGCAGAAGCTGAAGGAGACGCACGGGCATCGGCACCGAAGCCACCGCGACGCCCGCATCATCAACGGCCTGTTGGCTCGCGGCTATTCTGGTGAAGAAAGGGTTCGCGCCATCCGCGCGTCGGATTGCTGCCTTCACACTCATTCGACGCGGTGCCGCGCGATCACCGATCCCGAGCAACCGACGGCGATCTGGGAAACAGGCGCGGACATGTGATCAGGGCGGCCAGATGACGCTGGACACTCATCAACAAGCAATCGGCACTGGTCGCGCAGTTGGCTTTTCAGCATTATCGATGGCACCGTCCTGATCCGATCAAGCTGCCCGAAGGCGCCGCGCCTGCCCGGTATGCGGATGCGGCACGCGCCAGTGCAACGCAAAAGAACGGTGCCTTTCTGGTCTGCAGCCGCTATCCCGGACTGCAAGGGCGCACGCTGCCGGCGAATCCTCGACGGGCAGGCGCAGGGCGGCTTCGCGCCAGGCGGCGCGCTTGCGCCCAAGGCATCTGATGCAATGAACACCATCTGCCCGCGCCGGGATTCACTGACGGCGAGCAAACCGTCCCGCCGCCCCGTGGAACTCCCCAGCGCGCGTCTCCTGTCTGCAACGGAGGTCATAGATTGTGCGCGTTCCGCTCTGGCCGATTACAAGGCCCACGGGGGACGGGAAAGGTCGTTTCTCCACGAATGGGCGCTCGCGCCATTTCTCATTGATCGTGTTCCTTCCGTGAATCGCGAGGGGTCTCCTGACGACTTGCCGGGCCCTCCGCGCTGCGCGAATCGTCAGGAGGACCCCTCGCGGTCCACGGTACTCGGTGCCGGTTGCCCGCCGGCGAAACAACGGCGTTCCCTTTGTGGGCGCGGATGTGTGCCAAGGTTTCCGACCCCAGCCACGAAAACGGTCGGGTGAGATGCTGGTCAGCGCAGGCTTTGACGGACGGCACGCCCTGCAAAACAGCCACGGGTGTGATTTCCTCCCGCGCCGAAGGCTCGCGCCTTCGCTGCTTTTCCCTCCGCCCAGCTTTCGCCTGCCGCCGACCGCACCACGCTCGGCAAGCAATCGGGCCGATCACCGCGAGCGATTTCGGCTCGCCAATGCAGGCCAATCCCCGAACCTACACCCCATGCGCTTCTGACCTCCGTCAGCACCATGCCCAGGCAGCTTCGGTCTTCAAAGCTGCGGCGCGGTTTCTCCGCGTAGGACCGATCCCAGTCCGCTTCGCATCGCTCCTGCGGACGATCGGCATGTCCTTGGCAGACGATGCTTCGTATCCACCCACGGGATCCGCTTCATCCCGTCCGGATGCGCGCTTCCCATCCCTTTCATAGGAGAGCACCATGTCTTCGATCCTGTCGCACTCAAGCCCAACAGGCCCTTCGGGTCTGCTGGCGCTGGCGATATGTTGGCAAAGCCTGCCCTTGCAGTGCTGCGCAAGTGCCACCGGGCACTACATCGGCACCTTCGACGTGACGACGGCCCCGTCTCCGCGAGTCCGTCGAGTATTTCCGAGCCACGAGGCGCTCGCCATCCCTGGAAAACCGGCGCATCGACGCAGCGCAAACAGTACCCGTTGATTCCCATCCATCTGTTCATCAGGAGACCTCGCCATTGAACCGATGGAACGAGCAGGCGATCTTTGACGAGATCAGCGCGCAACGATCTGCACACTTCTCGAAAGCTCCCGACGCCTTTTTCCACGCCTGGAAGCGCGGCGTCGAACTTGGTCGGCCCGGTCCTGTTCGCAAACGGCCACGCAGGACATGTCTGAACCTGGCCGTGGACAAGTGGACTTGTGCCCCAAACGTCACCTTTCATCAAGAAGACCATCGCGCCCGCCATGAGTTCCGGCGAAAAGGGTTTTTCTCGCCGCGTGGTTGAGCTTCTACCACTCAAAGGACCGGCGGTGCGCTGCTCAAGCGGCGTTTGGCGTCCCACGGTCTTGGCCGACCTGGGTGGCCTGGACCTGGCAGCCGGACGCAAGATCAATCGCCGCGCTGATCCTCAACTTACACCGTCTGGTATCAGCAACCGGCGGACCGTCATCCGTGACGGGGCCACCGTTTTCTTTCAATCCCTCGGGGTCGCATTTCCCGGAGGGATCGGCTCCGCCTTTCCTCTACGTAGAACCATCATAGAACCCAATTGCCAATCCTGCCTTCGAATCCCTTCGATCCTGGCTACAACGCCTTTCCATTTTCAGCGAATGATCGCCATTGCCTACGATGAACGACTGCCGCCGACCTATCTTCCGCTGCATGCTCGCCAGTCCCATCTGCGGGCACGAACCAGATCCAGCGGCCATGGAATGCGTCTTCTGCGCGACTTCCACCCTTGGAATCACTCAAGGCCAAGCCCGTGCCGCGATGAACCTGGACGCTCAATGCCGGAACCGCTGCAATCGCAGCGCAACGTGATCTATGTCCGTCATGGGCGACGACTTTCGGACGCCAGTGCATGTCGGCGATACCTATTCCGAGGAAAAGCCCGCCCGCGACTGGTGCGGCGTCTGACCTTCGACACCGGCCACCTACAGCCCGATGCTGGGAAGACAGTCCGGGCACCTTCCCGAGGGAAACGATGCTCAGTACCGTCGAAACCTCGCGGGACACATCCCGCTCACCGGCCTGTTGTTTGGAAGCCTTCAGGATTCCGACAGCGATGCCGTGGGCTGAAGTTGATCGCTACGCCCTGGACCGACGGGCAATCTGAAATCGTCCGATGCCGCAATGCCCAGGGCCTGCACAACGATCAGAATACGGAATGCGTGCGTCCCACGCCGCTGCTGAAACGTGATGCACCTTGGCCGCCATGGCGGACGTGCCGCATACTGGGTCTTCGATCCGAACGCCGCGATTACTGGACGCCTGCCTGCCTACGAAGACTGACCCTCTCACCTTGAAGGCCCCTTCACGGGGCTCTTTCTCTTGTGCCCCGCAGGAAATAGGGATGCTCTGCGGGAAGCCGATTGACGGTCGCCGGTTCGCCGCCCGCCATGCCACGCTGCGGCCATGTTCCGCTGATCCGTCGAGCCAACATTTGCCCCCAGAGGTAGTCACGGTCTTCGAGGCTACGACGCGGTTTCCGGAACCGCCGTGGACCGATCCAGTTCGCACCAGCATTCCCATGCGCGAACGTGTGCGCCCCTCCCAGCGTGAAGGATGCACAAAGCAGTTAACCTGGATCGTTCATCCATCACCCCGCGCGGGGTTATTGCCTCCCCGCCGGGGTGGGTGTGTCTCCGCCTTCTGTCCCTCCAGTCTGGAGATTCACCATGAACCACCTTCATCCGAAAAGTCCAACTTCTTCCGATCTTGCACATCCACCCGGCCTCGGGATATCTCAATCGCATTTCCGCGAAGTGAAGCCCAAAGAAAAGGCGATTGCCTTTCCTGGCCTTGCGACCATCCAGCGCTCAATGCGTTCCAGCGATAAGCCGGAGTACCGCGCTATTTCCGACGTGCGCTATCCGGCAGCGAAAAGCGCAGCACCTTGATCCGCGTTTGCGATCCCCGGCCGTCGAAGCCGAACGCAAAAGTTGCTTGATCGGCTTTCGCCTGGGCGGATCTGTGGACCGACATCTTCACCTCAAGCAAGGGGAAGCCGTGTTCGGCGAACAGGGCCATCAGCCTGGAAGGGCCCGCCCTGCTTTTCGTGAGCTGGATCAAAGGTCCGATGGCGCCAAGTCGTTCTCAAGGCCGAACCCAAAAGGCCTCCGAGGAAGCGGCTCCGACGACAGCGCCAGCGTTCGAAGCGAACCCGCTGATTCAAGGATTGCAACCCGCACCGAGGACGGTTTCCGACGACGAAGCAGCCGAAGTACCGGCCGTTGTGCCGAGTCGTTCTGAAACCCACACAAAGCCCCCTCACCGGGGCCTTGCTTTCCTTCCAATCCAACGGAACCCGCCGGTCTTTCGGTCGGCGTCTCGTGACCTCATCGTAGGAGTGACCCATGATTACGCTTCCCGGCCCAATTGGCCAATCAAGACCATCCCCGCAGGAACGGCGAACTTCAACGTCGAGCCGCCTCGCCCACCTCCATCGGCGAGTTCGTCATCAAGACGCCGAGGCTGGACCCAGTACCGCGAGGCAAGTACAGAGGGCGATTTCAGTCATCACCGAGATTACCGTCCTTCGGACGTACAACAGCAGCAGGCCCCGCCGATTGGTTCATCGAGATCCGCGCGCACCTGGCGCGGAATGACCTTACATCGAAACATCGATCACCTGAGCCCGATGAAAGCCAACCGGCTGAGTCGCAGGAAGTCGATCCGATCGACGAGGAAGCGCAGACGCCAGCCCGTCCACTTCGGCACTGCCGAAGCAAGGCGGCAAACGTCCAGCGTCCCCTTGTCGATACCACCCGTTCGGGCTGTCCCGACGTTCCCGCTAAGCCGGCTTCCAAGGCCCTGGTAACGCAGGACGACGACGGCCACCTGTTCGGCGCTCTCTGGCCGCTGGGCGAGGATCGTCAAGCTCGTGCCACCGTCGATCGCGCCTGTTGCTTCAGCAAACGCGACCGTCTCGGTGGCCTGGGCTAACGACAGTTCGCAGCCGCTGCTCCAGCGGACTGGGCATTATCGCCTCCGCCTGATCCATCCTGTCGCTTCCCGCGACGTTCCAACCAACCGCCGGTATTTCCCCCGGTCGGGGGAGTGGCTCCGGCTTTTTTCACAGGAGAACTCCAGGGCTGGTATTTCTCGCGGCAAACCCGGCGAACCCAACTGATCCGAGAACTGATCGAACCGCAGCGAGGGGCGAAAAGCTCGCTCGGAGTCATCGCCCACGGCCCTGCGCGGCAAGTGCATGTGGTCCCGTGCGGCGCGCATCACGCAAGCAGGCGGGATTCATGAAGCTCGCTTGCGGCGATTCCATCAACGTCATCCGTTGCACCTGCTGCAGAGGCTCGGGCGGCGAAGGGGCCACAAGCCCCTGGATGAATCATGCACCGCCCTACTACTACTCGTGCCCGTTGCGCTATCTCACATGGCGCCGGTGCAATCCCCGAGTGTTGGCGGGAAGGCGTCTCGCTCATCACGCACGATCGCGCATGCCGGCGGTCATGGGCCTGAGCACGGAGGTACGTCAGGACCCGATTCCTTGCGCCTCCTCTCCCGGCGTCGTTGCTGCGCCTCGTCGAAGATTCAGTTGGTCCAACAAACGAAGTTTCCTCCGACGAAGAACTGCTCGGAATTTCACTTCATCAGCGACGGTCTCACCGAGGAACAGGCACCGGCAGTCGTTGACCTACGCGACAGTACCTCGCCAACCTCTACCTGGACGGGTTTCCACCACCGATCCTCAAAAGGGAGCGAAGCGCTTCGCATTCAACCCTACAGCCGGCAAATTTCGAGCCGGACTGAACCGCAGGGCCCGTGCCTTCACGGGGCTGCATTCCTCTTACCTGACCCACCCAGGCACCTGCCCCGCAGGGCCTTTCTTATGGTCCCCATCGCATCGGCACGCATCCGGCTTTTTGGCCTCTCGATGCCGATTTTGCTCCAATCCTCAAAAGGATATGTCACTGGAAACTCGCATCCCGCTTTTCTTATCGTCTCCGGTGCTGCGCTCGGATCACCGTTCGTCGGATGATCCAGATCCGCACCGGTCGCCCCATTCCATCTTCGGCGGAGACCCCGCACGAAAGGCCGTTCCGCGCTACAGCTACATCCCGACCGCGGCCGTGTTGACGTAGCTGCGCAGAGAGGGTTTCCCAACCTTCATGGTGTGCCAGACCGTGTGCGCCACGAGGATCGTGTGAATACACCAAGGCACATGCTGCGGCTTCGTCATGCGACGCCAGCATCAATGGCATCGAGGCGAGCAGAGATCATCCTGCTCAAGTTTCGGCACGACGGCACCAGCTGCTATCAGATGCTGGCGGGGCATGTTCCGCTTCGTCGCCAGGAACGTCTGGTGTGCGGCGCACCTTCGCCGCGTCCGCGTTCCTCACAAGCAACGTCACCGATCACGTCATCGAAAGGCGCCTACGAGGGTCTTACGATTTGGTTCGAGGCAAGTGCACACTCGCGCGATGCCATGGCTGCCTCACACTCGACACGGTCGAGCGAGCTGCTTCGCCAGATCGCGTTGACCCTCAAAGTACGACGATTCCCGGGCAAGACCTTGCGATCACGGAGATCAGGTCTGCCGGCCACGTTCGTTTCGGACGAACAACCGTTCGGACCCGGTGCTCCACCTTCAATCGAGTTCAGGAAGAACCTCGTCAAAGGCGCCTGACGGCCGCACCGCAAACGGGCGCCATGCAACGCACCGCGGCCCGTTCAAGGGCATCGACCAGAACGTCGGCTTGAACCGGGCGCTCTGGCTGCTGGCGGAGGTCTTGCGTCAGTTGAAAGCCTGACCATCAATGCGGATCCATGCCCATGGACGGCATTGGTTCCGCTCTTTTTCTTTCAGTGGAAGTCCCGGGGCATACCAGGCAAAACAGGGTTGTGTCGCATGGCGGTTTTCGCTCCCCGCTCATCGGCCCTCTTGAAGCAGGCTAACCCTATGGTTCCGTCGGCGTTGCCGACAACAGCCCAGTAGGCCGAGACCTTCAAGGCTACGGTGCGTTGCGACGCACTGGTCGTTCTCTTTGCCAAGACGCTTCACGGGCGTCCCTTTCCATCCATTGGGCAGTGATTGGCCCTCGCGGGTGTTGCTGCCTCTGTTTTCTTCGAGACACACCATGCCTGGCAATCCACATCATCCAGTGTGGCTCTATCGCATCGACGAATGCCCCGACCTCATGGCGACGGGGCGCATCGGCGACGAGCACCGGCAACCTGGTCTTCCTGTCCGTCTGGCGCGCGGTACCGCCGTGCCAGAGTTCCTGGCCCGCCTCACCCTCGGTCGATCCGAGAGCAGGGCGACCAGTTCCATCTCGCACCGATCCCAGGCGATCTGATTCCGGTCTTCGGTCGGCAATCCCGACAACCTGGGAAGAAGCGCCAACCACGCGCGCCATTCCGGCGCACGCTGATTCGGTTCCATTGTCTCATCTGTGGCTGTTCGCTGACAAGCGCTTGCGTGAAGCCCGACAAGGCCAACGCCAGCGCATTGGCGCTCTGCCCAGGACAGTGGGGACCGACCACACCGAAAACGCCCTATGGCGCTGGTGCGGGAGAACCCTGCCCCCTTGCCGCTTGCCTCGATTCACTGGCGCGATGCCGTGCTGGAGCTGCTGCAAATCACGGGACATTGGCGACGCGCCTTCCGTTCGCCCTCGGCGCCGCTGGGAAGGTGCCATCGCTGGCCCTGGACGTTCCGGGCGCTGACCACGGCGCTGGCGAACTGATCCGTTACGGCACCCTTAGGTGTTTCCGCAGTCGATGCTGCCTCGGGCAAACCGCTGCGGCGGGTGCCTGACGCTCACCCACACGGGCATGTGGCGTCGCCGCGTGCCCGCTTTTCATCCCACTTCTTCACAGGGAGATTTCCCATGGCTCTATGTTTCGCGCCTTGCGCGCAACTTCATCAAGAACGGCTACTTCCGACAGACGAACCCACTTGAGAGCCCTGACCGCACTGGCGCCGTCTCTGGCCCCATCGTGCATTCCTCCGATCCCTGACGGCGCCCGGCGGAGGCGTTCGCGATCGCCGAAAGCCGCTCATGCCCTCGGGCGCGAACAGGTTGAAGGCATGCCGTGAGTTACGACGCGGAGCGCGTCCACCCAGCGCGCAGACTCGTCGATCGTTTGTCTTGCATGCGACCTGATTGGACTCGCTGATTTCCCGCCAGTCCTCGAACTGCTGTGGCTCAATCCGCCTTATGGCGATCTGACGGGGCGTTCGACTGGCAAACATCGGCTACCAGGGTCAGGGCGCGCACGGCGGAGAAGCTGTTCTATCGCGCAGTCTGCCGCTTTGCCAATTACGACGGTGTGGCTGTGTGCTCATCATCCCCGGCCTAGTACTCGATGGCCGAGCTTCGTGTGCTGGGTCCATGACCTTCCGCCACTTCGGCGATCTGCCGCAGTCTACCGTGCGTGGACGCTGCAGTTCAAGCCAGGTTTGGTGAATCTTCGGCGCGGCGCGTGCTCAGCGCGAAGAGGTTGCCGTGAGGACGCCAAGATCGTCGCGCGCAGGCCTTTTGCTGCAAGTCGGGCAATGGCGGACATCGAGCCGACTTCGAGGATATTGCCTGCGGAGATGGCCGTCCAGCCTTACACGGTTCCGGCGTCTCCCGTCGAAACCCGGAGACTTCTATCGCGTCCACGGCTTTCTGAACCCGAGGCAATTCGCCGGACGAGGTACAAGCGCCTGCAAGGGCTGTGGCCGTCAATCGACACGACCTGGGCGCCGCGCAGCAATTGACCACGGCCCCCGGCGCGCGCCTTGTCCAGCACTGGCATCGCGCCCTGGCTTTGGCGCAGGCGCGGTTTCAGGCGTCGTGCAATCGAAGAACGGCCGCACGCTCGTCGTCCAAGGGTGATTACCCAAGGGAGAGAGTCTCACCAGACCGCGAATTAACCGAGCGTGACGAGGCTCCGTCGGGCCGACGGGACGCGCATCCTCACGGACAGGTTCGTGCCGTTACAGGGGCCGTGGGACATGACCTTGGCTCTCCCACATGGGCCAGGTACTGACGATTCGCTGATCGTTGTTTCCTTGACGGTTCGCCGTCGTTTTCATCCACCACCGGGTCATGTCGCCCCTGATGGGGTCCGTGCCCCTTTTTTCTTGAGAGGGTAGTCGACCATGGGCACTCGCAGTTCTGGGTACTCACAAAGCCACGCTTTCGGCCGGAAATTGCTCATGACCGCAGGCGTGAATGACCTGTCAACGGGGTGTGTCAACCCCGGCCCTATCTCCAAGCGCCATCTTCAACGGCGATGGGGATCTCTGCGGACGACGACAGCGCAGAAAACGATGCCGCGTTGGAAGTCCGGCGACCCCGTCTGTTTCTCGTCTTACCAGGTCACGCCCGACTGAAGGCTCTGTTCATTCACCGAATGGGATCGCAGCGTGACCACGCTGCTGTTGCCTGAAGAGTATTGATCCGCTTTTCCCGCGACGTCGACCCGTCGCGTTTCTTCCCAACCCTGGGCATGTCACCGCCCAAGGGGGAGGTGCATGCCCCATTTTTCTTGGGGCGCGATCACCATGTCCTCGATTCTTTGAACTGTTTTCCCGATTACCGCCGTGCAGGGCACCTGCTGGAAGCGGCGGCTTTCCACTCACGATCAGCTGTGCAGGGATTTCGTCACCAGTTCGGCGATGAAGCTGCTCGAACTCTCTCAATCGCCACGCCAACCCGCCTGTCTTACGCCGGGCAGGCAACGGGCGCATCGCCAGACCATCCTGCGCCGATAAGCGAAGCTTGTTTTCCGCCCCCAGGCCCGAAAGTCGGTCCATGCCGCTCACCGAGCGACTGGTCGATCGTGGCGAACGCGCCGCCGATCGTTCAAACGCAGATGGGCTGCGGCAAAGGACGGGACCGTCTGGCATCCGCCACGGGGCCGGCGTGCTCAACGCCGAAGGCTACCGCCGCCACTCTGGTGCTCTCGCCACCCCACCTGGTCTACAAGTTGGCGCGCGAATCAGGGGACGGTGGCCGGTGCCAAGGTCGGGTGCTCAACGGCCGGACCCACGTTGTCAGCTGCTGAAACTGCGCGACGCAGTTGGGGCGTTAACGCCCAGGGTCGGAGTTTCTTCGTCCTGGCCTTGTGCGCATGCGCATGGGCTTTCACTGGAAGCCAGGTTTCGTCGTTGGCGTACCCGTACGGCGACGTTGGGGGCGTGCCGCATTGCGGCCATGTCATCGACCGACCTGGACGGCGAGCCGATCAATCCGGTGAACTCGGAAGCGGAGGAAACCCGCCGGCAAGTTGCGGACACGTGCGCCTCGGGACGTTTGTGGACGCTGATCCCGTCCCCGGCGGTCTGTCGGCAAACGACCAGTCCACGCCGTGCTAAGGCGGCTCAGCGTATTCCCACCATCGGCGAAAAGTCACGGCGCAGAAGCTGATGAAGAGTTCGGCGAGGTCGTCCTGGCTTCGTATGCTGGGCGGACAAACTGTACGAGTTCATCAACCTTCATGGACGAACAACGCGAGCTGGTGTTTTCCGACCGGCAGGCCAGGCATGGAACGTGCGATGGCCTCAATGGAGTTCGGCTTGGCGAATGGTGGCTATCACCTTCGGAATACGTTCAAACGCTACCTGCCGCAAGGCACGTTCGGACTGCTCATCGCCGACGAGGCGCACGAGATCAAGAACGCGGGTCGCCCAGGGGCAGGCGATGGGGTCTTGGCCTCCAAGGCGCGCAGACGCTGCTGCTGCCCGAGCACCTTTGATGGGCGGTTACGGCGACGACTTGTTCTACCTGCTGTTCGCGCCTTGCCTGGGCGGAATATCGAAGACGGCTACCGGCCGAGCAAGCAAGGCAGCATGACCTCGGGCCGCGATGGCGTTCATGCAGCGATCACGGCGTGCTCGAAGGACATCTATTCCGAGAGCAACGGCTCGGCTCACCAGACCGCCAAGGGCAGCAAAGATCACGCGTGCGCAAGTGAAGGCCCCGGCTTCGGCTTCCCAAGGGGCGTGCTTGCGCTGCGTATTGCCGTACACCATCTTCCTCAAGCTCAGGAATCGCGGCAACGTGCTGCCGCCCTACGACGAGGAGTTCCGCGAAGTGGCGATGGACGCGGAGCAGGCGCAGGCCTTATGGACGCCTGCGGGGCAACTGACCGCCGAGCTGAAGCAGGCGCTGAGGCGCGGCCGCGACACGACGCTGCTGGGTGGGTCCTCAACGTGCTGCTTGGCCTGGCCGGCACTTGCTTTCGATCCGAGACGGTCAAGCATTCCGCGCACCCGCAATCGCTGGCGTCACGCCGTCGCTGTTCACCGGATCTGGAGGTCATCCGGAAGGAGCGGGGAAGCTTGATCGACATCTGCCGCGAGGAAAAAGCGGCGGGGTCGGCAAGCGTGCTGGTCTACAGCGTCTATACCGGCACGCGCGACACCACATCGCGCTTGAGAGTGGCCTACAGAAGCTCAAGGCGGTTACTGCGGCTGCGAGCGTGGATGCCTCCCGCCGGGAAGACTGGATCGCCGGAGCAGTTGGATCGCGGCTCGAGTTGCGTGCGAGTCTAGCGAACCCCGAGTGGGTTGAAAACCGTCGCTGAGCGCGTGTTTGTGCCGACCAGTCGTGTTCTGCAGTCGGGCTGTACAACGTGTATTCGCTTCAGCCAGGCCGCACGCCGTTTCATGGCGATCGGGTCAGAAGCAGCCTTGTCAGAGATCTACCTGGCTACGCGGGCACGTCGCAGATGCTTGGCCTGGGCCTGATGGCAAGAAGATCACGTCTCGGCCAATCCACCTCGGGCGAGAAAAAACCGTTTTGGCCGAATCCGCGGGCTCGACGTGCTCAATCAAGGACTCTAGCTCCGTGTCGTCTGTGGCACGGCAGTTGGTTGCATTGAGTATTGCTCGATCTTTGCGCCCCTTCGGGGGCCGTTTTCTTTCGCCGGTACTGGCGCATCTCCGCGGCGTAGCTGGGCGGCCGAAGATGACTGGTCGGGCCGTAGTTCCCTTTGTTCGCTGATGCGGCGGCCTTTCCCCTTGCGATTGGTGGCATCACGATGCCCTGGGGACTGCCGCATGCCATCATTCCCGCCGCCCATACCGACCAGGCACGCCGGCGCTTGTGCCAGCCTGATCGTGATCGCCGCTGGACCGCCGGATTGCGCCACGTCGTTTCCGTCGCGCGCCGGTCATCGAGCCGAACCGGAAACACAGGCCGGCCTATATCAGCCGCTACGTGCCGGAAGGCCTGGATTCCCATTCGTCCGGTATGGGCCGCTACACCCTGTGTGGAGCTGGTCCCGGAGGCCCGCCCAGCAAGACCTGCTGCCTGCAGTCATCGAGTCTCCATGCCGGCGACCTTGCCGCGACGGTCGTCTGCGCCCTGGCTACGTGCTTGCTGCGCTTCCGGCTACACCCTTTGCGCAGGCCGACCCCACGCGCAAGCACTTCCATCACCTGCGTTGCGGCGCGCTCTTGCGGCTTGGACGCTGTTTTGCGCGACGCCCTGCTGACGCTGCCGGACCGGCCTGGGCTTCAGGTCGATACCGTGGCGCGGCGGGTCTGCTTCACCAGCACCGGAGCCGCTGCCATGACGCTGCCTTCACGATTTCCATCCGACCTCCCGCACCCGCCTGGAGAGTCGCCCGCAGCGGACCTGGCTGTGCTGGTCCAGCGTCGCCGTGGTCGTCAATCACGTGGGTCCCTGTCCGCTTGGCCGAGGACGTTGCGCGCCAGTGCGCCGGGCCATCGAGGTCGCGTTGCTCGCGATGGCCGCCTCACCGAAACTGGACGCTGCTGACGGACGCACCGGGCACCCGCCGAAAGCGCTGACCCAGGCCAGCCTCGATGCGATTTCGCCAGGCCCTGGAGGAAACGGTTTGCCCGTCTCGAACAACGGGACGACCGCCCGGCCGCCGCCGACATCGTGAACCTGCAAAAAAGGCGCCTGGATCAGACGAAGGCGCCTGACGGAAGCCCCGCCCGGCCCGGCAACCCGCCACCGCACGGCACGTTCGCCCGCCGCCGGGCCCAGCCCCGCGCCCCACGGACCGTTCGAACCCACCCTTCGGCTGCTGGACATCGAGCTCGCGCCGCCGGTGAGGCTTTCCTGTTCGATTGCACCGCCGACTCCCGTCGCTCGCGTTCGGTCCGCGTGCTTGCGTCCGGCGAAACCGAGGGTGGCTGGGCAGCTCGAATCCCTCGACGCGGAACCGCGACCTTCTGTTCAACGGGCAGGAGCGGCGTTGAGGTGCGTAGGAGGTCTTCGTGAGCCGGTCGTTCGTTCGTTTCGTTCTGTCTTCGCCGTGGCGTCGATGGCGTCGAGCGGGTCGCCGTCGCACAGAACGCGCCGGCCCCGATTCCCGGCATCGTCCAGAGCCGCGACAGGGCGGCCATCGACGCGATCTTCGACGAACGCCTTGGCGCGGGAATTGGGACTGCCAAAAAACCGGAAGACAAGTGGGCACGCTACCCGGCAGTTGATGGCAGGGGGACCGCTGGCGTTACTCGCCGGCCTCCGATCCCTTCACGGCCCCTGGGATCGAAGCGCGCACGGACGAGGAAGCGCCGCCGCTACGCGGAACTTTCAGGTGCAGGCCGAAGCCGCCGCGTCGAGAAGAAATTGCTTGCGTACCAAGCGCGCCTACGACGAACGCCTGAAGCGCGTCCCCCCGCGCTTCAGCCCGTCGTCCTGACCGATGCCGGCGGCCGCTTTCCCGCACGTCCGGCGCCCCCGGCAGGCTGGCGGTCTCGTCAAGGACGACTGCCCGCCCGCGAGCAGCGCGTGAAGCAGTTGCAGCAGCGGGGAACGGCGTTTCGATTCTCACAATGGTCGGCAGCCGCCAGGACGATGCGCGCATCCGCAGTGGGCTTCAGGGCGTGGCATCGAGCCGCCGCCAAGGTGCGCGCACGGACCATCACCTGAATCCGACGCCGGCGGTGGCTGTGCGATCGGCCGTGGCCGGGCGAGCTGCCCGCCGTCGTGCGTCGAGGTCAACGTGGCAATGGCCAACGCCAATGAGCCTGTGCCGCGAGGCGGCCGTGTGCTGCTCTGCCTTGCGGTCTGGTCCGGCGCCCGCCAGGCGCGGGAGATCCGCCGCCGGCATCAACTGGCGGCGCGCGACGCCGCATTCCCTCGACCGTGCTGTACGCCGTTGGGCCTTGCAGGAAAGCGGCATCACGCTGCGCGGCCGGCGAAACGCCCTGGCCGTGGACTTGAATGTCGCCGGGCCAGCACGCAACGGTTCCAGACCCGCGAGGCCGCCTGCGCGAACCTGCGGCGCGCGCTGCGGGAGGTGCGGCGACGGCTCACGTTGGTCTGGGGCAGATTTCAACCATCGGCTTACCACGGCACACCGTTTCGATCCACCCCTGCGAACTGCTGGACCCCGTACCGGGAATCTCGCGGGTCGCCGCCGCATCCTGCGCGAACCACCACAGGCCCGGCGAATGCTGCTGCTTGCCATCGGCCGCTACCACCGCCCCGCCGGTGGTGCTCCGGCAGCCGCTACCGCCACAGCGTTCAAAAAACATTCTGGGCGCGCTGCAGGGCAGCCCGGTTCCGTCCATCGCATCGAGGGAAGTCATCGACCATGAACATCCGCCTTGTGTGTACTGCGCTGCGTGGCGTCTGCTGGCCCTCACCGCCCATTGCCGCCGACCAGGACCCTTGTCGTCGTCGAGGATCGGGTGGCGCCTGTCTGCCTTGCCCTTACTACCAGGCGCTGAACCTCCAGCCCCGAAACCCTCGCCAGGCACTACCGGCCACCGGGCATATCGAGGTTGCCGCCGGCAGCCGGCGGAACGCCGGGCGAGGCCGACATGCTGCCAGTGGCGTTCGGACGCTGCTGAGCCCGGCAAGAGGGAGGCGTCGGGTGATCGAGGGCGCGGGGCGTGCGCCGCTGTTCCTCGTTCGGCGATGACGAACGCTCCGCGCCTTGGCTGCGTCAAGCGTGTGGGAAGGTCTTGCGCCGAATCGGCGCGGTTCGGGCCTCCCGTTGGGGCAACCCGAGTCCCCAGGCCGCGCTGGATTGGCCTGCGCGCTTGCGCCCGGACCTGGATCCTGTCCCCCGGTCTTTCCCGCCGGACGGACCCTGACCGACGGCTCGGCATTTTCCGCCCACTACCCCGTGCTCATCACCGCACGGGGATTTCGAGCAGTGACATGGCCCAGCGCATTCGGTGGAAGTCCTGCTTTGCGTTTCCGCGGTCGAGCTTTACCCCACCGTCGCGGTCTGCCTCGGCGCCGCCGTTCTCTGCCCTTCCGCCGCGCCGGGGTCGCTGGCACTGAGCCCGCTTGGTGGGCCTGGCCGGTTGCGCTGGCCTTTCTTGACTTTCGGCACCCATCCGGCTTTCTACGAAAGGCCTGGGCGATTCCTTGCGCTATCGCCGCAACATTTCCGCCGACATTTTTGCCGCGCTACCGTGATGGCCAGCCCGCGACATGCCGTGAGCCAGCATCGCCTGTTCGTGGGCCGGGGGTTTTCGGCTGGGGATCAGCGGCCCACACCCACCAGCTGATGGGCAGACCTACCGGCCGGAGTTTTCGCCGCTACGTCCGAGGCCGACCACCGCTTCTACCGATCCGTGCGGCCGGGCTGGAGGAGCGATTTGGAGTTTCGCGCCTCGCCCGCTGCCCTTGGCTCGGCCCGGCGTTTGGGACTGCGTTGGGGACAAAACCCGTTGAAAACCCGGGCGCCGGGCCCGCTGCCGCGGTTCGCGGCCTGCCACGGTTGCACGGGGCATCGGAAAAAAACCGGCACGAGGTCTGATGTGTTCCACTGCGCGGCTGGGGCGGAGGCGGGTGTCCGGCCCCCACACGCTTCGGTGCTCGGCACCACCCGGTCGGCAAAAACCCGGCTGGCCGAACTGTCATCACCCAGGGACATCCCCGCAAAGGGGTCCAATGGGCGAGCACGAGGTCGTGGAATTTTTCGGGTCCCTTTCGATCCGAAAAGGTGATTGGCGGGACCCGTTTGAAAAAAGGGGATTTTTTGTTTAATTCCTTCCCTTTCTTTCGGGGTGTGTGTTGGT
>Ga0163217_1040355_pt1 | contig 15901 bp, 8 predicted proteins | sample SynspAceP_FD_185933 | JGI IMG/M metagenome (GOLD analysis project Ga0163217, IMG submission 185933) | Saline lake microbial communities from Ace Lake in Antarctica - Synechococcus sp. Ace-P (PacBio error correction) | ecosystem: Environmental > Aquatic > Non-marine Saline and Alkaline > Saline ... | reverse complement strand
AAATACCCAAACAATTTCTCTAGCGAAGATGCATTCCGATTCAACCGCTTTTTTCGCTGCCATAGTTCCTTAAGAACCTTTCGTAACACATGCTAAACTATTCCTGGAAAAATTAACACTACAGTTTATCGTTACCTCGGAAGGATCGACCGCATCCCAAAAAACCAATTATTTTTATGTCGCACCAAGGACAGTCGTCCTGTGATCAGCCCACTTTAGATCAATGGGAAGGAGGGCCCTTTTGAGGGGTGAAAATTACTGGCGACAGCTATTATAGGTCGTGGTACAATGGATGATAAAGGCCACTTTTAATAGTATTGCCGAAGCAGTGGAGAACTACTTGAAGAAATCATTTGTGCCATCACAAATATTTTACCTTGCTTTTGGTTCATGAATGAGGAAGTTGAGTGGTGTAAAGGCGCTGCGAAATCGCAAAACATTTAAAAGCAAAGGTGTTCATGCAGCAATGACACTTACGAAGGCGGTTTTATAGCTGAAAAACATGGTTCCACGTATTAACAACCCATATCGCTATTGATCAATTTAGCTGAAAAGGGTTTTTCTTCATTTAAGCTTACTGTTGAGACCAAAGAGGTCATAGCTCACCAACCGCCTAGAGAAAACACTATTGAATGTGGGCCAAAGCCATTGTTGACTTGGAAATAATCAGTTGCCATATAAACTCGTACAAAACCTTTGAAACCAGTTTTAGAATACATGGTGCAGAATTACCTTTTTTCAAAAAGCTGGCATTTGCCAACCCTTGGTTATTCAAAAACAGATCCTTGAAGCCTTGAAATGGCACATTACCCACAACGGTCCGACTATTAATTGATTGGTGGGTAAGAATAATGTAATTCCTACTATAGCAGGAAGCAACGGATTTAACTTTTAGAATTCTGCCAGGAGAAACTATAGCATTCTGTAAAACACACATGGAAAGTACCGTATCGGATAAAATAAAAGTAAGAGGCTGATTGGCTTTTAACGCGATCCTCGCCAGTTTCGAGTATAGATTCAGAAGCCTTATAGAATCTCTTGAAAAACTATTCGAGATGTGTTTCGAACCAGTATTGCTGGTTCCGGATTTATTAGGGGAGCTACTGTGCCGCTATTTTTATGAGCTTTCGGATAATGTGATCGTTTTTTATCCAATTCGTATTGGACCTGAAACTATAACGCGCTTTCATGGTGTTGACGAAAAAAAATCAGTAAGGACAACTACCAGAAATTATTGAGTTTCGTACCACCTTGATAAGAAATTTTATAGCACTAATTAGTTGCTTCTTTTTCGTTCGAAAACAGAATTTTCGGAGCACAAAATAACGAAAGCACCATAACGTAGGTATAGCGCCTTTAAACGTATTTTACTCTAAGCCGTTAGCAGTGTATCAAAAAAAATAATAGGATAAGCTTCTTAATCCTGTGTTTTACCCATGTGGCGAAAAGAATCCTTCTTTTCTCTCTTTAACAAAAAGATTTAACTCGCCATAAAACAACATTTAATTTTGTTTCAATACGTTTTGATAGGGGCATGGTCAAGAAGCCGCTTAAAAAAATTAGATAAAAATTCCATCCTAAAATGAGGGAAAAATAAACCAAAAGTTGGGGAGGGTGCATATGTGAAAAGGACGTCAATAGCGTGTCTCTCTTTTAAATTCTTAACTTATGAGGAAGTTTTGGTAAAAGGGAAATTATGTTAACCATTGTAAATGATTTTAATAATAAGGGTATCTACATTTTCGTGATAACAGAACGCTCACTATATACTTCTGTTTTATCATTGTCCCATGCAATGTTTGCTCATGGGGACTTTAAACCATACGTATAGCTGAAAAAACGATAGAGCATATCCGAAAATCCAACGATCTTTAAACTCTACTATGAAAGAGGGTTGTGTATCAACAGCCACATGAGTACCCTATGCCTGGAAGTTACCTTAATCCAATTCCTTTGGGAAATACAAACCAAAGCGCTAATTAGCTCAAATGCCGAGCGTTGCACTATATTAAAACGAAGAGTACACCGAGCCTTAAGAATATAGGCTCCTATTGAATTGGATAGCAGTGACTTAAGCGCTAAAAAAAAACTGGAGGCTCAAATACTTTCAATCTAAAAATCATATAAAAAAATCCTTGGAGGGTATGGTTATTTATCCATAATAATACGACATTTTCGCCCGAGGATATATTGGAATACGTAGCATCATAACTCGCTGAAAACAAACAAAAATTATAAAGTGCTTGTGAGGGCGGACACATGAATATGGCCTGAAACAACTTGGCCCGCACACCATATCGCTTCAGCTTAAAAAAATGGACTATTTAAGGATTCGCGATCAAACTGAAAAGGCCATTGGAAAACAATTACAATTATATTTATCTTGAATACAACAGAAAAGATTCTGGTTATTATAAAAAAGCGAAGTATTTAACGGAAATAAATAAACCCCATGAGGCCTTCATATCGTTAAAATTGGTCGGTTGCTATTGAGCAATGACAATGCAAAGTTTTAAAAAATGAGCCCCGTAATAAGAATTAAAAAGAACAAATAAAGAGATTGGAAAGCCCATTAACAAACAAAAATCCATGATCAGAAAAAGTTACCCTTTTGCTACCACCTATGTACGTGGTTTCATTGCCCAAACCTCTAATTGTAGTATCTATCCCATGTAAGTTGCTGTTGCGGTACCAACAATAATTGACCTTTCTTCAGCAATTACACCTATCGTAGGGGTAGAAAGAGGCCCTATAATTAACAATGGTACCCCAACCAATCTGTTGTGGTAAAAATGGAGAACGGATATCGCAACCGAATCCTTTGTGCATTATGGGACGGTATTTAAATTCATTGTCCAGAAAGCAAAAAAACAGCTTTGACCACGAACACGAAGTTCCTTAATCCGGTTTAAGCCCTAAGTACTAAATATCTATTTTCCAATATTGGTAATAAAGCAGGAGTGCTGTCCGAAAGTGCTTCTGCGATATGTACATAATAACAGCCCTAAAGCGGGTTACAAACCAATTTCGTACGTGCTTGGATTTTGCGGAGATGCAGGTACGGCCAATAACAATCAGAAGGAACGTAAGGATGCTTATTACGATTATGCTGGACGCTGCTCCCCAAAATAGCGGTAAGACAGATATGATGTGTTTTTAGGGATAACGCCTATGCAGTGCCACGGATCAAGAATATCAAAATTGCTTTTTGACATTTATGCACGGATAGTTGAAAAAATCCGTAGAATGGTCCTGCTTGCGTAACCACGATGGCAAGTCGCCGATTCGGCTACCACAAATCCGGGCCCTTTATGATATTTTTACCTTTCCCAAACCACTGACAGCCGGAGGGACACCTCTGCGAAACAGAGGCCTATTATTCTTAGGATTATGCCAATATTCCACTTTATTAGTAGGCATTCCATCATACAAGTCCGCGAAGTTGGAGGTGCCATGTACAACTGGACAAGGCCGATATTCACCCCCCCCCCCCCCCCCCCCCCCCCCCCCCCCCCCCCCCCCCCCCCCCCCCCCCCCCCCCCCCCCCCCCCCCCCCCCCCCTAAATACCAAAACAAGATTGGAATCGTGACCTTGTTTCAATCATCAATATATACAAAAAAGGGTCCCATGGACTTCCGATACCGAAGATCGACTTATTGAAATGAGGAATTAACTTATATGCCTATGATGGGAGCTAAACGGAGTGGATCTCATTCTAAACGGACATAGCCTATTCTTATGAACGCGCTCTTATTTCTGAACGGCATTATGGATATTTAGCCAATACGTTTAAACCAGATGAAAATTTCGAAGGGTGGCCATACTAGTTGGATCAACTGGATATATGGGGACGGCCAAAACGGATAGCAATGTTGCCTACACAAAAACCAGTGCAGGCTGCGGAAAGGTGCCGTTTAATATAACTACCGGATCTGCAACGGTAAATTTCGGGGTACCTAAACCACAAAGCCATGTCCCGTGATCCTTGAACAAATGGGCTCTTGTGTTATGGAGGTGGAAGATGATGGTAAGAGGACAAAACCTGACCGTAAAGTTTATAAGGGATTACCGATGATAGATATATTTTCACCATCAACAATCAGGAATAGCACTTAAAAGCTAACACAAAAGAATTTGAAAAAAAGTGCAGGGTAATTTATGATGCCGACAAAGGATGTTGGTCACAACCTTAAACATTGGATAAAAAATGAGCGACTTAAGAAAGTTTTAAATTCTCATAACAACATTGGGAATTGGTGAGAAAGTAGAAAAGAAATCCATCAATGTGGTAAGCTGGCAAAGGCCTGTAGTTATTAGTCATACAGACAAAAAAGGGTATACCGAGTCTATTTAACGATAGAATAGTTGGCCAAAAAGTTCTTTCTAAAATGGAATATTCATAGTATCCACTGAATGGATTTGCCCAAAGTGGAAAGCCAATGATAAGACGGTAGATTATTATAGCCCATAAAATGGTGAAAGCGGTTGTGAAAATGAAGAAGACAAGCATTTTATTGGGTCTATTTTATTTGTCTAGTGCATGTTGTCCGGGAGAAGACAGCAATTACCTATCAAAAGGATTACTATTCAGAAAAAGTAGCAGCACTATATGGCGGCCAATTTCACAAGTTGCAAAAATGAGGTGGATTTCATTGGTCGCCCTGCCAATAAGCATCAACTCTTTGAACGAATTGAGTCGCTGAAAAAGGAGTTGAAAAAAACTAGTTGTCTATAGGAGATCGAATTTATTTTGATTATTACCAAACCTTCTACAATGGTACTTTATCAATGGAGCCCTTTGCCTAAGGTAAGCGGAATATTTTGAGCCGAAAAAGGTTATTGACCTGGCGGCTTACCAGGCGTTGGAGAATCTGTTTATGGGAAAGCTTCAAATGAAAATTTGCAGCACATAAAAGTATTGGCCACGGACTTAAGGAGCGGGTAGATTTCATTGCAAAAATACATTTGCCTATTCATTTAACAGGTCGAGCCAGATGATAGAGTGTATCTGCGTCCGGTATATGTTAGGAATTTTTACCTTGGGGTAACAGGGATATTGATACTCACAGGTTTCTGTTAATGGTTTGAAAGGAAAGTTATGTGAGTTGCAAAGCATGGCAACCAACATTTTTATATTTTGAATAGGGTAATTCCCCTGAGCCAAGGCTGAATTTGAAGCCAAAATTAAAAACACTTGCAAGGGCAGGAAAAATATTTAAATGCCAATACCGCTTTTAATGATTTTATAGTGCATTTTTAAAGGAAGTGGTAACCCCTTGTATGCGGCCTTGTGGAAATTTTCAAAGAATGTTAAATACATTGCGCTAGAGCCTTATAAAAAGCATGCCAAAAACTATCGGCCAGGAATATATTCGACATTGATTTTTTGAATACGGATTTTTATTCAGAACTGGTTTTCCTTGCCTTTGGATAACCCTAAGACTAAGCGTTGGGTTAAATTGTGTTCCGGGATCACAGCTTTCAAGACAATGTCATGGCCTGTATAAGTTGTCATACCAAATAAAGGTTTTTCCGATGGTTGCTAAAAGTGTATTCCAATCAAAAGGTGTTTTACGCAGAAATGCCCCAACTTTTGATGGATGCAGCTATTCCACACGTTATTTTTGGGACCATGGCGCGCATTTGATCTTGGAAAAAAACAGTGGTACACGTCATAGATAACATTTGGAGTTCAATACCGATTTTGATGCGATATTGGTAAATACTCAATAAGGAATCTGTCTATAATTAAACTATTAAAAAGGCTTCATGCGCGGTATATAAAGAGGAATATTAATCAGCGTTCTATTAGTAAATTGCCATTGCGGCCTATGTAAAACTCTTATAAAAATCCTTCCAATAGTCCGTTGATTAAATTTGGCGTAAACGAAAACCAAAGGAGTATCCGAAGAATGCCAAAAGGGATTTAATTGTTTATGGGTAAAAGCGGCCTGCGGAAGTTTCATTTTTGCCCGGTTCAATGGTACATTCCTCCTTTCATATATAGAATCGGAACGGAGGTTTTGGGCATTTCCCAGGGCTTGATTCCATGGCCCCAAAAGTTGGGATACGATATGGACGCCTTGGCAATGGTCTAAAAATGGACAATCATTCCTTTTTTTAAAAATTCGTCAAAACGTTACTGTCAGATTATAGCCTTAACAGCACCTTTACGATGCACAAATGTTATTTGGTAGCCCCCCGTGGAAGATGTTTTTGGCGTTTTACAACCTGGGCGAGGGCGCTTGGAGGGTTTGGAGGTGGAAAACCAAACGCTGCCCGAAAGGCACCCTTAGAACGTCCCAGCAAGAAATTGAACGATATTATTTCTTTATGCGAAACCACTATCAGATGCTACCCGAATATGGGCTATAGGAATTAATTGGTTAATTGATCAAATTGTTGTGTTTCTGTCTCAGGGAACCTGCCTATCGCCAGACTGGTGCGAGTCGAAATAGGAGTCAGTAAGGAGGTTGGCAGATAAAAATTAAAAGGAAGTTAGAGTCATCGAATGATTTATGAAGAAATCACCACAAGTCGCTGTGACCAAAGTATGTGTGACTTCTCACATCGCCACGAAAAAAGGGCTTCATGTCGAAGTACTGCGTGTCCGTCGACGGAGTCATGAACTATGGGGGAAGAACTCCTTTTGTACTGCTAAAACTATTGGCCTCCCTCTTGGAACGTAAGAGGGGAATCGAATGTTTGCGCCATTTGGCGTGAAAAGAAAAGGGGAGTTGGAAATCCGCACCTAAACTATCCCCAATCTATTGTCACCTCCCGAGACATGGGCTGTCATCCCTTCCGTCTCCTCCCAGCTAGCTAGGGATCACCTTCCCTTATCTTAAGGAAGAGCCCCAGCTATTCATCTTGGCCTGCTATTTGTGCCCACGAGCGTTATCTTCTTGAGCATTGTGACTTTGGCTATACTACCTTCATAGGTTACGTAGGAGAGTTTTTAAGCAGTTTATTTTAAATTGAGTCTCGGACGGGCCTATTAAAATTAAGACCATTATTAAATTTATAGAAGTTTAATCCGATAAATTCAGTCTTCCGTTTTCTAATTGCTATTTCACATTACATCTTTCAATGCCGCCAAAACATATTCACATGAATTGCATTAGAGCTTTCACCCATTAGTCAATTCGCATATTTTTCCACAAATGGCCCCCAGCCGCAACCGATCTCAATATTGTTACTTTTCAAGCAACTGCTTTCTACCTTCCACATCATTCAGCCTTCAGGAACCGACGGCATTTAACATTAGGAGTCCGGTGTTGTTTTTCCACCAGAAATTCAAAACCTAGCTTTTCGAGCCATCCAGCAAGTAGCTCATGATTTTTTTGATACGCTGCAAACGATTTCCAAAGCCCTCTTCCATGGACGATTCGCAAGGATTCGCGCATGGCATACATGGCCGAAATGGGGGCTGTAATGATATAGCCCTTTTAGCACCGGCCCAGTAATTCATTGACCAAGTAAGATCTAAAAACCAACTCTGCACTTTGGTCTTCCTACGGTCAAGGACATCTATCGCTGCCTGACTAAAGGCTAACAGGTGGATAGGCCAACGGAGGCGGCACTTAAACATTTTTTGACTCCCGGAATAAAGGCATCTATTCCCATTCATCCACTTTTAAATGAGGTTCCGCAATATGAGGTATACAGCATCCACAACCAACAAGGCACCTGCATTTTTCGTTGTTTACTATTTCCTCAAGGTTGATAAAAAACGCCTGTTGAATTCGGCATGTACAATGGCAATAATTTGGGATTACAACTTGCCAAGGTTTTTTTACGCTTCTGGGATCAATAGTTTTCCCCAAATCAGCTTCAACCTTGATCATTGAACTTAGCTGCAACCGCAACGTTGCGTGGGAAAAAATACGGACTATTCACTACCACAAAGCCGTCACTCAGAAACATACCATTGATGTACGAGCAATGACGGCGTCATCTACGACCCAGCGAGTTCAGCGCACAAGATCACCAAACAGGTTCCAGCCCGGGCACTTCCATGAGGCCGAGACCACAAAGGTAAGTTCTTCTTGGTTCAGGGTCTCCTCTGTACCATAAACCTTGAATATTCGTCCATCACTACTAAAATTCGGGATCTAAATTCCCTTACCAAAAGGCGGTGGGGCCATGCCCCACCTTAATACCGAGATGTACGTCACTTGGCCAGGACCCAATCAAGATCCTAGTTGCTCTGTTTTCTTTCCACAATTTTTGCCATTATTGTATTTTTTTTCATATGGATGGTTTTAAAATATTTTTTTAAATTAAATCAATTATTTTTAGTACGCTCTATGGCCCCACAAAATGTATGGGCTTGGGCTTGTAAAATGCTGTATATTTGGTGACGGCAGCTGAATCCGGCAGGCCACGATTTATGGTCTTTTTGCCAGTTTTCTACCGCCCGGAAATAGAACTTTCCTTCCCCCCAATCTTTTTGGATAATTATAAATGTCCTTTTCGTATTCCAAAAGAACCCGCCATTCCGCAACACCCTGATGGAATCTCTGTGACATCTTGGAATTCCTAATAAGATTTTCATTAGCATTTGGCCATACAAAGCTTTCTTGATGACAATGTTCCGTGAATGGCAATACCTTCTGAAAGCGGATTCGAAATGGACTCCAAGATCCCTTTGTATTCATCGGCTAGAAAACGTCGATCATCATAACGCCAATTGTATTTAATTTGATCGCTATGTCTGGTCGCCAATAAATCTGGTAAGTCATCGCTATTATATGCAGAAGCACAATTGTCGCCAACCACCACTTTAAACCTTGATCTAAAAAGGCTTCTAAAGCCTTGCTATGGCTTTTGGCACCCTTTCTTTTTTCGCATCCCTTCAAAAAGCCATGAGATATTTGTCTTTGACAGCAAACCCTACATTAGCTAAATAACATCATAGCCGCAGGAATTTAAAAGTTGCAGGCGGAGATGCCACATCTGTGGCTCGTGTAATTAAGATAAGCGTATCCGCGAACAGCACCACTTTTCTTATCGCCCATGTTGTTTATGTGCGTGTTTGCCAAACCATTTATTAAACGTTCTTTTGTAAAATCGGGCAAGTCCTTCGCTTGTCGAATTTTTGCGTACGTTCCAACCAGCGAACGGAATAGAAATTACTCCTTTGAAGGGTTTTAATTTACCATACCGGCCTTCCACCCAGAGATTATTCCCAGCTGCTTTAGCCGATTTTCGCGTATCAATTATCCCTAAAGTGATGCCATGCTCATCATAGTCATTTGAAGGAATCACTTTTCATTTTTTCCATATCACATTGCTGGAACATTCAGATTTGACAGCCTTACAGGAACAGGCAGAGATCCTATTGGACCTCGTGAAGGCGTTGGCTGGCCAGGCCTCCGTCCCATTGGTTGACATGGCCAATCGAAGTGCATTGCCCTGCCACGGGTGAATGTTCCGCCTCCCTGTGGCCTTAAAACTGGGACACATGGTTCCCAAAGTATTTTTCGGCATCCCCAACCCGGTGCACATATATACCGAAGCAGCAAACCCTCTTCGGTCTTATTATTTGATATTCGGTTTTTACAGTCTGATCTTTATACCCCTTACCATACGTAAAATTGGTTCTATGGACTGTGGCCTCTACAATTTTACCTGGGCTTCATCATGGTTATTTGGGGTCAAAAAAGTGTTTTTTTATTTCCAGCAAAGGCCCCGTACCAGGGTTTTCGAAGAAGCGTTGTATATAGCACTTCGTACTAGTCCATCGCCATTGCTCCCGCTCCATGATCTTTGTATTTCATCACTAGTTCAAAAAGTATTCTTCGGTAATAGCCTCAATCGCTCAATGTCCTCGGCACAGTCTTAGGTTCCAATTATGGTGACGTACTGGTTACGCCACGCTGGCCATGGTCATACATGGCTGCCTTGTGGCCATGTTTTTCAACAAACTTTCAAACTTGGGCGAATATTCCGGTAAAATGTTTAGAGGGTTATTCCCGCATCCTTCGATAAAGCCAGTGGTTTTTTGTTTCCTTTGGATGCCCAACATGAGTTCCCAATCCCTTTTTGCGGATAACCCATAACATTCTCATAGGCCTGCCTTCCGGAAAGAAAAAGCGGGTAGGCATATCCAACGGTCCATTGTCCTTTAATTGGGCCCCGATCATGATCCCCTGAGGTCTGTCCCATCACATCTTCCATCCATACGTATCCCCGTTAAAATTTCTACATCAATATTGCCAGCGGGATTCTCTTCTATTTAACAATGGCAATGATGTTTGGTATTAAATTTATGCGGCTTAGATCGATTACGGTCTTATCCAATATTTCAATGGCCGAAGGGTGTATGGTAACATTGATTCCACCGCGAAATGGCTTCCAAGATTCTTGTAAAATGTACGAACACAGACTGACCCCCCCATATGCGTTGGGCAGATCCGTTAAATTTAGTTTCAGCTCTAATGTTGTTGCCAAGTGCCTTCGCGCCAACATATCATTTGCCCCAAATTCCAATTGTCGGTATAGGTGAATTCATCCAAATTATAACCGCCGACCCTGCGCATTACTTTAGGAAAAACGTTCTTATCTCTCGAAGGGTATGTATCAGTTTTTTAAAGAGGCATTTAAATTTCACCTCCCTATTCCGTTTGCGATGGCCTTTTCCGAATATTCCACTGGTGGACATTCTTTGAGGGTTGCATTGGTGCCATCTGCCCAATATACGGAAACTTCAAGAACATGTCTTACGGTTTACCCATTATAATATACTTTTGGTTCCTGAAGAATTGCTGCCGACCATTCCCCCTACGTTTGCTCTTACTGCTTGGTTGCGGGAATTGGGGCAAAATGCAGGCCATAGGGCTTTAAGACCTCGTTTAAGATTGTTCCCTGACCATACCAGGTATGTACCCGCACCATTTTTCAGGCTTCGTTATTTTCCACAAGCTGTTCATGTGTTTTGAAAAATCCAGTACTCATGGATTCACCAACCGTTTGCCCCGCCAGACTGTACCGGCGCCACGAGAAGTATCGTTATTTTGTTTCGTAGGCCCCGCAACGGCTTTTTTTACATTTCCTCGAAATCCCTTTGGCAAAAACAACTGCCAAAGGGTTTAATCTGTCAATGCGGCATCGGTGCGTACATGCCCAAGGAGTAGTTGTCCGTTAGGCACTCCCCTGGATCGAATCCCGTAAGCCATCGAATATATTTTTCATAGTAAATGAAATTAATAGAAAAAATATAAACCTAAAAGTCCCACAACCAATAAATAATATAAGGTCAGGCTATATGGTCTTTCTAAGTACCATACCTTCCTTACCGAGAAAGCCTACGTAGCCGAAGCGGCCACAAACGTTTGGATCGCTAATCATATGCCGGCCGCCAGCGCCGTTGCCTCGAAGTGCATACCACAAAAAAGAAGGCATCCGCCAGTTTTATGGCCACCCGTATTGGAAACAGGGTGAAACATAAGGATTGCTCAACTGTATTACTACCTGCAATAAAAGGCTCCAACACCTATTGAGGGACGACAACGGTATATGTCGCCCACATTACCGGCCCAACCCATTCTGCCATGGCTATTGGGCATGCCGGAAGGCCTGATGGGTTTAAACCAAGAATTGATATAGATTGCGGACCTGGGCACCGTGAAAAATGCGTTACAAACCCGCACCCAAAACATTTTTGCACTGTCTTTAAAAGCAATCCTGACCTTGCCGATTTTCATTTTATTGTAGCCAAATGGTAATTATGGCCCGCCAAGAGCAAAATGGTTCCGGGCAAAAGTAGTGGGCTGCTGGAGGCGGATATGAGGTGCCTAATATCCGGTCCACCGCTATCTGATATCTGTAAGCCACGCTTTAAGTAATTGTGGAAGTCGGAAATACCAAATAAGGCGCCATAATGAGATAAGGTAACCACTGCCTTTGACCAGGGCATTCTTTTTTCTTCTTTATCACCGTTCAATTTTACGTTCAAGGTAACCAAACCAAACGGAAGGCCAATCTTTTCCTTGTCGAAGTTCCCAGTTTTTCTTGGGCACCGGAAGCCGCGTTTTTGCTGCGAATACCACTATAGTATGGCTACCAATGCGCCGAGCATGACGGAAATCGGCGTCCCAAAAAAATAGGCCGTAAGCACATAGGGCACTGTAAAACGCAAGTTCCACCAAAATTGGTACAAGGCAGTATCCAAGCCCTTCTTTCCAAACTTGTTCTTTTCAAAAAAGCGGGTCCATCATGCAGACCATCGAGGGAGGGCATAAGGGTTCCGTTATTCCGTGTAGGAGAACTACTTGGGAGTTCCATCTTTATTGTAATCGGAAAGTTCCAAGTCCTGACGCAGCTAGCCGGCAGTGAATTCGGACTTTATACCCCACCTTACACCACCAAAATAGGGGTACCCACTTGCTTCCAAAGATACCGCGATCTAGCACCATTCATGCCAACATTACGGCACAAATGCAGGGGAAATTCCCATCCCACCAATAGGGGTGCCCATTTAGCAAGCGGCGTTCCAAACCCCGGCTGGCCCCTTCGATAAAGGAACCGAACAACAAGCAAATGATGCTACTGTACTCTTCGATCCTCATATATCGCAAACCTTTGCGTATCGCCGGAGTCGGTTGAATATTTAGCAGGTTCAAGAGAACAATAGCTCAAATTACAATATACAGAATGTCAAAGTGATGAACAGCCCTGGATACTGGGAGCCAAAATTCGATGATGGCAATATCCCAAGCCGTAAAGCGACAAGACAGTGACAAAAAGGAAAATGGGCATGGCTTTTTGGGGGTTCTAAATCCACTAAAAGCAACTCGGCCCGTTAAGATCGGAACGACCGCCAAAAATGCTATATCGATGTGACATATCAGTGGGTTATTGTTATTATATTGGTTGGTACTATGTCTATGGCAAAAACGAATGGTCAACCCAATGTCATCATACCTGCCCGGTTCGTTTCTGGTTATTGGGCCACTTTTTCTATAGTCAGCCTATGGACCTTTCATCCTTTGAAGGGATAAAGACGCATAGCTTTACTATGCATAGTTTAACAAGGAATTCGCTTGGGATTTCAAAAATATTCAAGACTGACTTTAGCGTTCAAGAAAGATAAAAAAATATTATGTTAATCAAGAAAAGAAATAAAGTAGTTATTCAAAGTTCCTAAAAAAAAGGACATTTTTTAATGACATTCTTTCACTTTATATTAAAATGTCAGTTGATTAAGTTGAAGGTGTTCAGTAATTTCATAAATTAAAATCTATAAATATAATAATGCTAATCTAAAGCGAGTTCAGACCTCATTTCAATGAAATAAGTGTCAATACCACTCGGACTGCGCCGAGGAGACAGAAATATCAGCTTTAATTAATTGATTCTATTTATTTGAGTTTTGTTTGATTGAAACTTAATATAGGAAAATAACAGCCCATTGAGCTAAACAAACCCGCCTACCGTTGGGCCGGAGAAAGACCTCTTTACTAGGTAGCTCCTAAAAATCAAGGGTTTTAAACAACGGGCTGGGGAAGGCGTCCTTAGCCTATGTCACCCCTAGTGAAAGCGCCTGAAAGGAAACAGCCGTGCAGTATGATACCTTGACTTACACATCTTATAAAAATATGCGTTCTCACTTTGCCTAATTCAAAATTATTAGACCCAGGCTTAGATTGGAATTTTCTATCTATTAAAATTAAAAGGATTCTTAATTTTACCTTCTCGTGGTTTAGGATCATACGGAAGCGTTTCACCCATAACCATTGATCTGTAGAGATAACGGTTGGATGCCAAGTAACTCCTTTAAGGGTGTTCATTATAGGACTATTACACCTATTTCACCCCTAAAATTTAAACTCCTTTGTCACGGATCTGATTCAAACCAAGCTACAAGTCGGTTCTTCAATTGGTGAAAAAAGACACCTTTTAGAATGCTCTCATCGAAAATCTCGTCTAGGATCTCGAAATCTAATTGTGGTTTTGCCACCAAATTTACGAAAGCCGCTGCAAAAATTCTTCGGGTAATGGTAACTGCCTTTTCGGGATATTACCAAATCAATTTCCCATATCTCGATATTTGGGTAATCCTTCCTCAGTGCATTGTAGATATCATTTTCAAATCTTGATAGATTTCAACAATACTTTCCTTCAATTCAAGAATTATTATTTCATTAAAATAAGTTTATTCTTCGGTATCCCATTAATGCCTTAAATGGCTTCCTCGTATTACTTAGGGTTTAAGGTCATCGGTCTTTGAAAATGCGGCCATGATGATGAATATCATTATTACATTAATATTCTTCTCAATAAATTAGAAAAGTGAGTTGTCGCATGGTAAATATGAGGATCTGTATGCGAGTTGCCTCCTATAGTATTTATAAACGAATTATAAAATGCGCATTTTATAGCACTTAGCTTGTTTATAGAAAAGAATATTGACTTTTGGATTATGAGTTATTTTCGGCTTATATTATATCCCTTTTCCTTCTTGATAGATGTTAATTATCTTACGTTCCTTTTAAATTTGGTATGCCTTTTCCACAGTATCCGAGGAGGATAAATTTCTTCGCTAAAAGCTATTTATAGAAGGAATCTTTTCATCGATCTTTAGATGTACATTGGAAATTATTATTGATTAAATGGAATCTACACTGCTATTATTAGGTCCTTGAAATTTCATCGATTTTGAGGTATTTGAAGTATCTATTAATTGGTTGCGTATTTGAATGGATAAGTTTACCGCTTTATTCGACATTAGGCAGTAACAAAATAATTTAGCTCCTTTCCTTGCCACAATTGTCCTAAAAAATCAAAAAAAAACCTATTTGCATACAGCTGCAGGATGGAAACACAGAGAAAAACTCTATTATACATTAGCGAATATTATAAAAAATTATCCAAGCTATTAATATGAATCATTCCGTAAAGAATTTTAAGTATGTTAATGATCTCTGGGAGAGAGTTAGGGCGGAGGCGCTTGGTGACGACCAAGTAAACTTTTTTCTTTATGGTCAATATTTTAGGGCCATCTTCGAATCCATAAATTATGGGAGGCCAATTACTAGTTGTAAGACCATAGAAAAAGACCCTCCTGACCAATGAGGAGGTGGAGGTAATGTGATCAAAAGGTTCTGGAGAGATATAGGTCTTTGAATAAGACCGGTATCGCTGGGACTATATAACAAAGATTAAGAAACTTAAAAAAAACGTTTATGGCGGCCTTTCGGACTTGAGACGAATGGGAGCCTTTTAAACCATTGTAATCTACATCTGGAAAAGTTAGGCTTCCGTCCATTAAAGATACCCCTTTAAACACGGACTGTTAACCTTTTAAGGCATATTAGATCATTTACATCCGGATGGGCCCCTAATTAGCGGTAGGCAGCGCAAGGATTAGACGGAAAAAAATTAAAACTAACTAAGAAAATTTCTGGGAGATTACCATGGGCGTGGCGGTTGCCATTGGCAACGTCCAGGTATTGTTTAGGCTACAATTTCGGAAAAATGTTAAATAGAATCCTGAATAAGGGGAATTTGTTTTGGGAAGTTCACGGGCTTTTTAACTTGGGGATTACCATCTTATTGAATTTTACATGAAAACACATTGGAGGTTATAAGAATCGGCCCTCAGCGGTTATATTGCCAAGGAAAATAGAGGAAAAAAGGAGTGTTCTTTGTGAAAGGTCAAAAAGCTTAGCAATTCGCTAAACTAAAGAGGAGCGTATTGGACAAAGGCTTTCCCTAACTTTGATTACTTGCTAAGGGGGACTTTGGTTTTCTCGGGAAAATAGGGATTTTGAATAGGGCCCATTTTCACGACAATGATGTGGGTTCCTGGGAATTCTATTTTAATAGAAGTAAAAAATCGAACCCCTTTCCCACGGGTCTGTTTAATCTTTTCTCTCCGGTTGTGAGGGGTTTTGG
>Ga0163217_1047416_pt1 | contig 15902 bp, 14 predicted proteins | sample SynspAceP_FD_185933 | JGI IMG/M metagenome (GOLD analysis project Ga0163217, IMG submission 185933) | Saline lake microbial communities from Ace Lake in Antarctica - Synechococcus sp. Ace-P (PacBio error correction) | ecosystem: Environmental > Aquatic > Non-marine Saline and Alkaline > Saline ... | reverse complement strand
CTTACTGCTTTTCGTGCTCCATGGGTCTCTATTTCCCAGAACTACCAGACCATAAATCTGATGTTTCGCGGCCCATCGGTACGACAAGTTAAGTCGTTTGGTCATACCTGCCAACGAAGTTCCTCACCCTTCTTATCTTAGGCGCCATTGCAATTTATGTTTTCAGCTCAACATTTTATCACTATGTCGCTTTTTGCGCCAGGACCATTGCGGCTTCATAGCCCTCAGGGCTCTCGATTGGACTAGACCTGGCGTCCCATTCTGGTGCTCGACGGGTAGAACTGCTGGGCTCTATCTTCGGCGTCTGGTTCTCTCAACCAGTTCGAGCCGCATTCGACCCTTGTAAATTATCGGGACCTCTTTCCATTCATTCTCAGGTCGTTAGATTGCCATGTTAGCCTCCGTGTTCATCGGAATCCCACCTGCACATTCCGGCAACCAGTGTGTCGTGGAAAACACGACTCGATGTCAATCGAGTTTTCCCGAGCGGAATAACGGGCTGGCGCCCATTCCCATTACGCGTGCTGTTGATGCAAATACACACGATCATCGCTTCCATCACACAACACTTCGCGGACCTCAATAGTTCGTCGATTCATATTTTGGCCCAACTTTCAAGCAACATCAATGCGTACTACAAATAGAAAACCATTTCATTCCATTTAATAGGATAAACGCGAAAGTTTCAGCGCGTCGAAATATCGATCATCGAACCAACCAATCCGAAATGGAAACCGTCCACATTGCTGCGTCGTATCTTCGTTTGACACAGACTCTGTCCCGCCTCAATCTCCGTCTGGTTCGACGCTCCAAGAAAACCTCCGCCGTGCTTTCAGAAAAAATCATCGTCATAAACGAAAAAATCGTTCCCCGTATCTATAGGGCGGGTCGATGTAGATCATCTTGACCTTGCTCCCCAGATAAGGTCGTCCATATGCAGCAGCTTGAGCGCCTCAGAGTTGTACGCCGCCTCGATGAAACAGGTTCTGCGTGGTATCGAAATGCGAGCTCTCTTCGCGACACAAGGGCGCTAGGGTTTGGCAATCGGCCGCAGTTGGCGTAACAAGCGCGCCTCGCGCTTGCCGGCCAGTTCATACGGTGATAGCGTTCCTGCAGGCCCCTCACGATTGCTGTATCCGAGACTTGCTTCCTGCCGCAGTTGGTCAAAATCGCACGCCGCAGGGTCAATTACTTGCCATCGCTCGCCGCTGCCGCTCGGTGTCATCACATCCACGGAAACAGCCCCGCGATCTTGCGAGGTTGTCGTATGGGTCATGGGTCGTGGCTAGTGCATTTTCAGCTTTTTCAATTCGTCTGGTCATGTCTTGCCCCTTGCCCCTTTACTAAAGTGGCCCGGCCCTTTGGCGCTCTGTTATCATCTATGCTCGGATATTCGCGCATGCGCTTCGGCCGAGCTGGCACGATTGCGAGTGTCACATTTTATTTAACACTGGTTTTCGCGCCGCGCTAGCTATGGATGAAGCTGCGCCGTATCTTCACGTCGTCCTGCTTTGCCTTGAATTTGCGCCAGCGACGCGCAGAGGCGGGGTTCCGAATCTCCTCGGCGCCGTCTCCGCCACCGTTCTACCGCCGTGAGCGGCCGCAGAGGCACTTGATCATAAAGCACCCCCGCAGCGACACGCAGCAGGTAGGGGGCTCCGCGCGGCACGTCTAATTTCACTCGTCCACCCACGCGCCTCGACGCAGATGGAATCGACACCCATCCATTGGCCCGCTTCGCCGATCCGACTCGGGCCGCCTTTGATCAGCCGCCGCCGGCTGGTATCTGGCGCGTGCCCGACAACCACTCGAAGCAGGACACGGGGAAACGGGCAATGGGGCGTGGTTCGATGTAAGTGCGCAAAAGAATGTCATTGGCTATGCAATCGCATCCCCTTGAGGCGTTGAACGCGGAGAACAACCTGGAGCTCCGGCACAGCGGCTGTGGGCAGCAGTTCAGCGTCTGGGGGCCAGCTTATGGGTCAGGCGACTTTCTGACACCTCGCGCACGAACGCTCCGCCAGAGCGTTGCTGGCAACCCACCGTCATTCAGTAGATCCGGACCGGTTTTCGGAATAACGTGCTTTGAGCGCTGTCTTTGGGTGGGGTATTGATAAGGCGCTCACATTGAGCTCGCGCACCACGATAAAGGCGAACTGTCAGTCGAAATCCTCCAGTCCCGCGATGGTGGGTCAGTCGCAGTCGTATTGCCCGCCCGAGAAAAAGGCTGTCGGGTTCCCGTCCTCTTTCACCTCGATCATGTGACGGATCGCTGGTGACTTTCAGCAGAGTCCGAATAGGTCTCCACTTTTAGCGCATCCTTCGTCTCCGTTCTCTCTTTGTTAAAAGCCGGTGACTGGCATGAGGGTCGCGCGAAAGGATGGTCTGTTGCCCTCTGCGCCTCGTGCGGATTCCAGTCTCAGCAAGCGTTTCACCTCGCGTGATTGGTCCTATCGACACCTGTCCGTCCTCCGCGAGTGCCGCTATATCATGAATGGTAACTAGGGGTGCAGGCTGGTTCTTGCTGTCTAGCGTTCACGCTTGGTCATGATGTTCCGCACAGCGCTTACTAAGGATCACCCCTGGACAACGCCCGCGTTTGGGATCTGCCGGAACAACGGTGTGCTAGTCCGGTTGGCATGTCGCGGAAGATCATCATGCGTCTGAGCAGCTAGCTTTAATAGGTCCATCCGGAAAGTCATTGTAGCCCGCAGATCGGTGATGGAAATGCCCCGTCTTGACGTCCTCCAAGCTCCCGCATCACCCTCCGTTTGGCATGACGCTTGAAGTGGTCACGGCGGTAGGCAACGTCCGAGCTTTTTGACGTCAGGACGTTGTTCCTCATCCGGCTGCCGCCATGTCGACGATGTGGCATCCGAGTTCTCAGACGACGCTTCCTTAAGTTGATGTATTCGCTTCGAGGGTCATGATGTGTCGAGCGCGGGCCAGTTAGTTGAGCAGCGTGGAATCTGTCGTGATTGGCTCGAGCCTCAATCGGTCAGATTCGCCCAAATCGCTGGACATCCGACGGTTCCAAGTGGATGTCGTACTTGATCATGAGGTAGTCGCTAATGCTGAAGGTTCTGCCCCCTTCCGATATGCTCAAATCCGTGCCGATTGAGGATGTCAGCTCCGCCGGACTCGTCGGGCATGCTCTTTCCTTTCCTTGGCGCGGGGGGCAAGAGACGAGGCGTTGAGGACGGATGGAAGTCATTATTTTTCTTTCAGAGTCGTTTTGGGCCGGTCGGGATCCGGTCGACAATGCCCTGATTGAATGTTCTGCCCGCTTAGGCAAAGATGGTGGGTGCAAGTTGCGCGAAGAGGTAGTTCGCCGTATATCGGATAAGCCGTGAAGCACGACAACCTTTCGGTTGCCGTCATTCAAGGGTTGGCCATCTTCCCTCAATCTCGGCAATCACATTTGCTGGGAGTTTGGCGTCATCCGCTGGCGTCAACCCCTCCATTTCGGGCGAATGAGGCGTCGATGATGATCTTGTCGGCCGCCAGCTCCTGCTTCCCATGCCTTGATGTCCATTATCGGCAGATCAATCTTGACTTCTTGCCGACAGAGAAGTCGCCCCGAAATCATCAGTCCTCATCGCCGAACTGTCTCAAGATTCGGATTTCAATCACGCCACCTCCGCCATGAGGCCTCAAGCACGGTTCAACTCGCTTCGAGCGTGCTGGCGATGTACCGGACAGCGCGCCGCGTCTTTGCGGAAGGCATGCACCGAAGGGCTTCAGCGCTGAGCAGATTGGTGGTCATCAGGCCTGGAGGCTCTTTCTCGCGGTCGGCCTGTTTCAGCGTCCTTTGCCGCCTCAGTCTTAGCGTGTCATATAGATCTTCGTATTTCTTCAAACGACTGGGACCTGAATGTATTTTACCGGCGCGATAGACCGCCAGTTGAGGATTTGCTTCAGACTGGGCGCGAAGATGTCGTGAAGCGGACACATCTGTCCGGTGCGTGGATCAGGCAAGTGGTGTGAATTAAGGGTTTCACGTGTCGGGGAAAGTCCAATGTCGGCAGGTATTCATAGAATGTCTTCGATGTGTTTATGGCGCGACCTCGCATAGTCACCGCGTCCACAATTCGAAAAAGCTCGAAAATCCAGGCGTGCGCAAGATGAGGCCGGGGTTCCGCTGATTCCCGGCCGCGAAGTCGGACCAGCGTTGAAGCCGTCTGGGCACGTCGGACTAATCTCTCACGCTTGGTCTTCGCGTTTTTAGGTGTGTCTTGCTCAACGCATTGACTTGACCTTCATTATTTGCCTTAGCGCAAAGCTTGATTGCGTAATTAGTGAAAGCGGATTGTTCACAGGCGTGGCGAGAGCATCAGGATCTTGGTTTTCACACCAGCTTGATTACCTTTTCCATTAGGCCGCTGGGTATCGGCAGTTTCGCGGTCTTTGAAGGACGTCATTGTGCGGAAGTTGCTGGGGACTCGTCGATGACCACTAAAAGTCGTAGTTGCCCCAGTTGATCCGGTCAATGCCGCACCGAAGACTCACCGGATGTGCGCCGACAGGTCGTGTGGCAGGAGCACGGTCGTTATCGAAAGCACGGTCCTATCGCGGAAGATGTGGTGGTCAGGTTCGCATTGTTAGTTGGCCAGTTGTCCGCCAACCTTTTGGGCATAGAACCAAGCACGTCCTTGTTGCGCAGCTCGTAAATATTTCACCGACGCTAAGGGCAGTTGAAGGTTTTCCCTAGGCCCACGCGCTGCTCCGCCAGAATGACAGCCGTTATATAACGGTCTACGTGACTCCGGTGATAATCCGCGACTGGCGGCGTTCGTTGATAAATTGCTTAGAACAGTTTTTTTCCAAGACTAGGCTGTCTAGATCTTCTTATTCCCGTGCTCTCTGAGTCCTCTTCGGCAGGACATCCCTCAATCCAATTCCTCGCTCAGGAAATTCGCGGTCATTCGTCTTCCTGAGACAGAGTAAAGTGGATCGATTTTGAATATGAACTGACCCCGCTCTTGGCGCGCAGTGTTTCCTATAGCACTTGTCGGTACTATGCGTTCCAAGCACTTTCTCGGGCTCCGTCACGTCTCTTTTCAGCTCTTTACGTCGCTTCATTCCATAGTTTCTGGATCAATAAGCTGAGCATTAAGGTTTGGGCCAACTTGCGGAGCTATATATATATAGCGATTGTTCGCACATGATGCTTGTGCGACAGACTCTCCTTGCTGTATAACCAAGGTAACGGACCGTAATACCCACGACAAGGCGCGCCATGTTTAAGCCGTGCCGGTTCTCGCGGCCCTCAATTGCGGTGCCAATTTATTGCGATCGTGACGAGTGTCGCGTTCGATTGAAAACTGCGCCTTTTCTCGGATCAGCGAGCGCAATCGCGAAGTCGACCGCCCGTTCGCGCTTCATTCTTGCTTGGCGGCAGGCTGTAATTCGAACTCCGCCTTCCGGGACCAGCGTTTCGAACCGACACCGCCCTTTGGGAATGAAAAACTCACGCTTTTCTTTTTAATTCGGTCTATCGCTGACCGTAGAAATTGTCGGGGAGGTAAAGATGAATGCGACTCGTCCCAAGCTTCTCAAGCTCCGACTTTCAGACGCTTCAAAAGCATGAAATCCGAAAAAGCAACTGCGCGCCACGCGAATTTGTCCTTGCGTCGGTAAGCTTGACGTCTTTTGTCATCCCCCGAAAACTCGTAGGTATTTTTCGAACAATCGCAACTTGAACTCCAATTACCGGACTAGGCGGAATATTTTTTATCACACGCTCGTATCGTTACAAAGGAATGTCGACCAGGGTGCAGAAAAACTATTGCCTACTCCAAAGCAAAAACGCCGACTCGTGTGAAATTCGCGCCGATTTTCCGTTAGTTGAGCTTGCTTGTGCGTCCTCGCACCTGTAGCATTTCGGCTATCTCAGAAAACACAACATTCCAATGACCTGGACAGTTCTGTCAGCACGCGTTAGCGATTAGCAGTTGCACTGATCAAGCCACGTCTTGCCCCCTGCTACATCATCTGCGCGACTTAGTCTACTTAGATGCCGGGGGGTCTCGCTCTCTAACCCAGGCTTGAAAATTCATCCAGCTCTAATCACAGAATCAGATCTATCTCACTCACAGCGTCATATTGTTCACACCCATGCCGGTTTTGTTTGGTCAGCCAGGCAGGGTCGAATGACGCTCGGAGCATGCACATGGAAATTATCAAAACCATCATAGATTTCCATCAAACATCCGGATAGCTTTGACCACAAGGGCCACCGGGACCAGAGGATTCGTGTCACTACACCATTTTGGATCGTTTCACTTTGACGGTCCATCGCCGAACACACTACAACGCCATGGGAGTGCATTGGATCAGCCCTATGGGTCATCCAATGACCTTTCCGGGGCTGTGCTACCTGAATCCGACAAGCACGGCCCTACTCTCAAATTCATCAGCAGCGGCTGCAGGGCACCCTGAGAATTTCAAGGTATGCAAGCTGCACATTACGTAGTCTTAGAGGCATGCAGCGGCCGCTCTTGAGCCTCACAACGCGTCTTCTGGCGACATTCGAACGGCACGCTGAGCGCCTCTTATTGATCCAGGCCGCATTTCCAAGCCAAAAGTTAGCAGCCTTATCGTTGAGCAAGGATTGCAGCCTTTCCGCCTCTCGAATATCTTTATCGGTCGATACGAAGCAGATTCCAACATAGTCAAAAGAGGGACCCCTCTCGTCCCAAGGCGCATCGACAGATAGCCGCGGCAGGACCGTCGAGATGATTGGATGGCAACCCGCTGACGGTCGCGAGTTTCTGGAACCATCCATCTCAATTGTCGCCCAATATTTCTAACATCGCCGAACACGTGATCGATGAGTTTGCTGCGCCGCGCTTTGGACTGCCGCGCGTGCATGGGATTCGGTCCTGTTCGAGCCGAAGGTGCCCCAGAAGACAGCTCCACCCAGAGAGTTTGTTCAATGCGCACTGTATACCGGGGGCAGCTACATGGATCCTTCATTGAGCGTGGGCCGATTCCGGTATGTCGTGAGTGGGCGTATGTGCGCCAAGATTCCCCTTGAGTGCACCGCAATTAGACGCGCGCAGGCCGGATCTGTCTCGATCGGACAATATAGCGGAAAACTACTGAGTTGGTGCTTCGGCTGCGGGCCTGTGTGCTGTTTCGCTGGGGCATGCCGGGGCGTGAGATCACATCCCCGGCGCTCTCCAGATCCACCAGCAAGCTTCTAAAAGCTATGGCCGCCTCGCTCGCAGTCTGTAGAGGCGCGTCTCAGAGCGCATAAAGACGGCACAAGCCAGGCGAGGTCTGCTATCAAACCTCCGGACATCGCCAGGCTCCTGGAAACGCTTGTTCGAACTCGCACGTCAGACCTTTACTGCGTGTTACAGCTCACTTCGTTCGATCGTTCCAGACGACATGGCCAAGCCTCAACGCCGAGGATGGACTCGCAGTTTCACCGGGCAGGAAAAGTCACGCCTCGCCATTGTTGTCTGAGTTTGCGGAGACGCGTTGGCCGTGTCGCACCATCTCCTACTACAAGCTCGTGGCCGTCCAGTCAGCACACTTTAGGCGCGCACCAGCGCACCGGATAGCTTCTAGGTTCCATGATTTACTCGTCATGGCCGCTGAAAGGAGTATCGCAAGACCCTTGCATTGGGGGTGCCCTCCCACTGGCCCATGCTCAGCTACAAGCAATCAACCCCCGAAAAGCCGGGATCAGAGAAAGCGGACCACTGCGAGCTGACCGGAAAGACCGTGTGGTTCCTGCAGCTGACACTTGATGTGAGAGATTTCTCCTCAAGTCAAAAGCCCTGATTCGACCGGATTCGCTATACGTTTCCGACGGTGAAGCTGACCCTCTGCACAGCCGGCCAATCTGCAAAAACAGCGTTTAGCGCAGGTTGGTTTATAACCACGTTCGTTATGGGACCGAACGGGCTTTTAAAAGAAAAACTGGAGAAAGCGAACTGGCGTGGGCCGGCTGCCTCTGTCGACTATCGCATCACACGGGCAAGCATTTTGCTGGTCATCTGCTTCAAGACCCCCAACCCCCCATTACCAACCTTGCGCGCCGCGTTGGTGCAATCGACTTGTTAGCCGGGGCTGGAGGGCAAAGTGCGACCCTGTCTGATCGAGGCTGCGCTCGATTTCTTTCCGCGGACACTTTGCGGACTCAATTCTGATGCCTTGTCTGGCCGCAGTACTCGAGAACAGATCGTGGGCGTCCTACAGCGACCACTTATGGTTCAGCCGGAGGAGAGTTTGCAGTTGATCACGCTCCGACAAAACCCCGGCAGGCAGGATCCGCGACAGGTCTATTTCATGACGGTAGCCGACAGATCAGACACTGCTATGCTTTTTGCCGAGATAAGTTGACCCGGGTCATTCTCGACGTGCAGCTTAGTGAGCAAGCGTGAGGAGCGATAATTGGGAAGCCAAACCCGGAAACCAACTCTACCTATACAATCTCTGGCATCTTCCTGGAGGCTGATGAACGGCCGGAAAACAGACGAACATCCAGCACAAGATCGCTGACCGGAGAAACGCAGTAGGCACCTATATAATCTGGACAATCTGAACCCGTAGGGCAAGGGGTAGAGCTGACCTTTCACCTCACGCGAACCTTTATACGCAAATGGTTAAAAAACGCTCGACGAACTCGTGCGCACATTTCTCGTCAGATCGCTGAGCCGGGAGAATGATTTGCGTTTCGCTATCAAACCTGTCGCGCCACACGTTTCGGCCACTTGAAGAGTTGGATCAGGCACCATGAGACACGAGGCTCTCGTATAGGGGTGGAAGATGAACCAGCGGGCAACGGAGTTGAGGCTAGAATTGCAGACCGGCGGCCAAGACCGCGAGCACGGACCGGACGGGTTCGGGTCTGGTGGATTGGCCAAAAGCTATTAATGAAGTCGTATGGGGCGGCCCCTCGACAGATTGAGCGCAAGATGGCCGCAAAGTTCTGCGATGGACGTAAACAGCTGCAACTTGTGAGGAGACCATGTGCATAATACACTGCGCGGTCGATTGTGTCCGTGCGAGCTTTCCTTTAGGAGTGTGATCTGCATGAGGTTGTCTAAGTTGTGAATGTATAGAGAGGTTCCTCAGTTATTTTTAGGGCCATCAACGTCCTCTCAGCTGGTAAGCAGCATTGCCTTCTACAAAGATTTAAGCTGGGTTGGGGCTGAGGAACTGTATAAGCACCTAGCATGTCCGCGCATTCGCCGCATCGAGATAGGAATAGACGTCGAAAAATCGAGGTTTGAGGTTCAATTGCCGAGTGGAGAAGGTGGGGAATTGGCGTCGCGGGGAATGCGTGGGCGAATAGAGCCATCCCCATAGAGGTCGTCTGAGGGCTTTCTAGGACGTTCGCCTGTGTATTTCACTTGCCACCCACCGAGCGTCCCTGGAGTCGAAGCCATTTTCTCCGGTTTCAGGTCAGCGCGGAGCTCATTGCGTCGAACTATGGCACCATGCTGACACAGATTCCATCTGGGAGGTTCCCACATTATGCAAACCTTCGGATTGTGAGGGGCCATTCTGCTTCATAGACGGACAACCCCTTCCGATCCGGAAATCCCTTGCGGCGTAGGTGAGGAATCGTTCTGCAACAGGAGCACAGTCAAGACGACCAAATGCGAAGTTCATCAGCGCGAGTTCAAGCGCCATTTGCGATAGCCCGTAACTTGGTGCACCCGCTTCAATCGGCGCTTCAGCCCCGCTTTAGCTGCGATAATTCCAGCCAAGTTCTCCGGTTCTGTCTGTCCGCGGGCCAAAATTGTCGATCCTGCGTGACGTAAACGCATCTTACCGGAAGCTTCTTCTTGGATCGACGTCAGAGCGTATTGTCTAAGTGTTTGCTCACAGTTCGTTAGAATCTGTCGCTAAAGCAATACTCTTGTCGTGAACCCTTCCCGTTTGTGCGTCGGTGACCATTGAGCGCCAGGATTGAGTTGATTCGTATCGCTCAAGGCCATTATTTCGTCGGATCACGTTTTCCGCGCTACAAAACCATGTGCCTGGATACTTATTCGGCGCTAGCTGAGAGGAAATGCCTACGTAACAAAACTGGGTATGATACTTCCCATTGAAAACAAAAGGCACCATAGTTCTCCGCTTGGGGTAGTATCGATTGGCAATGACCACTGCTTTGTCGGTTCTGGTTGAGAAAGCCAGATAGACCACTCCGCGATGGGTTGGCCCAGCGAGCTTTCCGCCGTGGAATGATTGTCGCGGTTCATGCGCCCAAGACCCGCCCAATAGCAGCCAGAATTAGTTCCTCGGGTAGCGGCAGGCAGGCTCCCAATTGAGAGGCAAAACATATCCTTGCGCCACCCTACTGAAACTAACAACCCTTGGTTACGTATTCGCGAGATCTCGCACCCATTTACGGCTCATTCGTCCCCCCCCCTCCTTATTCTAATCTCGGGTCCATTTAGTAAGGGACTTGATCAGAAAGGATGGCACAGCATCCGCAATTTGATTTGAAGCCCAATTCTGACACCATGAAACACCCGTGCTGAGAGGGGCGGAAAACCGGTTCGTTCGTGCCATTGAACTTTCAGTGTCAGGCTGAAGATGACGGATTGGATTTCATTTAAGGACTTCATTGAGAGTGGGAGCAGAAGCAAAAATCTATCTATATATACCTCCATGGCCGCTCCTTTTTCAATTTCACTAAATTCCACAATTCAGCGTGGATCATATAACAAATTCATCACCTCTGTGGGAGCTATCGATGTGGCAAAATTTCTTTAAGAGATTCGTTTATTTTCTTATAAGTTCTCATCTATTCTTACCAAACGTTTCGATCAATTATATTTTTCAGCCTTATCATTTTTCACTTGGTGACCGCGCCGCGAACCGATCCGGCTCACTTGTCGCGGTTGAGCAGCCGCGACACGAGCATTCTCTGTTTGGCGCCGGGTCCATCATTATTCCCATTTATCGGATTGCAGATCCAAGAAGGCCATTCAAGTTACTCAACTCGTTTGGTGAAGCTTCGAACAGGAAATTTTCATCTCTCATTCTTTTGGCTGTTGCGAATTTTTTGCACGAAGAGCCTGACAAATCGTGAGACGATCATGGCGATGATTGACAACCCCGTGCAACCACGTTGCGTAGTCCGTCCACCGTCATATTGGCAGCAGGACAGAGCAATCTGTTCGCGGACATTTGAAGCTGCCGTTCCACCTTATTCCCCCAACGCTCCAGCATCTCTCTGATAAGTTGAAGCATTCGCTCTGCGCTCACTGAATGTGGTAGGGCTTTCGCACTGCTTCAGACTCATTTTCATTTACCGTTTTTTTAATTCGACCACAAAATAGCGCATCACTAGTCTAAGCGTTGCCTTCGTTGTTCCCGTCACAGCCTTTGGAATTTAGCGAGATTGAACTGTTTTTTCTCTAATCATCGCATCCGATCAATTTCTCGCAGACTGAAAGTTATCGCTCGATACATATCAACGCTATATCAAGAACCTCTTGCGCCAGTCCTTCCCCCGCTCAATTTCATGACGAAGTTTCTCCGAATATCCAGTCCGTATGAAGTGTGGAAGTCCTATCTCCAGCGCAGTTCTATTTGCGAAATTGAAGCGCTTCTTAGCGGTATAGCTTCTCCAAGATTTTCGATCTGATTGATGAGCGACAGTTTTCAACTTTTTCGTTCAGGTTTCACTAAGGTTACACTCTTTTCATTATTCATTTCATTTCGCCACTCAAGTGCTGCAGTGCCTTTCTATGTGATACTTATGATATTCAAATAAACTCTTTCCTTAAGCGCACGACCAACCATTCAGAAGGACCATCGCCTCAAGCCAATGGAAGCTCGGATCACAGACCTAGCCGGATTCGTAACGGCTCCGGCAGTCAGAGCGGCGCAGCGGTCATTCGCTGCGCACGCAGCGCCAAGGCCTGCCAACGCGACTTTTCCGACCTTCTGCCTGCAAAATATGCCCCAATGTCCGGTCTGGTAGAACCGTCAACAAAAAGGAAGTTTTGACCGCCTATGCGGGGTGTGTATTCAAATTTGTCGCTTCGACGCGGCTGGCAAATGTCGGCAAACCCAACATTCCTTTGGACTGCCACGGTATCCATGCAGGATACCGCGGCCTGACGCCCGGAGCAAAGCCGCATGATGATATTGTGCTACGGCTAATGCAGAACTGGATCATGGTCGTGGTCGTGGAGCCGATAATCAGCTGGGATTGCGGCTCGCTCGCCGTAGGCGCCATTACCAGAAGATCGGAAACCTTCGGCTTTGACAAAAGTGTCGTTCAGGACATCGCCCGGTTCACGGCGGCCGTGCGTGCCACCGGCTGTGATGTTTGGCGTTCTGGCAACTTTGCGACCGCTTCCATTCGGCCGTGGCTTTTTGCTTTCGCATATACCACCGTCCTGGACCGATTTGCAAAGGACGCGTACGTCGAACGCGCCGCAAAGACGGCGCTTGCCGGACATACAGTCCGATCGCGATTTCGCGCTGGCGCTGACCGTCGTAGCGACCAGAAAACTTCTGATCGCTTGTTAGTGCGGGACGCGACGAAAACCACCCGCGCACTTTTGGACCGCGCGGATGATTCGCTCGAGGTTCGATCCGGATGAACGATGTCCATGACCTTCGCCGCGCTTGCCGATGGTGATGCGCGGATGTCGGGCTCCAGCTCCTTGAAGTTCCAGCAAGTCCCTTGCGCAAGCCGTCTCTCGACATTGCGGGCACGCCGTCCTTGTCCAGGATGGTTTGGCATCCTCCAGTGGGGGGGGGGACTTTGGGGGGGGGCGTTTTTTTGAGTGGCCCTTTTTGCCTTCGCCAGTTTCGCGCGTGTTCATCGCGATGACAGTTCGGCAAGCAGGGCGCTGCGTGCCGCCCGAGGCCGCAGCGATCCTGGACAGGTCCGTCCGGTGCGCCCCTTCACGGTGGCCCAGCACGTGCATCGCGACCAATCACGGCCATTCAGCTTCTGCGCGATCCACGCGGTGTGGTGACAGACGCTTTCGGAGTATTCCGGAGCCGTCAGCCAGTGCGAGTATTTCTTGCCATGTCTGGTTTCCTCCCTTCCAGTGGCTCAGTTCACTTGTCCATCGCACCCGGCTTGTCGATGGATGCAAGCTCTCGACGGATGGTTTTCCGAACGCTCGTTTTCATGCGATCAGTTCGACCTCCGCCCCTCGCGGCGGAACTTCAGATTCGCCCAATGCAGCGCACTGGACCGAAACTTATGTCCCAATCTGCGCCGGCTCACATCGGATCAGACCTTGTCCGGGGCCTTCCGAAATTCGAACGCATTCGTGGAAATCCTCGGACCGAAACCGTGATCTGGTTCTCGCTTCGAACAGCTTCGTGGCGCGCAATGGAGATGTCATTGGATCTCCCGGTCACCACGCTCGGACTAGGTTGTGGTGTTGCTCGGATCACGCGCTGACTGGGCCAAACTCCCTTTGCGGGCCGCGTGCCGAGGCCGGGAGGAAAGCCGCGACTGTGGGATGCCGTTGTGGGCTGAAAACCCGGAATCCACGGAGCAGCGGAAGTTGTGGCTGCTGCCCCCGACGGCAGATCGCGACACCCAGGTTTTGAAGATCCGCGGCGCGGCCATTACGAGCCGGGTTTCCCATCGCACGCAGCTGAAGAAGGACGCCGCGATGGGCCTGTATTGGTTGGCGGTGAAATGTTGGATTGAAGGACCCTGTCGATTTCAGGATTAGGGTTCGATACACCTGTATAGAAACGCCTTGCATGGTGGCCGGTGTGACGGCGCGGCCCATTCTGATGGCCGGCGTTGTGACCACTTCGTGCCTTCGGCGGTTCTTTTGTCTTTGAAGCTGAACATCGATGGATCGTTAAGGTTCAACCAATGCCCTCAACGCGGATTGCCCGCGAACACAACCTGCGCGTGCGGCGGTTTATCTTCTGAGCTTGCCATGTCGTTCTTTGGTTATGTGAAACTTTTGTGCTCTGAGCGGCATTCGGGAATACGATTTTGTACAGGTCTGCGCGAACGCAATTTGCCTGGATATGGTCGGGCGATTGCCCTTGGGCTTGGTGGTGTTCCTGCTCTTGGAAGCGGTGGGTGCGCGCATCTCAATGCGATGGTGGCGGTGGCGGTTCTGCAGCTGTCCATGGGCTCTCGATCACGGATCCCCGCTTTCCCGGGCAAGCGTATTCACGTGCCGCAATATGTTCCTCTGGCTGCTGCTGCGCGATTGCGCACCCATGACACGGTCTTTGTACGTTGGGGTCGCGTTGTGCTTACGGCATTCACGATTGAATTCTTGCAGGGCTTGACCCCGCCGCACATTTCGGATTGCGTGACATGGTGTCAACCTGTGCGGCGCGACAAGCCGGTATCTTCGTGCTGCTTGCGTTTTCAGGCAATTCCGCCGCGCGGCACCCGCGAATAGCGGCAGGTTGGACAATGTCCCGGGCAAGGTCCTGGTCGGTCTTGTTTCCTGCGTTTTGGGCGTCCTTACTGTTTGCCTGGCCGCCACGGGCTATACGCGAATGATACTGATTCTATTTGGGCTGTTGGCCGCTCTGGGCGGGAAGCCTTCTGGCTGGCCGTGCTCTCGAGGAGTTTGCCCGATCGGGTGACCGCAATTTCCCTGCGCGGGAATCCGTCGCGATCTGTGCGTGTTTCTCATTTTCACCGGTTCTGCCAATGTCCGCGTAATCCTGGATTTTCCGCTTAGCCTCGCGCGTGTCGCTGCCGCCGTCATTGGACGGTGCGCCGATGCCGTTGCGCCCGATATGGTCAACGTAGTCGTGCTGGAACGTTCGAAGAGGCTGGCGTCCGGATGCCGGCAACACGTGAACATGCCCGAACTTTTTCGGCCGCTGGCACGAGGGGTGACCTTCACCAACTCACGGGCGGTATCCTGGCCTGGACGGGGGCTCGAACGTCATCGCTGTTTCGTGCCGGGTGGTCGGCTGTATCGGTCCAGAGGAGTGGCGATGGCGCGCCGTGGGCACTCTATCCCGCGCTGAATATGATCTCCTGAACCGAATCCCTGCCCGGACGGGCTGGGATGTCGGGGGTGTTCAGCATTTATGCGGATCGGGACCTGTTTGGCAAGCATGGGTTTCAGATTCGATCCCGGTGCTGACCGCTTTATAACTGGAATCGCGGACCGTGCGCGCATCGGGAGCCCGTTCTTTGTCTGTACCACTATCTCGACAGCCATCTGGCCCTTAACCGAGGAAGGCGGATGCGGTCTCGACGCTTTGCCGTAGGCGGATTCCAGCGAAGCGGAACGTTCGCGAGAACCGTACGCGCCGCGGTCATCCTCACGTGGGGCGTAAATAATGATTCCAGGCGATAAACAGGACGAGAAAGAAAGTGGATTAGCGCCGCATAGTTACAAGGCAGGCAGGGTTTAGAAGGATTTCTATCCTGGTTTGTTCCAGTTCTGGGCTTTTATATCAAAATTGCCATTCAGGGACTGACGGATGAACAACCGTCCTATATCGTATGACGTAGACCAATGGTGAAGAAACTGCTAATCGAACGCACGGGAAATGTTGGGCATGACTCCACACACGCGGTGAATCTGCGATGAGAGATACGTGCGTGTGCCGTTGTTTGATAGATGAGCGCACGATAAAGCACGTTTTGACCGGTACCCACGACGGTTCTGTTGTGAGGATATTGAAGCGAACACATATGAAATGATTAGACGCAACGGCCCGCTCTGCTGCATCCGAGGCAAATGAGAAGACAGATACGTGGAGTATTCATAGAGAAAACGAGTATCTTTGCACAGTTGCTACGCAGGATATCATGGACTGAAGGCTCACACTCGGGGCCGGGGTATTAGCAGAGCACTGGACCCTTCCAACATACACGGCGTTTCTTGGCGACGGGCAGTTCCGGGGCGACTCAAGGTTCAAGGTTGACGAAGAGAGGATTGAATTCTTAGACGTCGCCA
>Ga0163217_1058463_pt1 | contig 15903 bp, 10 predicted proteins | sample SynspAceP_FD_185933 | JGI IMG/M metagenome (GOLD analysis project Ga0163217, IMG submission 185933) | Saline lake microbial communities from Ace Lake in Antarctica - Synechococcus sp. Ace-P (PacBio error correction) | ecosystem: Environmental > Aquatic > Non-marine Saline and Alkaline > Saline ... | reverse complement strand
TGAGTCTAGGCGCAAGTCATTCACTAGCACATCTCCATCTTTGGTGACAAACATTTCTACGGCAAGAATACCTACCATGTCAAGCTGGAGAATCCAATTCCTTAGCAAGATTGCCACTTGCTTTTTCACTTCGATTTACTAGTTACTCAGCTGGCCGCAAAAAAAAAAGAAACTCTACCAAGTTTGCAGTAGGATGGGAAATCCGCACTCTACACTTGGGTAAACTGCCAATCATCCTTTGCATTTCGGGGCGACCGTTAACAGCAATTTTTCTCTTCCCCGAAGTCAATTAATTTCTTCCAACTAACTCCCGGGGCATCAAAAGGCTTTCTCCAGTCTTCTTCCGGACGCAATTACCTTAACCCCCCGTCAGATCATAACCTTCCTTTCCAAGCTTATTGACAGCTGGTAAATAATTTCAAATTAGTGGATTAACTTCAGCTTTAATTAGCTGTTAGAATTGAATTCGGCAGTCTGGAATTCCATTTGCTTACCATAGAATTCTTTTTGAGCCCGTTTTTGTCTTTTGAAATGAGGTCTTAAAAATATGGAGGTTGTGGGATAAACCTGTTTCCCTCATTACCAATTTCAAGCGCCTCTGTATTAACACTTTCAATTCTACTTGGTAATCCCATTCACATTTGCTACCAAATTTATAGGACAGTTTCGAAAAATCCTTCCAATTGATCCAACATAAATTCCTGGAGCAAAATCCTTGCAAGGAGCATTTGGATCTGATCTTAGAATGTAGGATAATCTTGATTTATAATTGATCGCGGATGAAATCAACATTCGACAAGCGACCTCCACCTATACTCCAGAATTTGCAACGAATTTTTGCATAAGGCCTTAACTTATTGTTCAAAAATTAAGAGAATCTCAGGTAAGGAAAAAACTCCTGCTAATTCTTGGAAAAACGGATTCCCATTAATTCCATTCAGCTTGTGCGGCATTTAAACTCGGAGCCTGTTAAGTTGTAATCGAAATCAATTGGATTGAATCATTGAATTCAGAATGAAAACTGAAGTTTTTCAACCTTTGGGATTTCGATTTCCAAGTCTGCCAATTCCAATATTCGTGTGTACTGATAAATCCTAAAGCCTTGGGTTTACCACCTGTTCTAATCAAAGCTCCGACCAGAGATCCGATCTTCCGTATTCGCTGCCTTTAAGGATTCTCATCCAAAAGAAAAAAGATTTCTTCTTCCTACTTCAAACGATCAATCAACATTTATTCGATTAAGTTCCGCATAAAACGAGCTGACACTTTCACCAAGATTATTCAGTATTCGCATGCTGGTATAGAGTGGGCGGGGGGCGGGATGGAAGTCTCCGAACCAAAGATTTGGCAAAAGTCTTAATCCCAAGTTCACTAAACCACAATTAATTCCTAGTGTCCTCATTGAAAAGGTTTTGCCCACTTCATATTCGGCACCGGGTAAGTAAAATAATACTAGTCTCTGGGTTTGGGGGCAAAATCAATTTGGATAGCAATTTCTGGGAAAGAAAGGGGTTGATGTGCGATCTCAAATCTTTTATTCCACTTTCCATATCAATTATTTCGCCTTTTCCCCCAAGCTCATATTGAAATAGTTCCTAGGGAAACTAGCATTTCCCAAGGAAGCTAACCGCTCGGGAAATTTCTGAAACAAGCTACCCATATTTACTTTTCCATTTTGAAAGCGAACATTTAAAGCAGGCAAATCAGTCCAGAAAGAAGAAAGGTTAATGGGGAATATAAAGAATGTTCATTCCGATTCTGAATCCAAAAGACCAGCCGATCAAGCTCTTCCAACAATACCGATGCGTTAGAATCAGCTTCCAAAAGCCCGCTGTAGCATTTCGCAATTCCCTCGCTTCGAAATTCTTGTTTTTCATCTCCGCCAACCAATATCGAAGGTTTTTAACTGATTTCTGGGGAGGAATTTCTTCCCGCTTTCTTTAAGGATTTGGAATACGAGGGCCTAAAAAGTACCATCCCCAAGCAATACCCAAATGCCATAAAAGCCCAGGTATATTCCAAAGATTAGCTAGTACAGTTAAAATGAATTCCCCGATCGGGCCAATGCCACGCAAATGGATTACCAGGATTTGTCTGCTCATTTTGTTTCAGCCATCTTATCCAAAGAATATTAATCACGATTTTCAATCCCGAAAAACGTAATTGCCTACAGACTCCATTGACTGAAGAAAAGCTGGCTTAGCGGCCCAACTCATCTATGGCAATCGAGATTTTGCTGCTTTTTTTAAATCAAAAACTGAAGTAATTTAATCCGAAAGTCTGTTCTTTTCCCCTCTTCGAAACAGTATGGTTAAGCAATATGAAAATAAAGAATGACACCAAATGAGACACAATCATTTTGAAAAGGGATTGCCGATTTTGCTTTTGATATTCAAGGCCTGCCTCAAACGATTTTCAATTTTCGCAACCTTTCTCAATTCTCGATTGCTTTCCATTTTTTCCAAAGAAAAAATAGATCGCCTCTGATCTTTTCAAGAGATTGTACTTCGAAACTAGATACACAAATAACAGCCCCAACACCAAAAAAAAAAGAATAAAACCAATTGGACTCTCAGAAATACCTAAAACAAAAATGCCAATTTATCCCTAAAACAGAAATTATTCCTAAAAAAATTTGAAAGGAAGTGGTTTTTCTTTTCCAGTCTACGCCAATTTTCCCGGAAGCTGTTTCACTACTAAAATTCCAAAAATTCCTTCATCCTCAAAGAATAGGTATTTGATGAGGGGCAAATCTAAGAAGACGTAAAGTTAATATCACCACTCAATTAAATCTTTTGACCTACTTTCGTTTTAAAACAAATGGAAAAAAGAACGCAAAACCCCAGAAACCTGAATCCACAGAAATTCAAGAATGGGATTAAGTCAACCTTTGGGCATTTTCCCCGATGATATTTCTTTGACGGCAAAATATGCTGTGTGGGAGGTAAAAAGAAAAAGAGCCTCTGTAAAGGCCCCAATTAAGATTAAAGTTCTACCTTAAGGTTTTCAAACAACACAATTAAAATTATTGATCAAGCTTTTTAAAACTTGTTGGGATTGGAGCATCAACGCACTTTTCTTGTTTTTTCCCTTCGCTGCAACTCCGATACAAATGAGGGTCTTGCAGAGCCTGATCTAAACTATCGTAATGATGATTATCAGATCAGTCAAGCCTTCGAGGATTGGACAACATCAACATGACTGTTTCGACAATATGGATTGGGCGCTAGGATGGAACTAAGGATATTTCTATCTCAGGAAATTTGTGATACCGCGATTCAGCCACTTCGATGAGACAGGAAGACGATCACCATTGATCGGTGCGGGATGCACAGCAGCAATGGGCAATCATCGCTAAAGGAAAAAATTAATCTTCAGTTACTCAGGAAATTTAAATTTTTCCCGGGTGCTAAAAGTAGGTCGCGGACTTTTTTATTGGCCTATTTCCGAAATGACAAAAAAAATCGAAGGGATAAGAACGATCACAAATACCGGCATTGACTTTCTGACAAGCTCATTTCGCTAGCTGTAAAAAATTGAAAAAACGGAAAAAAATCCACCTGGCCCAGGACAATACCTTTGTCACCATTGCAAGTGACCAAATTCGGTCAGTCAAATTAGAAAGGGAAGGTTTACGAGCATCTATAACAGGTACAGGCTTCTGGAAAAAAAGTCGAGATGGATGACCTACAACACGCTCGTGAGTGACCCATTAATTTTGTGAAAGCAAAAGCTGTGTAGCTTCTGCGTATCCGTTCCCGGGGCTGGCAGAATTACAATTCTTAATACGGAGGTAACAGTGACGGTAGACTGGTTGGCGCTTGATAAGTTGTCACGATCATTTATCCAGGTGGTTTCAAAAAGGAAGTCACTTTAGATTTAAAAAGACAAAAATTCAAAACTTAAACGCGATTTTCACGAATAGCCGTTTTTTTTTATATATGGAATGAAAACATTAATTGAGGATCTTGAACACATTCGGTATCAGCGAAAGCAGCCAATGATGAAAGAGAATTTTGTATTGAAAAACTCCCAAAATTCTACCAGTTAATTGAATGGAGGAGGACTGTTAGAGAATTCGACACCCCAAACAATTCCAATTGAAGTGATCGAGAAATATCGTCCTGACCGCAAGTTACAGCGCCGTAGGAGCACACAAGCAACCCTGGAACATTTTGCATTCGTCTTCTTGAGGCTGAGATCAAGCGCAAAATCCGCGAAGCAGCTGAAGAAGAGGAAAAAAATCTCCTAATTCCGGTCGATGCCCGAAAACTGGAAAGCAGACTTGAAACCCTTGGCAACAAATTGGGAGAAACCATTTCTGGGAAGATGCGCCTTACCCTTATTTGTAGTCTTCAAACCAGCCTATGGAGCTGATGGAAGAAAAAAATCCAGCATTATTATGGAGTGAATCAGTAGCGGATTGCGTGCGGCTTTTTTAATTTGCCGCAATACACCAGGACGGGTTTAGTGGCAGTGACATCACACACCCAGCCCGATGAACATTTTTTTGAGTCAATATTGGAGCGGCCAGCGAATGAAAAACCCTTTATTGTTGTCCCTGTAGGTTATGCCAAGGAAAGAAAGTTAATGTGCCAGCTATTGAAAGGAAAGATTTGGAAAAAAATTATCATTAAAGGTTTTAAACCAACTCGATTTCAATCCATTCTAAGAGGTTAGTTTCTGGAAAAATTTAAAACCTAAAAAAAATAAAAAAAATCCTCCTTTCTAAAATTTTCTGCTTTGTGATAGGGCTAGCATTTTTTGTCTACTTCCTGCCTTAAACGGAGACGACTCGCCCAGTCATTTCAGCTTGATCTGAGACTAGTGAAACAATCCAAGAGACAGATCTAAAACCAGAACCCTCGAAAGATTATTGTGAGTCGTTTTGATTGGATTCCAGCGAAACGGTTTTTTCTGATCGGAACTTCACTTTACCCTCGAGAGGATCTGTGTGATTCGAAACCAACATTGCGTGGGATTCCAGCCAAAAAAAAAATTGATCCCTAGATTTTATCGGCGAAGAGTTGCAACCTCACCAAGAGGTGTGATTACGAAGTGGGAAAATCATGTGACCTTATACTGGACGATATTGGGGCAGGAACTGTAATCACCACTACTTTTGAAACTACTAGTAGGATGGCCAAAAAAATTGAAGATGTTACGAGAAGTGAAAAAACAATGGATTTCAATGAAGGAGATTAAAGTTTTTCACTTTTACTACCATGAAAAGGACGGTAAAATCTCTTTGCCCTAATGGCAAATCCCGAACCTCGAAGCTAGGCACAACGAAGAAAGTCCTTCTGCCAAATGGAGATCGGGGAATAATATACGCTGTGAACTGGTGGATCACAAGGGCCCAAAATAGAAACGAGAAATCCTATGTAGCTTGATCGTGGAGGGCATTTGATTTTTCTGAGCGTTGCATCAAGAGTGGAATCAAAATCAGCAAAGGACTTTTAAAATATTACAAATTGCAAGAACGGAATTAAAATCCTAATCGATTTTGGCCAGATTGAGGGCGCACTTGTGATCGAGGAAGAAGAAGTTTGATCATTTCTAAGGGGATCGATCCAAAACAATCATCCACTAGGTCATAAGTAAATTCAGTGCTTGGAAATAGTAGGAACAAATTCCTTTTACCTAAAACAGGTAAAAGCCTACTCTAAAGGTTTAACCAGTTATCTTCCAATTCATTTTGCCTTGCTGTCGCGTAACCTCGGTAAGTGCGCTTGTCCCAATCAACGGATATATTGGTTGATGACTTCCCAAAAAAAGAAGGCGATCAAATTGATCGCCTTTCCTTTTATTTTGCTGAGGCATACCCGCTGAGGAAAATGGTATTTCAACTCCATTTTTACCAAGCTCAGTATTTAATCGCTTTCCATTCCATCAAAAGTACAAAGCGGCCCAAAGATTTTCAGCATTTGTCCAACACGATAATTAAATCTTAGGGAACTGTCTCCAAATTATTTAGAAAAACCACTGGGTTCTGGATTTCAAAGCGCGTTCGTCCTTTTGGCAAAAATTGCTAAAATGATTTTCTCTATGCCTGCTTGATTTTCGTACCGTAAGCTACTTCCACGGTTAATCCACTCTTTCTGGTGTCCTGTACTCATATTGACTACATTGGAATGGCTAGATTTCCATTAGGAATTAATGATCTCTTTAATTATCAAAAGTCAATAAGTGTGTATACAATTTGGATTTTTGAAAACCTTACCCGTGTGGCCTTGTCCGGTGATTCACATTGCCAACCTTGAATAGGTTTCAATGCCAAAATTCAGCAAATTCCTCCGGCGAAATTTGAAAGAGGAACCTTGAAGGCCAGTCCAATCGCAAAGGCCTGCTGCACCGAAATAGCCTAAGAAAGAGTGACAGGAATTCAATAAATTGCTTGCTTACGCCCACAAAGAGACGATAAACAAAACCACTTTAGTAAAAGAATAAACCAAACTCATTCAATGAAGGGCTGGTCTTCGCGCTTATTGAGATATTCTAAAGCCCTTTAATACCCTTACCTATTAAAAATCTTCTACGAAAGTAGAAGAGGAATTGCGTAAAGAATGGATGGTATGACCTGATAAGCTAATTCTATTTGCTTGTTTTGACAATAGCATCATTAAAAAAGTTTTTTTTTTTTTTTTTCTGGGGTGGAAAAATTTTTTTTTCCCCCCCCATGAAATACTCGTCGAATTTTTTGGGTTTTAAAATAGGATTAATACCTAGCCATCGAATGCCCAATGCCAAGTGAGTTTGAAAGTCTTTTATACCAGCTTGATCCAAAACCTTTCCCCAATCGACTCTCGAAAAAGCCCTGAGAACGGAAAAGTGGCCATCATTTTGTACCATTGGTGACTTACTAAAATAGCTTTAGTAAGAAAGTAATTTTGATACTATGGTAAGCTATGGGATTTCGATGCAAATCATTGATCACTTATACCTAGGTTAGATTTGTGATTTTAATCCCTCAAAAGCTGAACAAGCTCCGAATCAGTGAAAATGATGGGAAATAAGGTACAAGTACCAAACGTCGGGACTTTGTTCACCAGAAATTCCGGTGAGAAGATATTTTGGAAAACTGTCAAAGTTACATTTCTTAGATCGACAAAGCCTCATTTTTAGCCAACTCAATGATTATTCGGATTTGCATTTCGATACCTTCAAAATAGACATTTCTTGCCTGCATTTCTAGCCCAATTTATTGCAATCACCCGCATCATATCTCCACCTCCCACAAACCAATAATCTGCGATACGATTATTTTCCTGAGATGTGCGTTAAAGATCTGCTTGAGCCCTCCAGTGGTCACCTGGATTTCCACCTAGCCATTTGATTGATGTTTTTAGTTCTTGAGTTGTTGTGCCAGCTCATCCCCGAGCCACTCTAGGTTCATCCATTAATTCCTTTTCAAAACTCCGTTTGAGAAAACTTATCAATCATTTCTCAGGTGAAAGCGTTTCTAAAGTAAGTCCCGGCCAAATCTAAAGCAAGGATATCACCTGAAAATCTCAGGATCGCCAAAAATCGATGGGCAATACAAAAAGAATTGTGGCTGAAGACATCGTGCCAAATTTCTTGAGTACATCCAGCGCATTGTTTATTAAGCATCAACTGGGATTCCAAAAAGCTTCTTGGACTTTTCTGCAAAATTTGTTTCCCCCGGGTGAATGGCCGAGTTTGTAATTTTTTGACAAATTTGAATTTCTCCTTCAAAAAACATCTTTCAACGACCCAATGCGCCTGATCAAGAGTGCAGGGACATATTTACCAGTTGCTCTCAAATCCAAATCACCGATTCCCAAAGCCATAATCCCTTCTCCCTCTCGGATGACTTGACTCAAGTAGATTTAATTTTTAAGCCCTTTATCGAATTCATCACCAAGGCAGGCTGCCGCGCATCAGCAAATAGTGAATTGCCAAAAGATTATCTTCAATGTATTCTTTTTAAAGTGAATCTTGCCACAGCTTTCCACAGCGTCTACCAAACCACTTTTGCATCTAGCTCGGCATGAAGAATTCTTATCCAAGGCTTCAAGCCCGTAACGCGGTCATAACAACCCATAAAAATGGATACCAATACCCGCGTCCACCCGAATCAAGAAAGACCAAGCATACGCATCAGCTCCAACTCAAACCCCGGGAGCTACCATACCTGTACAAAAACCAAAATCAAATTGGGAATCTGGTTAGGAGGTTACGTTCAGAATTGTCCAAACATCTCGTACCGCTTCTTTACAAAGCTTAGGAGCCGCAAAATTCTAAAAACTTCCATTCTTGCTTTGGTTCTGGACAAGGCTCTAAGTTTCCGATTTTGGGAAAAATGAATAATCCTCATGAGTCTTTTTCAAAGTCTGTAAGGACACTATGAGCGCGCCGAAATTGCCGGACTTTTATACAGAAAATTTAGCTTTCTTGCCTCATTGTTTTGGAGTTGATGAAGCTCCTTGCATAAAACATCGCAATGGTAATTGTTTTGGATGGGGCACCTGGATTAGCCAAATCCTATGCTGAGTATGCTCGAATTCATTAGATCAAGTAATGAATATTTCTTAAATTGTGGGAACACAGTTACACCTTTGCCACGATTAAGGTTATTCAACTCATTTAATCTATACTATGGTCACACACGCTCCTTCAATCAAGTCTACGGAATCCTTTTTCAATTTTCTTGATGCCTGTTTTCTTTTCGCCTTGGCGCTGACGCCAACCTGAAATGAACCAGATTACTTTGGTATTCCTCTCATTCATCTTTTTCTATATCCTTCGAGCAATGGCTATAATAGCTATTTTGACAAAGATGAAGAGAGCATTGCGGTTTTAAAAAACCCACCAAAAGTCACCAAGAATCTTTATTGTTCTCTTCACTAGTTTTTTCCTTAATCGCCATTGGGTTGGCCGGGGAATGATCAATTTAGCTTTGCTTTCTATGAGTGATTTACGGATTAGTGAGCCATGGCATATTCTACCCCAGCATTCGGACAAAAAATACCCTGTTGGTTGAGGTGGGCCTGAATTGCTGGATTCTTTTCAAGGCATAATTTTACTTTTGCCATGATCTATGCAGGTTTATGCAAAACCATAGGCTGGGATGTGTGCTTCAAGCCTCATATTTCTAATCCCCGGCTTTGCTTAAACATAGTTCTGAATGCTGTGGGGGAATTATCCCCTCACTCAAGTCTATCAGCATGGGGAGGAATTCACGTCGTGGTGATCGGACCTTAAGTTTAGTTTACTAGGAATCAAAGGGACTTTTTTCCATTTTCAGCATTGGTATTTGCGCTTTCTGGAGCTGCTTTTATAGGGTTTGCTTTTTTAAGCAGAAATTCCAGGTGGAATATTTGTTGGGTATATTTAGGTGCGATAGGCACCAATTTTTTACCTATTCTTTTTGATTTGGTTCAGTTTCATCCGAACCAATCCTGTCAAGTATGCAAACTACTCTTGGGGCAATGGGAATGAATACGATTTCCGCAATAAGCCTGAAACGCCTTTTTCATCTATGTACTTCTTAGAAAATACTTTCCAAATCTTGCAGGTATTTGGCTATTAAAAGGCTGCCCATGCGTGTTTTTAATTAATTTTTCCGAAGCCACAAAGGATATGTTGGATCAGGGTTCCTGGGCAAAGGTGAAGAAAAGGGCTGAGCCAAAAAAGTAGCTTGAACGTGTCTGGCTACTTTTAGCCGAGTCTCCCAAAAGGGATATCTCTCCACATTCTTCTCGTCAGTCTTGTTCTATTTCTGGTTCTTGTTTTATTCGTTAAATTTGTTTCTGCTGCAATTTACCTGCCTGGTAATAGCCATAGCATTCCATATGCACAAAGTGGAGTAATCAGTCCCTGCCGGAATCTCCCGCCATTCAGAATATGATTTTCTTACTGGTTTTTGGTTCAAAAATTAATCTCATTTTGAGAACCTCAGGCTTCTCAAAAAGAAACTCGACTAGTGGTGAATAATTTCCTTTCTAATGTGGGTTTTTCCATAGAACAGCTTCCTCCATCTCCGGGATCGATCCATTAAGTCCGCAATTGATTCTCTACTACGAGGTAACAGAGGTTTGCTTTCCCATTCTTCATCGCATGATCCACAATAGCCTCCTGAAAAAATTGTGAAAGGGCTACTGCTTTTCGATCAATAGTTTGCCTTGATATGGTATGACACCAATATATGGAACTTCTTTTTTTGATAAAATTCTCGGGCAGACTTTATTCGAGCTTGGATTCGCTTCCCAAATGCTCCTATTGATTTTTAGCATGCAGTTCGCTTCCATCAGGGAAAGCTGGGACAATAAATTGATATTAGAAGATCAATTTGCTCCAACTTGAATCCCCGCGTAGATTTCAGCCCCTTTTTCAGCAGGGCTTTATGCACTAAAAAATCATCAAAAATGTAGCCGGACTAAGACCAAATCCCCCAGATCTAAAGGGACTTTGTGGTTTGCCTGCCTTTAGTATCTGTAAAGGTGACTCGAATCAATCTGAGGCAATTTCATTCACCTCAGGAAATAAAGCCTTCTCTTTTTTAGAAACCTTTAACTTCATCGAAATCTATTCACACACACACGGGTTGAAATGATAGGTTTCTTTTCAATCAATAAAACCTGTTTCCCTTCTTTCGCAAGCAAAATTTGTAGCTATCAACCCAGCTAATCCTCCCGATAACTACATTTTTCAAAACTTCTTAAACACAGATTGCCTTAATTTGAGAATAAACCGTTTATAAAAAATGAAGGTTTCAAAATTACCCTTTATTGAAATAGCTGTTTAATTATTCAAATAATAATAAAGTATTTATGGAAAAAATTTCCATACCCAAAATTAATCAGAGGAGTGCTTTAGTCTCGGAACTGTTTTGGAATCTTACTTTATTCTGAATGCTTTTGCACAAAAAAAGAATAAAAAAGATTCTAAAAAATGCTCCAGCAGTGTTTGCACCCAGTAAAACACCTGCTTAAGACTACAGGTCCTAAGCCCTACAAAGAGGTCATTACTAAAAATTGCCAAATCTAAGGACGGCATTTTAAGTGGCACGAAATAGAAGGGAAATTTTATTATGAATTTCCTGAATTCCCTGCTAGGAAAGAGATATTGCTAATGGTAACAACATTCGCTAAGACTTGCAGATGGCTTGGGCTATGGTGGAGAACGACAAAAATACAATGATTGCTTCGTGGGAGAAAAAACAATGACGACATTTCTTTTGAAAGTCAGTTTCAGTGAACAATTATGCAAGCAGGACTCTTTCTGCCATAGCGATAGCGGTTTAAAAACTGCAAACCTTGAGCCGATTCTTCAAAAATTGATATCAAGTCAAATGGAACTGACTCTACAGGCATTGTCAATCGATGCTACGGACTTGTTCAGCAAAGACGTAACAAGCTATTGGTCTTTCCAGGAATCGTCGAACTCAATATAAGTGACCCGATTAGACAATGATCGATCCTCATCTCGCATTATAAACACGTACCGATCAATATTGAAGCTAGGTACGTTAATGACCTATTTGCAAGTGAGCCTCCTTCAAATAGCTCAACGGGTTTGATCCACCTTGAGCATGAACTCTTCTATGCTTTTTCTTCCAAAAAGGCCTATGAAAACAGCGGTCTTGCTGATCAGCGAGTGGGCTGTTCAGCGATCAATTGTTGTTATGGTTCTTTGATCGCAGAAAGCAGCTTTCTCGAACTTAGCCTTTGGACAGATGGAGACTAGAGGTGAAGGATTTTTTGAGGATATGGAGAAATCAGCGTGGAGAATTAGTTAGAACCCAAAGAAGCAGATCGTGTATTACAATCGACCCCGCTACTCCAAAAACAATGGATCCCTCATTTAATGCAGTGTAAAATGATGGGGCCAAGTAGCCTTTGAAGCAGCTGGATTTTAGAACGCAATCATCGCTAAAGAAGCTCCGACAAAAGAAGAAGATCCTACTGGAGCCCAGAAAGATGCTCGTTATTCAGAATCAGATATTTCGCTCTGATATCCAGGATGCTTTATGGACACCATCGTTTTCTGATCCGAGATCAGGAGAGATTTTGGAAAACTGATATTGGATGTAATCATAAATGTAATGAACCTTTCAAGAAAACTGGTACTTTCCAGACTGCGGCGATTTAACCCAGATGCAAGAGGAGTATAATTTTTTGATGATTGAAGTAAATTGGGTGTATTAATCAGATTTTGTATCCTCTCATGAAGTGGGTCATCACTGGCCTTCCTCATAATTTTGCTCATCCCAAGCTTATCCAGTAGAGGAAGTTTCGTGATGCAGCAATTTACAAGAAATGGAACAGCACCTTCCATTATGGCTATGCACGATATCAATTATGGTCCTCAGCAGAAAGACAAAGGAGTAAGCCTAATGCCTAATGTCGGTCTTACGATAAGTATGCGGTAATGGGGGGGCTATAGACCAATCCAGAAGCAAAAAACACCAGAAGCAGAACAAGGCTGTTTTTGGACAAGTGGATCTTAGAAAAAAGCAGGGTGACCCTGTTATACCGTTATGGGCTCCGTCAAGGAAATAGCTACGGACCCCTACTACCACAAAAGTGAAGATTTGGGAGATAATGTTCAATGCTTGCCTCGGTTATGGTATCAAGAATCTAAAGCGAATCATGCCAAACTGATGGAGTGGACCAAAGAAGTCGAGATAGCCATTACAAAGATTTCTCGACTTGGAAGAAATGTACGGACAGGTGATTACTCAATTCAAACCCGATAACATGGGTCATGTTGAGAACCAATGTGGGGGAAGTCGCTGAAGTCTTCCGTGCTTCTGGACAGATTTCTGTAATATCCACACTTCAAAAGAAACGTCGAAAAAATCAGCCGTAGGACTTTCTTGAATAAGAATCTATTCGCTTACACCTGAATGGATGATGGATGGAAGCAATCTTTCACGAATGGAGATTTTGGCTCATTGGAAGCGAATTAGAGAGTGCAGGTTAATACACTTACGGAATCTTGGAATTGGGGCAGACTAGAAGATGATCGAAAACGAAGCTCTAAATGGGCAACGAATTGCTTTACAAATGACCGAGCTTTTCGATGATTAGAGAAAAGAATCTGGACAGAACCTAAGTGCTGGTAAGGGACAATATGATGTTTCACCGTAGATCACTTCAAAAAAGCTCATTATTGAGCGCTTGGAGTCTTATGTTGACGGAGAAGAACCCAACTTTCCAGCTGCATTCAGAAGATTTGTTGGTCCTCAAATCAACGATTTCTCAGTCTGACATATAGGCACCAATGGCGAGAGGGTGAATGAAACAGCTTTTTCAGGCTTCAATCAGATCTGCAATTTCTAGAACTTATCCGACCGTATGTCGAAGCTTCATTTGGAAGACGCTTTAGAGCGGGTCAATTCTATTTTAGATCCAAAAATAATTGAACAGATTTGTGAAATCTGTAGGGTGTCTTTTAGGCACCCCTTTTTTGTGGCAATCATTTTTTTCACTATTTTATGTTAAACTTTCTCCATGAATTACCGGCCCTTTCTTATACTCAAAAAGTCACCAAAACTTCGAATCACCGGATTTGTAGATTAGGATCATGTGAATTATCTAAGCAAGCAAAGTAGCCTTGGCGACAGTGATTTGGAAGAAAGGTTTAAACAGTCCATTTGATCGGGTAACATCTACCGTACGACTTCCAAGGACTTTTTCTCGATCAGGATTTAGTACAACAAAAGTACTTGGACGATTGTAGCGGAGTACTAATATGCCACTCTGTTCACATGAAGAAGTAGTCATTAATCACGAGCATGTCATTTTCAAATGTGGTTGAAAAAATGTGGGGAAACAACTTGCTTGAGACGCTATCGCCCTTCCTAAAATCAGCTATACCAAAAGGCTTCAAAAAGCAAGAATGAGTCTATTGATTCCAAGAGCACCTGTAACTAAGTGTAGTTAACAATCAACAGGCTCTGGAGATTTCCGCTTAACTGGAGAGAGGAATTCAGAAGGCCAAATTTACACCAGGAGGCAGGCATCATCTTAGAGAACGATTAATATCTATCCTCCATCATCCATCATCATTTCGATTATTTCCCCTCCGAATTGAATTCTTTCGTCATGGTAGCCACAAAATAGGATGAGGATGACATAAGCTACGCCGCAAAGAATTAAATCTATCACCAAACTGCTCATTATAAAAATTTTAGGAAAATATACTAGAGTTACTCCTTTTTAAATCAATGGGATTAACGAAATTGGTTTTGCTTTTCTATACTTTTATGATTGCACTTAGACTTGCTTTAAATCCCACGGATAGGTGGGATTATTTTGCCCATTGAAAAAAATAGATGATCAATGATAGTAAAGACTAAAAAATATAAGTTTAGAGTCGGCACCTTATATCAAAATGGGAATTGAATTAGCATCAGATCAAGGAGCAATGGGTGGGTAATTTCCCAATTGCACTTTCAATTTGCTTAGGATACTTTTTGGATTCCTTCCATTTGGTGGTTTATAGGGGCTTTAATCGCATACGCGTTTGTATATTTTGTTTTGGGCATTCAATTTACTTGGGGTTACCAGAAATGGCAGCAGAATAAAGGTAATTTTGAAAAAAATCGCTTATGAGATCGTAGCCGTCAGATTTTGATTTGAAGATCAACACAAACAAGGAATGCCATCCAGTGGAGCATGATCAAAAAAGGCAAGAGGTACCAAAAGATGCTGTATGTAGCTTTATTTATCAAAAGCTCAATTTATTTCACCCCCATTTAGAATTTTCAACTCAGAAAATGAACGGAAAATTCCTCGAGACGATCCTAAACGGAAAGAATTTTATTAAAATAAAAAAAGAGGCTGCAAATCGAAAGATCTGCAGCTGCTTAAATTTTTTTATCTATCAGATTACATTGGAGGAAGAATTCACAGTGTTCGATCACGTGAACGACTTCCATTATCTGCATAATATTCTTGCAAAGCGGTGTTACAGTCGCATTGTTAATCATTTACTTTTTACCATCCTTCATTTGTATGACAGTTAAGTCACTGCCTTGTACAGTTTTTGCTTTTTGTCCGTTTTTCAAATCCGTTGAAAAGAATTTTTCAGCTACTACATGGTAAGTCAATACTGCTACCATTGTGCCTTATTTCTCTGGCTTTCAAAAGGGTTTTCAACTGTTTCCTGCTGGAAGTTTTGCAAAAAGCCTTTCATTTGTTGGAGGCAAAAATACTGAAAGGGCCATCACCTTTCAATACATCCACCAAATCGCCCTGCTTTAACAGCTGCAACCAGTGTAGAAAGAAAAATTCTGTTAGCTACTGCAAGATCTACATGTCAGCCGTTCAACTTCGTGAACTGGAATTGGTCTTTGGCAAAAAAGATGAAGCAATGAAATACACAATGCAATCATCATTTAAAACTTTGTGAATTTTTTCATGTTTAGTTCAATTATCTTCGTTTGGGTAGAAGTTTATTAAACATGCTTTTAAAGATTTTGTTTTTTCATTTCAATTGCTAAGCCTTACGAAAGTAACCTATATATGTGTTACAGCGGTCAATCAATCCCGCTAAAACGGAAAAAAACACATTAGTTAAATGAAGGCCGAATTCGTCGAGAGAACTCTAATCATGCAAATCAAACTACTCCCACAGTCGGGAAAAAACGGATCACCCAGCTTATTCAACCAGCTTTATCAAGGGAATTATGGAAGGTCGTTCTAGCACATTTTTTTACATCCGGTTTGAGCTCGAAGTTTCCATTTCCCGGACTTTGAAAAAAAAACACTTAAAATCCATCTCAGGAAAAACTGGGGGATTCAGAACAGAAAAAAAGAGAAAGGAGGGTGATTTAAATTTTTTAAAAAAAAAAAAATTTTTTCCAAAATTTTTTCCCTTCTTGACGGGAATAATAGTTTTCTGACCCTCCCTCCCCTTCCTTTTTTTGGGGGG
>Ga0163217_1117415_pt1 | contig 15904 bp, 7 predicted proteins | sample SynspAceP_FD_185933 | JGI IMG/M metagenome (GOLD analysis project Ga0163217, IMG submission 185933) | Saline lake microbial communities from Ace Lake in Antarctica - Synechococcus sp. Ace-P (PacBio error correction) | ecosystem: Environmental > Aquatic > Non-marine Saline and Alkaline > Saline ... | reverse complement strand
ACTCGCGCTAACATACACTTGCAAATAATTGCCTTCGCTCAACTACAACACCAACTATCCAAGCAGCACCATACAAATTAGCAAATGGGTCGAAGACACAAATACAGAGTGCCATCTTTAAGTTGGTTTTCAACTAAACTCGTTTTCAAAGCAGACACACTGCCTTGAAGCCAAGTTCATACAGACTTTCCGTTTAATCTGCATAGGGTGGCTAATGATTTGCCCAGATTATTGAATAAAACGCATAGCCAGTGTCATTAAAGTTCAAAGTGTTAACAGCATTGGAACCGTTTCAAGGCTAAGTCTCGCCAAACGCCCCTTTAAAGTGCCCTTTTCTCTGAAAGTAGCCACAACAGAAATGAGGATTTCTCCGGTCGATTCAGGATAAGTCCGTTTAAATACGGTTTTATGCTGTTGAGCTAAGCCATACCAGGCCGCTTACGAGCACATTCCAGTGGATTCCAACTTGGATCATTGGTAATCGAGACCCACCTGCATCCTAGTCCACCAAAACAAGCAAACAAAAAAATCATTTTATAAAGCGGCAGATCAAACGCTTTTGAATGTTCCATGACTGTTAATTAGCATCAACCGTTTGAGAGACTGTCTCAATCAAATCCCATTTTGCCTTTAAGCCAATGATCCACTTGTAAAGCCAACGCCTTACTCTTCTGTGTACTGATATCCGTTTTTTATTAATTGCTGTTCTAAGTTGCTGCTTACTGCAGCCTGAGTATGCAGTAATGCTAAAGCAACTACCACAGAGCGCATAACACTACTTTATGAATACCTCATTGTTCCAATACCCTATTTAAAAATTTAAAAACGCCGACTTTCACTCATTAATGTTTAGTCTGATTTTATACTACCACTAAAAAGTGTAACTTAACCAATTCCGGCGAATTATAACACCAGAGTACAAAGCGCATCTTAACGCGTTGTTTTGTAGCGGCCTTATTTTCATAAAAAAAACCCGCAAATCCTTTGGATTACAACGGGTTTGGTTGTTGGTCACACTAGAGTTAGACTAATCAAAGCATCCAGCTCCATTACTTTTGTCCATATTGCTTGCACGAAATCCTTCACAAGCGTTCTTGTGAATCGGAACAAGCGACACATTCCGCAATAGCACGAAGTGCGAATTCGAGCCCCCCAACAAAGGGACCCCCCAAAAAAAAAAAATCCGAAAAAAAAAACACCCGGGAGTAGCTGTCCATTTAAAGCCCCCCGTACTCCGGTCTCTGCCTTCAAACGCTCTTCACTCACTTGAAAACAGGAATTCCACTTGTATCAATTATCGAGCAAGTTTACAAAGAAGTCAATTCGGATAATGTTTTCTGTGATCGTCAAAAAACACCCTTTGTGACTGCCACGTTAGCACCTAATACCACGTAACCACCAACAAGTTTACCGGTTCATCTTCTGCCTCGACAACGTTCAGTAGCTGCGCTCCGATCCAACAATATTTCTTCTGTGCTGATCGTTGTACTTACCCTTTTTGATAATTACGGAAACTCGCTTATAGCTCAAGCACATAAACGACTCTACGTCTGCTTGTTTCCTAGTCGCAATCCGGTTCGGCCCGGCGTGAAAGGAACCGTGATGCGGTAACCCGCGCTTTCGCCGCTTTTTCAATACCTACAGACCTTGCTAATACGATCAAATCAGGCAGAGACACTGCGTGTTAGAACCATCGATTGAACTCAACCTTGACGCGTCAAGTAACTCAAAAAACACTCGCCAAACAGCTCTGGCTGATTCACCTCCCCAATCCTTTTGGCCGCAAGACGATAGACGTGCACCATTTGCCCACCGCGATAGCAGAACCACGGTTAAGTGGAAGCGGATGCCCCACCGTCACTCCCGATACCAACTGAGAGACAGACAAACCAGAATTCGCAAGCTTCTCTTTAAGAACCGCATATCTTGTTCCCGTCACCCAATTCATGTATGTTGCGGGAATCGGACTTGCCCAAATTAGTTCTTCTGAGGAACTAAAGCCCTAGATACGAGAGACCGCCCGCATGTCACGATGAGTCCCAACTTTATACCAAGCAGAAGCAAAAAGCGTCTGCTTAATGTTTCTGGTTTCTATAAAACGCTTGAGATTGGTGCATAAATTGGATCGTCTTTCGATGCTAAATTCCGACGTAAACATTCATGGGCATGTCGTTCCGTGCATCATGAGCATCTGTGGACACTGTTTAGATCCAGCAGTGCCTTTGCGCCCACTGCCAGCACCCGCGGGCTCTTAGTTACGTTCCACTCGTAGTCAAATAGGTTACAAAGAAACCGTTACTCCCATTTTAATTGTGGGTTTTCGTCCAAGCACCTTTCAAGAACCACTACTAAAGTATCAACACCATTACCCGCCTTGAGATTGTTCCAGCCAAACCCTTGTTCAGTTAAGCCGATGCTGCTGGGTCAATTACCCCACTTGACCGCATCACCGGCCAACCGTGGCCTTGCCGAATGCCCTGTGACCACCTGCAATTAAAGCAAACGTTTCTTCGTCGTCATGCCATCTGGCGAAACGTATCACGAATATCACGAGCAGACGCCAAACGTATCTTGGTTTGCCATTCTGGGCCCTTCTGGTGTAACGTGTAGATCAAGCCATTTGTACGGCGCCAAAGATTTTCTAATCACGATCACCGGAGTAACGCTATTCTTACCGCCACTCTCTTCTAACCAAACGCACCTTCTGACCCCAATAGAATATCTTCTCTGGTGCCCACACATCAACTCGGGCCCACCGGCACAAAAACCAAAAGTTTTTAACCCATCGATTCAAGAGCGCACATACCAGCAAGAATCATTAAATCAAAAGCCCAGATATTTTACGCCTATATTTTTTGCTTAATTGGCCAAAGCAGACGACGCGCTTCAAATTACTTATCTGCCAGCTATTTAGTGTTGCAAAAACTTGTTTCCTGATGTCGGCTCCACACGCCCATCGCGGTTACGATAATTACCGGCCTATGCCAAAGCCATCACGAATAAAAAACGTCCATAATGCCATATATCTGCTGGCCACCATTTGTGAAATCCGTCATTTAGCGTATTGAAGATCTGCTGGATAGCGTTTAAAATCCCTCTGAAGACTTTTAAACCTTCCGCGTAATCAAAATCCTTCACCCATTGGATTAGTTAAGCTGAATGTTGAGAAGACATTTAAATTCAACGATTTGGCAACCAGTCTTTGTAGCAGTTACCACGTCCTGCAGACGACTAGAATCAGCTGGCTCCATGGTTAAAGGATATCTTCTCTCCTACTTGTGACTGAGAACACTTATTCTTGAGGACTTATTAGTGATAGACTAACAAATACATAGTAACAATAAATAAAAACTAAAGAGCACCATAGGCAAACATATCACTCACGCTAATGCCTCTTCATGATGCCACTCAAGGCAGGAAGTAAAAACCGGGTCGTCGCCTAAAATTTCAGAGCTCCGCCAATCCAGTCAAGATTGTGTTAAAGCGCATAAAAACATAACTGAAATTATTCGTTCATATCGCCTCAAATAACCTTGATAAAAAATTTGGCTTTAACGATTGTTCATTAGTTTGCTTATAAACCTAAGTAAAGCTATTTTGCTTATTCATTCATGGAGAAGACATGACGCAATAGATTATCCATTAATGAAGTACCCAAAAAGGGGTAAAAAAAAAAAAAAAATTAAACGCCGAGGTTTATTACCCACAAATGCGTTTATTCTACTGGATTTACCCTCTTTACCGCTTACTATTGGGCTGGCGGAACATTAGGCTACAGCTCTTTTTCTTTTCTGACTTACTATTTAGGTCGCAACTTGCTGCTCAGGCACTTAACGCTCTTGTTGGCTCTTTATCGCTTATAAAGTGGTCTAAAACGCCGTTACTCATGGTGACGTTTTTTGCTTCGGTAGAAGATTGCAGTAAAACTGTCAGACTTTATTCTTGGTTTCACTTCAAATGGCTGGTATGCATGTGAACGGCGGCACACTTGCCATTGCTTATCTGGTCAAGTAACCATTACCCTCCAGACGCTTGGCAAAACGCCCCTAATGTTTTATTCGCATGCGTTCTGTATTGACGCCATGATGCTTTCGCGGTTGACATTTTACTGTCGCGGGTAGCGGTTCCGCCAGCTTATTTTTATCTGCTTGATCAGCTCTTTTACACTGGGTTAGTCGTTGTAGCGTGTGTCTGTTTTATTCGGTATGACGACTCAAAGTTTATAGTTTCACTGCCGCCAGTACCATTGTCTATTGAACGTTTGCAGCGTGGCCACCTCAAGCAACCAACTGCAGCCATTTGCTAAGAGTGGCAAAATTCGCAATATGGGAAACCATGCCGAGCATTCTTCATTTCCGGTTTAATGCATTAATGGTATAAACCGGCGCTCTTGCACCATTAATCTCACAACAAGCGACATTGTGATTGTCATGCTCGCGCAAAGGTTTTTCGTGCTAGCTGTACTTATGTTGAGTTTCGAATATTTGGACAACTCAAACAATACAATTATAATTTCGCTGTTCTGGGCTGTAACCTCTTACGTACTGACAAAGTCGAACCATTACTCATTGAATCGCCCGCCACGGGACGACAATGGCTGTCTTTGGATGTCTATAACTTCTTGATTCCTTTTCTAGTTTTGCTTGGGACCTTTATTCCACCCTCGTTTGGTTGGATCATGGCCGTATTTCTGCTGCGCCATAAAAGGCCCAATATCCATTATGCAAACGCTCAGTTACCAGATTTAAACTGGATTGGACTTGGGTCTTACGCATGCTTCCGCTGCCAGCTTATGTCTCTTTCCTATCATGCCGGCTATCGTTGGCGTTTTGATGGCTATGGTGTCATACGGTATTTTATCTTTTCTGGGCTTTTCGCAAAACAGCCAAAGCGCCTAGACGCTCAGTTGAGTATTTGTTGCGGCAGACATCCCCGCTTACCAGAGGCTAGAAAGCATCTAACCTTTCGAGGCAGATTAACCGGAGGCCAACGTATATTGTGCGTTGCCTGTATGTCGCTGAAACGATTCTATTCAAGCTTGGATCACGGTGCGAGCTGTTTTTATTACAGAATAAAAATTCATTGTCGTACCAACAAAAACCTCTGTCTACTCGTTCAAAAAGCGTAACTAACGTCGCCAGGATGGCTCATTTTGACTGGCCAGAGTTTATTCAAGTACATTCCCAACAGCGATTTAGAACTGCCAAATAACCATCCAAACTTTCCTCTATTAGAACAGCAACTTATAGCTCCTGAAATCATGTCTTTGGTAACCGAGGTCATCAGTAACGCGCATAGGCGCAGATAACTTACTTAGGTAAATCGGCTTAACTATTCAATTTAACAAAAATCTACATCTAATGAGCTTGATTTCAAAGCACACTGAGTTGATTCATTACGTGCTGGGGATCATGTAGCATTAGTGATACGAATCCTTTCTGCCACTTTCTCGGTAAGAATCAGTCCATCCGATCTCAAAATATCAATCTTTCAGTTGCATCTCACCGCTGCACAATTGAACCATGAGTACACATTTAGCAGTTATTACTATACACGAGAGACATTGACTGGCCGTTCTGACTTACGAAAAAGACCTTTTGCGTATGCCCGTCACTGACTAGACACCACAGACTCTATGACGAACTTATATCTATCTGCAGATTCTTGCCTACAAAAAACAGTTATTCCTCCCACTGCTAGCATTATGCATCGGGTAAGCGCAAGACGAAGAGACGAAACAGGTTTTAGACAATGCCTAGCCATAATAATTTGCCAAAGAGCAAGCTCGTCAAGCATTGCAACAGTCAAACATCAGCATCAAACGTATATTTTTCTATAACAGTTTAGGTGCCATTGTCCGCTTAGACGGCTATCCCAAACCGCGGTTATATCGGGACTTGTTGCAAAACAACATGTAGGGAATTTGTAGTTTTGCACGCCGAACGACATCCACACTGGAAATGAAGCCACTCTAACCAATTTCAACCACTTATTGGGACACCAACAACAAACCAGATGCAATGGCATTCACAGAACACATTAACGTATCGCCTAAACAGAATTGAAACAACGTCTAGGCTCATTCTATTACAAGATTCTTTTTACGCTCAACTTACAAAACGCCCTTACTGGATTAACAGATACTTGTTTCACCATCACGAATTGAAGAAACAAGCCAAACACGCCTTGCCAGGACCCAACGATTGAGTTTTATATGCAATTATTAAACGCCCGTACGTCAAAAAATGACTTCATTCACCCAATCTAAGCAGTGCACATTCTGAAAATACGCGCCAGTGTAGCTATAACAATCACAAAACACGAGCGAGCTTTAGCCGTCTGACTAATGAATGAATTTTGACGGCAGAAGGAAAAATCTTTCGCCTGCGCCCCTCTTAACCCACACTATCTCATACTCGGAACGCGCTGCGTTAACGGCGGCCGTGAACCGGAGTGAATCAAGCGGCACCTTATTCGAAGTATCGAGCGCTGGCAGCAATCGCAAACGATGCTGAATAAGCAGAACATTCGCAAAGCGCGCCCTATCCACCATAGAATATTGGTTTCAAAACGCGTACTAAACATTCGAACCCCATGCCGATACGACAATCCAACTTGATTGGTGTTCGGTACTTTTATGTGCATTACGAGACGAGCTAAAGAGATAAAATTAGACACACAAGTCGTCGCCTTCCCACAAATGGCATGCTTGTCCTACCCCAAATGGCTTAGCAACTGATGGAGAGCCTTAAAAATAGGCGCCGATGTTGTAGTGGATTCCACACTTTGAATACACACGTGAATTGGGTGAAAAGTCCGTCCAAATGATCTTGGAAATTGGCGATAAAAATGTCGGCCTAGTTGATGTACATTGTACAAATCGATGATCGAATTCTTCGTTTTTTTAGAGTTTCTCGCTGTGAAGCACTGTTTCACGATATGGGACACGCCGCACTGCAAGCCAACACAACCGCCATGCATTCTTACTGATAACGCTCATTGCTTCCGAAAAAAAACTGTTCCGTTTATTAAAAAATTCAGGCATTAACTTTATTTCCTTGCCCAACCGATAGCATTCACTTACAAAGGCATTTGATACTTACCCAAAACGTCGTGGCGTTTACTCTGAGTTAAAGAATTACGCAGAGCCCCTAATATTCAACGTCTGTTTAGGTCAAGATTTTCTATCTTCGATCACTGGTACTCACTATGGCATATGGGAAAAACTATCTGCGCACCTTAGATTTTGCAATTGCAATCTGCCAAATGATGGGGCTATCAAGATGACGCCAAAGCGTTAGACATGTAGCCTAACATTACAGACATACAGTGCTAAACAATGTGTGCCATTAACAGAGCCTATGTTTATAGAAATCGTAATCCTGCGAATTTCATCTTTACTGGAAGGACACGACGCACTACAGTGTTGTACGTCGGCGCCAAAGGTGACGTTATGCTGTCAGTACGTTCATGGCGAACATCATCATGGCAACCGACAACCTCGCACGTTATGACTAACCTTGATTACACATGTGCCCGAATGGTAAATAAGCCAAAAACAACTTATCCCAATCATAATCAAAGATGCTTCAAAAGGGAATACGGCTGTATAAATAGGTGATCAGGATATGAGCTTTTCGACTCCTTTTCATACACAGGGGCAAAAAACACCCTAAATTTAAAGACTGTTAATACCTTAAAAAAAATACAAAGTATTTAAAAACTCTCTATTTCAATGAAATAAAAAACCGCACTTAATATTAACATGATCAAATATTTTGCGTAATAAAACATCCTTTCCTAAAAAACGTACTTAACCTTACAAAAATACGAACAAAGACTGTGTAGCGTATCCACTATTCGAATCAAATGATTGCACCGATCATCTTTCTCTCCGTTCATTTCAATCGCTTTATTTGCCCTTCTATTGTTATGAGCGGCATACAAAAAGTGCAATGAAAGTACAAGCTTGAGCATTATTTTGAAGCCATCTCAGAACTTCTTAATGCCGATAGAAATAATTCTATCAGCTACACTAGCGCAAGAAAAAAATGCTCATGGAGAAGAACGTTGTAAAGTAATGAAACACTTTAGAGAAAAGCCCAACAAGTGTTTGATTCGTCCAGCTCTACAGGAAATTTCTTCAGAAATGAACCCAAAAGAGCTCCTAAGCGCCATTCGAATCCTTTGATCGCTTACAGTGAATGATTACTGCAAGTGAAGTACTCTGACTCGTCCAAAAAATGGCATCAGTTTCTAAAAGCGTTAACAGTATTGGATTAAAAAAATTCCAACTATCAGACATATATTAGATGAAGCAGGAGAAAACCTTCAGGGGATCATACAAGAAGATAAAAGACAGCCTGACCTCACGTCTGAACTTCCAACATATATTAGAAGCGATGTCTGAAGTGTTTTAAATGCAGACAGAGATATTTATCAAGCACCGATTGGCCACAAAAATCATTCACCGTGACGGGATCTCGAAGAAAAACAAAGAAATCTTCAAAATAATACAGCGCAATTCACTATATAGATTTCATAATTTATCGTAGCCTTCTAAACAATCCGGACTTGACTAAGGATATGCAAACTTCGATTTACTATTTGAATGAAATGGCTCCAAGAAAGCCTTAAAACAATCTTAACTCATCTTGCCGCCACAAAAACCACGCAAAAAACTACCCACAAGAATTTATCATGCTGACCAAAAATTTCACAGAATAAGAGAGAATCTTGATATTGCTGGAGAATCCGTAAGAAACCCATTTCTCGTCTAATGGAATCCAAACTGAAAACAGGCCATCGCACTCACTCAAGAAATAGCAATGGCATTATATTATCGCTTTGTGAATGCACTATTTTTTTTGGTTATTCATCCTTTAAAATCAACGCGAAATGTTGAAGTATGGTCTTCTTAGAATCCGTGAAAATCCGCAGAAGTGATGGCAGAATCTAACGCAGCGAATACTCTAGTACAAAAAGATGAACTGGGAAGACTCGCCAAAGAATTTGACAATTTTGTAGAACAACACGTAAAATCATACAATAACATAAATCACCCAATCAAACGCATTAGAGGCACATGACAACAGACTTAAAAAGCGCCTCAGAAGACACCAATAATATCACTCTATGCTTTAGTGAATGCACTCAGCATCTATGATTCCGCACGAGCATGAAAGAATTCCTCCAATTCAAAAAATAGCGAAAGTAGCAACAGACACAGCAACAAGAGGCCAAAACATCCACCAAACTGACACGAGCAAGTATTCAAGCTGAAATACATCAACATAAAGCCATTTCAAGTTTGATTAAACGATATTGGAAGAGTCACCAAGCCAGAGCAGCCGACTTAGAAGAAAAGTTCAAAAAGCCATCAGCTCAGTATTAGAAGTTATAGAATTAGCTGAGCAAACCAATTTGCTTGCGCTAAATGCTTGCCCCATTTTTGAAAACGCTAGAGCAGGAGAGCTATCGGCCCGCGGATCGCAGTTGTTGCCAGTATGAATCAGACACTTGATGCCACTCGAACTCAAAAGCAGCAACAGATGAACATTGAAACCACATTTGTGCGTTTGAAAATTAATGTCAAGAGTCTTCAACCGACACAAAAACAGTCGAAAGAATGACAGAACAATACCGCTCGAATTTCGGCGATAGTGTGATTCATATTTTTGATTCACTGAATAAGTTCTTCGGAAAAGTACCAGAATTAATGCATCACAACCGCACAGCGACTCATTGAACAGCCTCTTCTTGCCCATGATATTAATCAAAATTTAGGGCTACTAAAAGAACAAACGGATGGAATTAAAAACTGTATCCAGTGTCATTAATAATCAACCACACAAAAACCGAACTTATAAAACCCTAAACAAAGAGGTTGGACGTTTTTAAAGTTAGTAACACGTTAAGCTAAAACAACGCCGAGTAAAACAACTACCGACTCCGCGTTGTAATCACGATGATGATAGAAAAAATAGAGCTAGAAGTTTACTATCCAAACAGTGTTACGCAAAAATTCACTATTCATGATCTAAGTTTAGCTATAAGTAGACCAAACTTGCGGTTTTCCATTCGAAAAACGCCATGACAACATTTTCAAAGGCGATCTTTAAAATAAATCTCATAGCTGATTTTTCTACATTAACCAATATGTTGGTGTACAAGAGCACATTTGGCAGTTAACCAAAAGGCTCGTATCAATTACTCTGCTCTGTTTCAAATACCATCAACCGCCGCACGTTTGGATGGGAGCCTGGACAGCATCTCATGTACAAAGCCCACTTTTCCACCAATTCCCACGACTGATATTCAACGAACAACCATCAGACTGTCATTTGGTTAAATCGTCCCTAGTCACACACACGCTGTTGTGGCTTCATGCAGCCTTAAATTGCAAGGAAATATATCGGCGGTTGAAAAGAATTCGTCTTTCGATTCGCGCTGAAAAACCGTTCTTGCGCCAACGTCCTGGAAGTTTCACCTTCCCAAAACAAGAATTTTTCATACCAAATACTTTCGCAACTGAGCAATACGCTGGACCCATTTTACCACGTACCCCCAAATACCCATACTAGACCCATTCAACACCGACTAGACCTAAAGTACCCAGCATGTTCCATAAGTCCCTTGAAAAAATATTCAGGCGTAGCATGAATGTGCCGACTCGCAGCCATGATCAGCCGCCCAGCATAATTCAGGGAAGGGGGCAACAGGAGAACCAAACGCCCTCCGACACGCAACACCCATATTGGTGGCAAAGTTGGCACCAATATGATTACTGACCTTTCCTGTTGACTAATCAGCTTAAGTTAGGCAAATCGGCAAGTTTAATCCTCAGTATTACCGTGCGTTCACGGATCAAAACAAGGACATCAAAATCCTGTTAGGATTCCGATAAGCGTCGTATTTGTAAAGGTTATCATTAAATATATGTAACCATGACCGTTTAAAAAATAGGAAAAACACGCTAGGTTTTTTTACAACGTTTTGATAATCATTAAATACCGCTATTTTCACGAAACGACCCCCTTTACCAAATTTTTTATGTCACTGTAGAATGACTTCATCATCTGACAGAACAGAAAACACCCAGCGCAAAAAAAGCCCCCGCACAAGCGGGCAAAGACAGAGATTTTTAATTTGCTGTTCTAAAGCAAGAGCACATAACTTTTCATGCGCTTAGTTCAACCCTTTTTTTTACACACGTTCGAACACGTTCGATACCTTGGCCCAACCAATACACATGTAGCAAGACCAATGTGCGTCTATTTCACGCATCACGTTTAGCAAGGTAGTGGAGATACGCCTACCAGAACAACCTAATGGGGTTTCCAAAGAGCGATTGCGCCACCATTTAAGATTACTTTCTGATCACTAGGCAATCAATTTAAGTCTTTCAAAAACACTTGGAATAGATTGCGCTGCGAAGGCTTCGTTTAGCTCGACAATGCTATGTCATCTATTGTTAAACCGGCACGTTTAAGCTTCTTCGTCGCTGGAACCGGCCCATAACCATGATCGCTGCGATCACAGCCAGCACAGCCCATGCGGTACTTTGGCAATCGGCTGAGACCCAGTTCTCCGCTTTTCTTCGCAGACATCATCAGCATCGCAGACGTCACCGTCAGACAAGGCAAAACAGTACCTGCTGTAACCCGTACCGACTTTAGCATGAAAACAGAGTTTTGAATGCGCTTAACGATTCCATTAGACGCTCTGGGCGAATCACTTCTCGTCCACTTCGACTAGATTTTAGTGCCTTCAGCATCATGACCTTCAATAGAAACGCAGTTCTTAAATGAAAACGTCCTTGAAGCATTCTCATAAGCAAGGCGGGTGAGATCGCAACCGCGGAATTGGTCTTGCGCTTCGTATTCCAGTCTGACTACCTGATAACCTAAACTTGAATTAATTCGAATATACTCATCACTTCGTCTATGACAATGCTAGTCAGCCTCCTCACTGAACGCACCTCACTTTCTAGATCATAACCACTATGGAAACCAACTTAATACACAGACGTTTAGAGTATCTAATACCTGCGAAGCTCATAATAATCGTCGTGCTCCGAGTTGCACAGTGTAATCGCCAGAGCCCACATAGACGAACCACATAAACTGGTGCTTTTACTGTTTGCGCTGCGGTGTGATTGGCCAACCCAGCCAACACAGCACGAGCCATGTTGAAACTTGTTCTAGAGTCTGGTTAACACAACCCAGATCCAAATCTTCTACGTCTTTGGAATCGACATCATGGTTAACGCCATTGAAACAAGCTTCTTAGCCCGCCGATAAATTCAGCTCGAAACATGCGAAAAAACACCCGTTTTTCGTCTTTACCCCATCGTGAGCCGTGAACTGCGTTCGATAATCACGACATCATTTGATTCCAGTTTCATGGAAATCTCCTCTAGCTCTGGGAAATCTTATGCGCATGATAGGTCCACTATATCGCCATCTCTACGCATTTTGCGTATATCCGGACCTCGTACAAATTTACCTAAGCATGGCTGTATCCGTCTGCAAGTCCAAACAACAAGCCTGCAGTCCCATTTGGTCTAATCTGTAGTGCAATATGAGCCACCGCACAAGTGATGGAGAAACCAATACCACTATATTCAATCCATGTCGCATTCCCTGCTGACGCAACAATGTTTTCTTCTTACGCCATCGAACAGTTCTCCGACACAAAGCGGAATCATCATACGAGCAATAATGCTCTTTCTTCGGTTCAGTTCAGACTGAGAAGTAACAACAGCGGACCAACAAAGCATTGATTTCTTCATTGAACACTTTTCGGCTTACCTCGGCGATTCAGGTTTCGTAACTATGTACAAAAACCCCTGTTGCCATTTTACTCGCGCAAAAAAACGCTCAGCTCGAACAAAACGATGTTTCAAACAAGCATTTTGCCTTCATGTTTTACGATCAGGAATAAGCCTTCTCCATACCTTGATCCGCATGGAAATGCGTACGGAAGAGTCGACACCAAAACCACGCCTAATAAGTAAGCAGGCCAATGGGCCCAACCAAATTTCTCCATTTGGTTTATCGACCACATTGAAAATCAGGCACCTTCTTTGCATCATCAAAGAGAAAACCGCGCGAAGTAAGAAACAAGACGCGGTTCACAAGGAAACCTGACAATCGATTCACTAACAACTGGGTTTGCCCATCCCGCTTGAGCATACGCTACGGTTTAGCAATAGCGGTCATCACTGGTTTTTTCGCCTCTACGAAATGACTTCGGACCAAAGGCAGACGATTGCACATTGTTGCAGAAAGTCATAACCCAGGAACGTTTTTCTTGGACGTCTAAATCTTTGTCTAATATCTTAGTAAATTATATATCTCTTAAAAAGTCGCTATCATCGGCAATCTTCGTTCCACTTTCAGCCAAGGACCGATTTCTTGATCTTACACATTCTCAACAACAGCTTCAACCACTAAACGATAGCATGTTTCACAATTCGCTCGTAGCTTAATGCTGAAACAATGGCACTCAACCCTTTAAAGCTTTTTTCTGTCGTTTAAACGCCACGCTCCACTGACCATTAACATGTTTATTCCGCTTCCACTCAAACCAAGCTCTATGCCTCGTTGCGAAATGTCTTTCATTAGATTGTGGCCTTTGAAGCGGACTGGTTAAAGCAACACCGTCGCCCCATACCCGCACCTAAATACAGTAGCCGCTTAAACAGGTGTCCGCGTTTTTAAGCGTATTTCCCATGCTCATTTTCTTTAAATCTGTTTGATCAACTTAAAAAACAGGTTAACAAAGATTTTGCATACAGGGCTTGCCAGATTAATAAAAACCTTTGATTTCAGTATCGAGGCTTTGCCAGTTCCTGACTCGGATGACTTTTGCTATTCGTCTTAATCTGCCGCCATTGGTGCAGGGTAAGTTTGCCTGCTTTATCTGGCTACCAACCACACCACCGAGACGCGCGATTCACATAGATCAATCATTTTTTTCGATAGGAGGCAACATATACCATAGGTCGCACGGACTCACGAGCGTGATGTAATCAAGTTTCCGTCAATAGTTAACCTTGTTGGATTAAGTGGCGAGCCGAATCGTTGACCTTTCGCGTGCAGCTAGGAAACACACCGGCCTCCCACCATCTTTAGCGCATCCGCACTTGACTCGTTTTGAGCGTCATCCACCACAAACCATTCACAGCATTATCTTACCGGATCAAGCGCGTAAGCGCTACCTGTGCCCGGCGCCCACTAACCCGGTAGATACCCAAAACTTGTGTTTCAGGCAAACCAATTTTTGCGGTTTCAGCCATCACACGCAATAATCACACTGATACAAACCAGCCCATACACCACCCGAAGCGAGCCATTTATATAGTCAGCAAACCGTTGACAAGATTTAAAGTTAGACACATATCATTAAAAAATATATATAGAGCGCCTCCTGTAGCACTTTATCCCGTCTAAATCTTCGTCATCAGTTTGAACCACTGACGATACAATTCTGTGATATCTGCCGCCCAACAGACGAACACGTCTTTCCACTCGCAAAAAAAACACAAACGCCTTTTAGATCGTCTATGTTCAGTATGCGTCACGCTTTCGCTAATTTCCCAAGGTAAGACTATTGAATATTAACCGACTCACCGACCACAATCCAGATGTACCGTGCCACGCCTGCATTCATCGACTGCAACCTTGGACTGCTTGTCCTTCGAATATCATGCTGGTCTCCAATTATTCTTTTATTTTGAATACGGTGCGTTTTGACGCACCGTAATCCGGTATTTGAAATGTTTACCTTCTTTCACAGATTGATTTATAAGCTCTTTTCTAACTCTTGACGGTGCATCAAATAGATCCGCAATCACACCATAATCGCCCCTTACTTGCGAAAATAGGCGCTTCTTCATCTTCGTTTGATTATCAAACAATGGGACTTTAGAGTCTTTCATACCTGCAGTGCTGATTGCACTGATATACTACGGCAATATACAGATCGCGGGCAACCGTCTTTACCGGTTTTAACCCACTTGTAATCGTTAGGAACAAAGCCGGCATTTCAAACGGCGGCGTCGAGAAGCCCCTATCGCCGCGCCTAATTTGTCTGGCCAACCCCTTCTAAGATTTGAAGTTATCCAACCGTGTGGCCCATGCCCACGTCCGCCAAAATACGCACACTCTTAGCCGCCGTTAACTCTGGAACGATCAGAGATTCAGCATATTAGATTACATTTTTACCCGCACAACAGGACAAACGGTCAGCCAACCAATCCGCTCTGTCGAAAGCCACTTCACCGACTCCAGAAGCAACGCATTCCACACCACCTTGCCACTTCAGATTCGCACAACTCACATACGCACACAAACCACTCACCTATATCCCCGAGAAATCATACCTGTCGTACAGATCGTCAAACTAACTTTAAAACTGAATCTGCGCATCGTTTCACCCGTCGCCAATAGCAATTACACCGCATAAATTGGAACGCACACAAAAACGCAGCACAGTGTCGAGAGAACTCAACTAATGAACACCTACATCAACCTAGCGCACAATTCAATAACGCGGCGACGCAGCACTGCGCAACGATATCTTCTTACCCTAGTCGCTCTTACACTTGCGCGCTAAGTATTAATGCTTGTAAACCACTGGCGCACTTCGGACAAGCGATCAAATTATATAAACCATTTCTGCCAATATCGAACAACCACAATTCGTAACCGCCATTGCAGCGACCATAACTTTGGTCCACTCCCGCCACTTGCTTGCTTGCTCAACACATGTTGGACATTCAAAACCTGGACAACAATAATGCTCGGAATGAAACCCGTCGAGCGACTCAATTTGAGTACGCTCTGCCGTCAAGCCCTAAAGTTCAAACCTGATCGCAGGTGCTTCTTTAAAGATCTTA